>Ga0307968_1001144_pt1:0-20000 | contig 21211 bp, 17 predicted proteins | sample OrgLakmetagen650_FD_201834 | JGI IMG/M metagenome (GOLD analysis project Ga0307968, IMG submission 201834) | Saline water microbial communities from Organic Lake, Antarctica - #650 | ecosystem: Environmental > Aquatic > Non-marine Saline and Alkaline > Saline | place: Antarctica: Organic...
GGCATGTCACACTATACAGTCTATGTCTATGATCACACTATACCATGTCTATGATCACACTATACAGCGGACGGTCAACAACGCCGGCATCTTTCAAGGGTGTAGATGGGTTTGAGCTGGACGACAGCTCAACGCTCTTTGATGTCCTGACGGCGTGCAGGGTGGTGAGTGAAAGCAGAGTGATATGTGTGTGTGTATGTGTGTGTGTGATAACAAAGTGGTTGGGAAGTACAGTGGTGAGTGAAAGCAGAGTGATGTGTGTGTATGTGTGTGTGTGTGTGTGTGATAACAAAGTGGTTGGGAAGTACAGTGATGAGTGAAAGCAGAGTGATGTGTGTGTTTGTGTGTGATCACAAAGTGGTTGGGGAGTGAAAACAGCGGCTGGTGAAGTGAGTCGGAATGAGTGGGTGAGAAACACGGAGTCAGCAATGACTACAGCTGACTGTATGCTGGCCTGCTGCGCAACATCACGCTGACTGTCCTGCTGCTCTGCTGCAGCCTTGGTAGAAGACAGCTGATCTGCTGCTCAAAATCACGCCGACTGTTCTGCTCTCTGCTGCAATCTTAGAAGAAGACAGCTGACCTGCTGCTCAAAATGTAACTGACCATCCTGCTGCTCTGCTGCAGCCTTAATAGAAGACAGCTGATCTGCTGCTCAAAATGTCACCGATCTTCCTGCTGCTCTGCTGCAACCTCAGAAAAAGACTGCTGAGGAGGCAGCGTGCTTGAGGTACGCCAACCAAGTTGGTAGCGCCGGCCACGTTGCCATGATGCGAGCGGCGAAGCCTGGCATGATGGAATACCAGGTGGATGTTGATGTAGTTTGGAAATTGTGCATGTGTGAATGCAGGGCCTCTTTCCTGCTGGATGTGGGCCACTGGCATCATGAGCACCAATACCAAAGCCATTCATGAATGGTGCCACCACCGCACACACACACACGCATACCACACACACACACACACGCATACCAACACACACACATACACACACACACAAACACACACACCACCATTGCTGTCATATCCATTAATATTTGTTCCAAGAGATGCGCACCAGAAAGCTGGCAAGGGCGCTGAAACAGCTTTTTTCAATGTCCACTGTGACAACAATATGCACTGTGTGTGTGAGGATTTGGCAGACACGTTGCGTGGGCGTCTTTTTTTTTTAACCAGGGTCCTCCTTTTCAGATCAAGTGGGCGTAATGAAACAAATTAATGTAGGGAATTTCCAGCATGCTTGTGCCTTGCATCGGCGTGTATGGCTGAGCGAAACAATTGTTTGGGTTCCCATTATTTTCGTCGTAGAAGGGTTAAGCTATCACTACCGCTGCCATCAGTCGAAATTCTGAATGGCAGGATGGAAATGATTGTCCCAGTGTACTAAATACATCACACACACAAACACACTCACACACACATATGCACAATGCACAAGCACAGAAACGCACGCCTATGGGGACTTGATGCGCGAAAATCACGCAGAGCGACCAAGACTGTCTTGCATGGCAGCAATTATTTGCAAACGCCTTTAATTTCCCTTATTTCAAAGTTGCAAACGGTATTTTTGATTGTAGACATTACATACATAGCACAATCAGATCTTCACGCATTTCTCTCAGACAGCTGGAGAGCCTGTTCTGCACTGTGTGTACACTTGCGTGCACCCACACCCACAAAATTTCACTAATTATCACCCACACAGCTGGAGAGCCTGTTCCTGCACTGTGTGTACACCTGCACATACACATACACACACAAACTAACATTCACGCACCTACACAATGCACGTACGCAGCTGGAAAGCCTGATCCTGCAGTGTGTGTCTCATTGTATACACACACAAACTAGCAATCACGCACCTGACCTTACACCTACACAGCTAGAGAGCCTGTTCCTGCACTTTGTGTACACCTGCATACACACACAAACTAGCATTCACGCACCTACACAATGCACATACACAGCTGGAGAGCCTGTTCCTGCACCACGTGTACAGTATGGGGGGCTGCAGGCTCACAGGGTACACGCCCATATCAGCCAGTGGGCCCAACGGTGCTGTGCTGCACTACGGGCACGCAGGGGCACCTAACAGTGAGTCATCTTACCCCTCCAGAATTGCTTCCGTGTAGCGCAGCAAGTGTATATGTGTGTGCGTGTGTGTGCGTGTGTGTGTTTTTGTTTGTTTGTGTGTATGTGTTCATGCTGGGTTTGCGTCCCGCACACTATAGGCAAGGGCAGTGTGTTGTGAAAACAAGTGGCAGTTTGCAGTTGCAAACAAGCATGGTGGGCCAGAACCTTGTGTGTTCAACGTGGACGATGAAAATGTCCGGGTGTTGCTTCTTGCCCACATGCCTGTCTAGCCAAATGCGTATTGAAGCTGGAGCGGGATGCAGCCAGTAACAAGTAACTAGTATCACACCTACATCACACTTCTTTTCAAGCAGATCTCACACAAACAGAGAGCAAGCGTGTCACACAAACAAGAGGATACGCAGGCATCAAACATGCTGCTTCAATTTAGTCTTAGTTTGTGTTGAACACACACACACACACACACACACACACAAACACACACACAGGTCGCCAGACGCAAGCAGGGGACATGATGCTCATGGATATGGGGTGTGAGTACTACCGGTATGGGTCAGACATCACAACAGCATGGCCCATTTCTGGAAAGTTCACATCACAGCAGGTGCGGCGCCTTCTCATTTCCCGTGTATGCAGGGTTGGCCACAACCGTATATACACGCCGTATATGGCCGTATATTTGGTTATTTCCCTGCCAAAAAATATCGTGTATACACCGCATATGTATCATTCTGGCCAACCCTGCATATATGCCACACTCTGTGCACAGTTGTAAGAGCGTCCGCATCCTGTTGTTGCATAAAGTTGTGTTCAGAAGAAATGGAAATGTGAAGAGGCATTTGGTGTAAATTCATGTGGTGGTGTTCTCAAAGCTTGGGGCTACTTCAATTGCATTTCTTCTTCGACTTAATTTTCCCTGGATCTACCTGATTTTAACCTGAACAGGCCGCCATCTATACTGGAGTACTGAAGGCGTACACAGCAGTGAAAGCAGCCATGAAGCCTGGCGTGAAGTGGCCGGTAGGTTTGCATGTGTGTGCGTATGTGTGTGTGTGTGCGTGTGTGTGTGTGAATGGAAATGTACTATTTTAATCTTTTGGTTGGATTCCGTGGCTTGACTTTGGGTAGTGCATTGCAGATTGTGCATCAATTAGTCATCATGCGTTTTTGCGTCATTTCCCCTCTCCCTATGCTTTTATGTAAAAGTGCAATGACTTCAAACATCTGATGTTCCGAGTCCTCTTCATACCCAATCATCTCGTCCCTCCTACACAATCAGTGCTCGATTGCCTGTGGTTAATATGTGTGTACTGCTCGCCTCTGCCCACAACGTACATGCACACTCACACACTCCTCGTTCAAATGTCAACACCTACCCACAAGCAGGATGTTCCAGAGCTTGTTTGGCTAACCACCTCAAACTTCCTTACACTTGCGCATACACACACGTGCACATATGCATATGCATACACCCACCTACACCCAAACGTACACACAAGACATAAACACATACATATACATACACACACATATGCACACTCACATGCACGCACACACACATACCTCACACATGCGCACACATTTGCATACACCCACCTACACACATGCAGGACATGCAAACCTTGGCGTACTCCCTCATCTTGGAGCAGCTGCTTTCCCACGGGCTGCTCGTAGGCACTGTTGAGGAGCTGCTGGAAAAGGACGTCGGTGCACTGTTCAGTGAGTTCTGAAGTAAGGCGTCAGTGAATCATTCTTGGTCGACCGCAGAATATTAAAGGAAAACCGATGGTCCTCTATTTGGTGAGTTGTAAAAAATAAGGCGTCAGTGAGTCGTTGACCAGGCGTGAATATAAACTACAGAGGAACATCGGTGCACCATTCAGTGGGTTGTAGACTTTTTGAACGTCGTGAGTCATTCTTGACAAGCTGCAGAGCTACAGAGGAGCAACGTGTGTGCAAGCAAATCATGAAATACAGCGACAGTGAGCTGTTAACTAACCGCAGAGATGCCAGAGAGGTATATCGGTACACTTTATAACAAACTGTAAAATATGGCATCAGCGAATCATGGACTGGCTGCTTGGCATGGACGTTGATGAGCAACGATCAGTAAGGTGAGGTGTGAGTAAAGGCGGCTCCGTAAGCGGCTGATCGGCCAAGGAGCTATCCTGAAAGAACATTGGCGCAGCGTTCAGCAACCGTGTAATAAAGGCACAGGTTCGTGATTTACTGTCTCTAGAATTATCGACTTACTCTATAGATTACGCTCTAGGGTTACTCTTTAGAGCTAGGGATTTACCGTCTCTAGAATTATCGACTTACTCTCTAGATTACGCTCTAGGGTTACTCTCTAGAGCTAGGGATTGCTCTCTAGACCTAGTGACTTACTCTCTAGATTACTCTCTAGGGTTAATCTCTAGAGCTAGTGATTTGCTCTCTAGACCTAGTGAATTACTGTCTCTAAAATTAGTTATGCTCTCCTAGACCACTCTCTAGGGTTACTATCTAGAGCTAGTGATCTACTCTCTAGAGCTAGTGACTTACTCTATAGATTACTCTCTAGGGTTACTCTTTAGAGCTAGGGATTTACTGTCTCTAGAATTAGTGATTTACTGTCTCTAAAATTAGTGTTTCTCTCCTAGACCACTCCCTAGGGTTACTCTCTAGAGCTAGTGATTTACTCTCTCTAGAGTCTCTAGACTCTACAAAGAGCTTTTGGCACAGGCTACTCCTGATACCTTCTCAGGGAGCCTATATGCACCATCACATGCAGATCACAGTTGCATTGCGCAAACAGAAAGGAAACACTGTGCAGGCAGTGATAAATTGCTCCCCACGATTTTTAATTAAGGATCGGGAGCCACTTTAGTACCAAGTACGTAAGTCTGCCTCTCCAAAGCAGTGTACAAATACAACTGAATCCAAAGTCCAGGTGCCTCCAATGTCACCTCCTGTGCACGATTTTTCGTGACCTCCCGATTAGGGTTGGCCAGAAGCGTATATATACAGTGTATGTACGGTATATTTGGCAAGGAAAACACCAAATATACGGTCATATATGGTGTTAATATACGGTTCTGGCCAACCCTACTCCCGATTCATGTCCCTCTCTCTCCTTACGGTCTGATCCTGCGTACATTCCCCTCTGCCTCTTGTGTATTTTATATTGCGTGCACACGTGTGCTAGCATCCAGACGCATGCGCACACACACACACACATACACATACACACACGCAACACACAAAATGGATGCACACATACACACACAACACACGATACATACGCACACACAGACACACGCAACGCACACACACACAACACATGCACACACCTGCAATGACGAGGGAACAAAGAGGATCCATTGTGTTGCAGCTGCACATAAGTTGCCAGACACACACTTATTGCATGTGTGTACAAACTTTGTCCGTGCAGTGCCACATGGACTTGGCCACATGCTGGGCATTGACACACACGACGTTGGAGGCTACCTTCCCGGTAGGTGGCAGACGGCAAACTGTGCTCTGTGCAAAGCAAAGCAGAAAGGAAATGTACTTCAAAAGTGACGCGGTGCAGGCTTTGTGGTGTTCACAGTTCGCACCCTTTGCACCGAATCGCTGCTGCGTAACGGTTACCAGGAGCTCTCTGCATCTAATTCAAATCCACCTTTACAATTTGTCGTGAGAGTTTGCCAATCTACTCTTGCAGGGGTGGTTCCTTATCTACGACTGCGTGCCATTCATGTCAACACATGAACTGTTACGCGCGGACAGGCGCATATACTGTTACGTGTGTGACAGGCACACAGACACCGACTGCATGCCATTCATGTCAACACATGAACTGTCACGCGCGTGACAGACACATGTACTGTTACGTGTGTGACAGGCACACAGACACATACTGATGGCAATGTGCATACTCCTAGGCCCGTCAATTTCCCCCACTCATGTCAACACTCATTTGCGTGCGGATTTACCCAGGCACACAGACAGGCACACGCTGATGGCAATGTCCGCACTCTGAGGCGCATCATCATCTCACACTCGCATCAACACAATCATGTCAGCAACATCACTTTTATGGGTGCGAATGTATACAGGCACACCTGCTCGCATCCAGCGCCCTGGCTACAAAAGCATGAGGACAGCCCGCATCTTAGAGCCAGACATGGTTATCACTTTGGAACCAGGGTACAGTTTTGGTCTGGATGCAAGGAGTGCCATAGAGGAATTAAGGGTTCTTGTTTTGCCAAAACACACTTTCATGTGTAACATGTTGAGGAGTGCTGTGATTGTACTTTTCTTTGCAGCATTTTTGAACACTTGCAGGTTGCTGCAAACGACTCCGTCACTTGGCACACACAGACACAGACACAGACACACACACATACACACATACACACATACACATGCACATCCAGGTGCTACTTCAACCCGTCACTTCTTCTGCCAGCATTTGAGGTACGACAGCAGCAGAGGCTGCTCTTGTTTGCGTCAGCTATTCATCCAACCCAACACAGGCATTGCTCGCATGCGTGAATCTGTGTGTAAAAGTGGGGCACAAAATAAACACGGATGCACCACAGGAATATCTTATACTTCTCCCCTCATCAATGGCTTTGTCGAGCGCAGCCAAATCCACTGCCTAAAATAAGAAAAGCTGTACAAAAATTGCTGAGGTACTAAAGGAAAGGTTTGTTTAGTAGCCCTACTCGAGGAAAACTGCAACTAGGTCTATTTAATGACAGGCCCACAATTGTGTTATGAGGCTTTGGTATGCTCACCTACTTCACTCTTTCGAAGTATACTCACCCCCTTTTTCTTCCCCTAGTACTTACTGAAAGAAATTTAAAGTTCCCGCTGATAAGCGTGCATCTAGGAAAACTTGCAAACTATTGCTCGCACCATACACATACCCATAATCCAATTGAAGCCCCCCCCATTCACTTATGCTTATGATGCCACGTTGTGTACTTCAACACACACACACACACACACACACACACACACACACACACACACACACACACCTCCATGCCTCACCTCCAGTGTCCCATCAAGTCAAAGCACCTTGTGCGCCACGCCATTGAGCCTTTCATGGATTTTGGAGGCGTGAGATTAGAAGACAACATCCTCATCACGGAGAGTGGCTGTGAGGTGAGGTTGAAATGATTGAGCATTGTTGAAAGGTAGTAGGATGGCTTGTGGATCACCTTGTTCTAGGCTACAAGAATCAGATCAATAATTCCACATCTTCCTAAAAACCTGAAGCAGAATGTTACAACACACGCCTTGTCCAGTAACTCCGACAGAGGCGTCTCTTTTTGTATTGGAGTACCCTTTTTAATGGCTCCTGCATAAGAAGCGCTATGGTAAACGGGGATGTATGTGGGCATAAGAGGCGCTATGGTAAACGGGGATGTATGTGGGCAATAGAGGCGCTATGGTAACGAGGATGTATGTGAGCTACCTGGCGGATGCACAGGGGTGTCAGGCCCATGGGCTTAAAGTGAGAACAAAGGATGCAGAATGTAGCGCCTCGACAGATCACGTAAGTCTGAGTCTAAAGTGAGAACAGATCACATTAGTCTGAGTCTAAAGTGAGAATAAAGAATGCAGAATGAAGCGCCTCGACAGGTCACACAAGATTGAGTCTACACTGATGTAAGCACACAAGCTAGGCCTACATTTAAAAGTGAGCCTGGACATTGGCACTTTGTACGAAGCAATTTTGCCCTGCTATCTTTACTGTCATTGTGTGGGCCTAAGCTTTTACTTTTGTTGGTGTGTCCCTGGATGATAGGTTCCTTTCTCTGAATTAGCTAGTAAGCAAACTGCAAGTTTCTTTGTCATTACTAGTTGCGCTCTTCCTTGTTAGCAAACAACTCTTCTTTCGCTTCTCACACGCTGCTGACCTGCCAAGCACTGGAATGCACTCCCATTGTTTGCAGTCGTTTACAAATGTGCCACGGACTATTGAAGATATCGAGTCTGTGATGGCCGGAGGACCATGGCTGACAAGTAGTGATGAGCCAGCGTCAAAGAAACAGAAAGCATAGGTTTTCAATTTATTTGCAATCGGCGTTCATCACGGAATGTATCACTAAGAAGAGCAACGGCAAAGTAGTACATCATGGCAAGTTTCGACAAAGAAACGTAATTTTGATCTGGGAGCCGATGGGATGCCAATCCTTACCCTTGTGCAAATCAGCACCCTTGAGCTAACCCACACCCTTGTGCAGACCCACACTCTTGTGCAGACTCGCATAGCTCTTGCGCTTGTTTCCAAAACACATATACACGGAGGTTTGAATAAGCACATACAAGGCTATCTCCACCTTCAGAGTGCAATACCCTGCATTGCTCGTAAATGTTGGCAGATCACACTAAGGTCGATTGTTTAATTGTGTGATCCTTCAGAAACCAAATAAGCTTTCTTGCCCTGTGCATAGTGGTGTAGTTAGTTGTCAGATAGACCCCTTATGGACTCAACGAGCAGAGTGTACCTGGGTTTATGTGCCATATTTTGGCTGCACCCTTCTTGTAGTCCTAGTTTGGGCACCTACTCGGGCTTTGATCCTGGACCGTGTGCCACTGCAATGTTGGCAGCCCTCCCTGAGGCATTGCTGGTATGATGCCTGGCTTCCTTATGCCTCGCAATTGCTCGCGTTTTGTTGAACAGGTGTATAATATAAGTACTGCCCGTTTTCTTGTAATTGTCTGCCCATGCTTCTCCTAGGGTGCCCCCAGCCTCCTTTCTCCCTCCTGAAATGCTTGTGCTGGGACCTTAGAAGATCTAGCCACATAGGCGCCAGTGGCTGCTGGTCAATAGCTCAGAAAGGAACGAGGAAAATGGCACCAGAAACCGGTCCCAAAAAAACTACAGGCAATTAAAACCACTCCGTACCTCGTGTCAAGGAATGCATAGGTGCAGCCAGCTAATTAATTTTCTTTGACTAGTACCTGACATTTTGCCCCCTGGTCGGAATGGTTTTTAATTCTTGTGCAGTTGTGTTCTCCTTTCCTATTCTTCTTTGTTTAACGTTATCAACAGTAAGACAGGGCATTAATTGGCAGTTAGATTGTAAGAGCCTAGCAATCCTGAACTTGTTTAGAGCGTTGCCATTTTTCTAGAAAGATCAATCTTCTCAGCTATAAGCGAAGCCAATTGCTCAGCCATGCTGGCCTCCTCCTTGAACTTGTCAATCTTGTGTCGCTTCACATAGGCCGCAATCCAGTGTAGATGCTTGTATGCCTGCACCATGGTATCCAAGTCGCTGCAAGCAAAGAGGTGCAAGGTTAAATGAGTATGCATTGGTACCAAATGTGTTTGCATGATTTATATACTTGCTTGAAAAGGTCCCTCCTTACTGCCTAAGATCAATTGTTTGATTCGATAATTGTTTGCTTTTTTATGTCAAGGTTCACCTACAATATATAAACCTGGTCAATCACGTTCTTGAAGTAAGTTATGTACAGTGCAACATCAAATCACCGTTCAAGCACAACTGCTGAGTTGCAGTGAGTAACCTTGTACTCCGGTTCTTGGACTGAAGCAAAGTGATATTGCTCACATCACTCTTGCTTTCTATCTGTGTTCCTTTTGCGTTTCTCCACCTTTTCCTTGTGTGTGTAAGTAAGTGATTCATGCCATCTCACAATGCAAATGGATCAGAGCATTGATTCAATAAGCCACTTTGTTACGAGGTGCCTCAATCTGCTGCGGTCAGTATAAATCACACAAGCTCCAATTCTTGCAACGCAGCAAAAGGGGTACGTCTTACTCGTTATCAGTGTTTCTCTTCCGCTTCTCCACCTATTCATTTCCTCGATAATAAATTCCCCGCCCAGCGCACCTCACATCATAAAGAACATAAAACCCCTCTGCACATCGTGCTTCTTTTTCTACGTCCTACAATCACAACCACAAAGTATACCTCACCTGTCACTGGCGCTTGTTCACTTAGCACACTACAAATTACACCAAAAAGCACACGACAAAACCTCACCTGTCACTTGCGCTCCTGTTCACCAAGCACACTCCAATTACAACACAAAGTACACGACAAAACCTCACCTGTCACTGGCGCTCTTGTTCACTAAGCACACTCCAATTGCAACACAAAGTACACTACAAAACCTCACCTGTCGCTGGTGTTCTTGTCCACCCGTATCGCACACCGGTGCAACACCCTGCCAAGGCTGAATGCAGCCATGAGGAAAAAATGCTCATTGTCTTCGTCAATGCGATCCGGCAGCTTCTTGGTGTCCTCTTTGCGGAACGAGTTTAGGAAGCTGGTGTAGCAGCGGGTTGCGGCTGTTGCGCCAGCAGCTATGGCCTGCAAGGGGCAGATTATGTTTTCACTTGTTTGGTCTACAAGGGATACAAGAAAAAGGCCTTCAGTCAAGAAGTACGACTGCTTTCCTGTTCATAGTAAAATAAGTTCACTTGATCCACTTGTTTTGAGGGCAGTTGTGGCATGAGAGGGGCATAGAAGGGCATTGGGCTTCATTTAGGATGGCGTCATATTATTTAAATGAATGTCTATGTGCCATATGAATGAGTATGTTCCATAATAATGCCTATGTTCCATATAATGCCTGTGTTTCATATTAATGCCCATGTTCCATATGAATGCCTGTGTTCCATTTAAATGCCCATGTTCCATAAAAATTCCTATGTTCCATATGAATGTCCATGCTCCATATGTATACCTAAACACTGAATAGCAATTTATCTGAAACAAGCAGGACAGATTAAATTGGGGTGTGCAAAGAGAGGCGAGTTGGTGGGGCAGATGTGCAAGGAACGAATGAAGCCAATGGATCTACACTGTAAAAACCCCTTAACAAGCGGCACCTTAATTAGCTGGTAGCAAGATTGTACCTTAATTAGCTGGTACCTTAATTAGCTGGTAACGAGATGGTACCTTAATTAGCTGGTACCTTATTTAGCTGGTAAAGAGATGAAACCCTTTTCGGCAGGCAAGAACTGTTCACTTACACAACCCTTGTTGCCTGAAGTCAATTACCAGCCAGAATGGACGTGGCTTATTAGACCAGAAGCCAACACTTTTATTGGCAGGTATGTGAAAGTCTGTCCATGCTACTCATCAAGACTGGCCAAAACTATAAGACTTAACAATGGTAATTCTAATCTTGGCAGGAAAACCTCCTAAGACATAGGACTTGGGCCAACCTACATACAATAATCCCACCTTCTTATAACCGCCTGTCTGTCAGGGCATCCGCAAATATTGATGAATCAGATCATGTCGCAACGTTGCTGCGCCACAGAGAACATCAAAAGGTCCGACCCAGCCACCATCAACGCTTGTTTGGCGGCCCTTTCTTACTCAAGCTTGTACGTCAGAGCTTAACCAAATTAGATATACCATTGTGCACTCCTCGACGCCTGCTCTCTGACCTCGCCAAGCACCCACCTTTGACGTCTTCTTTGCACGTCAGAGCTCAACGATGAAGGTCAGATCATAGGATTGCCAATGCCTGCTGCCTGAACCACCCAAGCACCCACCTTTGACGTCTTGTTAGATCCCTTGGCATCCAGCTTGTCTGTCAGAGCGTCTACGTGGTCCCGCCACGCGTTCGCTGTCTCTAGGTCAACGGAACGACACATGCCCAGAAAATGCTGGATAGCAAGGTTGGTGCGTTGAAATGAATGCATAGGTCATGTTGAAATGAATGCATAGGTCAACGGAACGACTCATGCCCAGAAAATGCTGGATAGCAAGGTTGGTGCGTTGAAATGAATGCATGGTTTTAATATGGTCTTGCTTACTTACTAACGTGTTGGGTGTGCAATAGTGGAGTGTATACATGCGTATACATATAGAAGAAGTACCATACAGGCAAAGTGGGGCATTTTGCATCCGTAGGGGGCATGAATAGGGGGCATCAGTAGGGGGCATCTATAGTGGCATTTTGCATCACACCCCCTGGGAAGCAGGAAAAGGGAGGAAGTTATAAGATTCACCTTTTTGTTGCAGAGAAACGAAGTAGGTATTCGTGTAGAGATTGATGGTTGTGGGTGAGGATAAGGAGGGGGAAGGCCACGCAAATCAATCCATTCAGCCACTAAGAGGATGAACAAAGGAATCGGAGCATTCCGGCCTAGAACGATCTAAGGAAGTCAGGAGAAGATATGGTGGAAGATACTGTCAAAGCCCTCTAGCGGTAGTTTTTATTTTTTACGATAAAAGCAAGGTCAGCAACTTGCAACCCTTCTTGTATCCCGGTCTTTATGCAACACAAAAACATTTCTGTCCTCATACACCTGGGCTTCCCCTACCAATCTCCCACCATATTTAAACCAACAAGTAACACTACCATTCACGTCTTGCCTGTAGCGTACTTTACCCACTATTATGCCCACTACTTGAGCAGCTTCAACCGTACAGCACGCAAGATTACATCACACCTGAGACTTGAGAGCGCCTGCTGATTGCTCTATGCATATTACACGACATGCATGCAGGCATGCATGTTACACGTCGTGCATGCATGCAGGCATCTTACACGTCGTGCATGCAGGCATGCATTTTACATGTCGTGCATGCATGCAGACATCTTACACGTTGTGCATGCATGCAGGCGTCTTACACGTCGTGCATGCAGGTATGCATGTTACACGTCGTGCATGCAGGCATGCGTTTTACACGTTGTGCATGAATGCAGGCATCTTACACGTCGTGCATGCAGGTATGCATGTTACACGTTGTGCATGAATGCAGGCATCTTACACGTCGTGCATGCATGCAGGCATCTTACACGTTGTGCATGCAGGCATGCATTTTACACGTTGTGCATGCATGCAGGCATCTTACACGTTGTGCATGCAGGTATGCATGTTACACGTCGTGCATGCAGGCATGCGTTTTACACGTTGTGCATGAATGCAGGCATCTTACACGTCGTGCATGCAGGTATGCACGTAAAACGTCGTGCATGCAGGTGCACATAAATGACACATGTGGGTCAACTGCACTCACTACATGCTCAAGGCATCCCACAGGGTGTTATTGCAAGCATGTTTTTACAATGCTACAAGCAAGGGAGTGGCGCACCTGAGGATTCAGAGCACCCACTAGATGCTCCAGACGTGCCACACGCAGCTTGTGCATGGCCGCGCAGCGCGCTACATCCAGCTCAAAGGCCGCCAGGATCCTGGACACAAACACATTCAAGCATTCAAGCATTCAAGCATTCAGCTTTGGGAATGGCAGGTTTTGGCCCGAGGCTTGAATTCAGAGATACATATTGCGCTTGATTCCTGGAGACACACACACACCTCCTGAGGACACACACACACACACACACCTGTATGCGTTGCTGACTTCTAATTGCGCAGTCACGTGCTCAGTGACCCAACCATCCAGCTTGTAGTACTCCAAGGCTGCATTGAAGCGTGGGATGGCGGCATTGAACAACTCCCTGAGTGACAGGATTGACGTAGACTTGTGTGTGCACGTGTGCGTGTGCATGTACGTATGAGTGTTATAAGCTGTAAGTGATAAAGTGCATCATGCATTAATAGCTCTGCGTGAGTAGTTCATCTTTAAGATGTATGAAATAGTGAATTGCCTGTGCGTTTTGTGTGTGTGTGCGTGCAAGTGTGTGCAGTCGCGCATACACAGCTGTTAAATGCTGTAATTTTCTTGATGAAGACACAAGAAGCAGGCACAGATGCGGACGTATGTTTGTGCCATTTTACGTGCATTGCAGTCATGCTTATGCAAACACAGTTTACGGTGTGGTGTGCGGTTGTACGGCTTGCAACCATAATGTACAACAGTTTTTGATTACACGTACGGTATACTAGCCATATTGTATATTGTGCTTGTATGATGTAGTTTTCCTTTGCCTTTAACGTTCTGGCCGTACCGTGCCGTGACCATGCTACGCGATCTGAAATGGAAACAAGGCGTGTTTGCACAGGCCTGGTGCCATTACACGTAAGCAACCGGCAAGGGCACTTACTGAGCAATACAATTGTTTTGGGGATATTTGGGAACAACACATGATGAGTGAATTAGAGTACATTCCTTTAATAAAATGAAGTTGGTCAGGGTGTCATTGTCCTGATTGCCCTTAATAGCAGCACGATATGAATGGCCAGTGCCTACTTACTCATTTAATATTGCCTTTGTGTAAGGCCCTGTGAGAAACACCCTGCTACACCCTGCTACACAGTTTTGCAAATTCATAATTTATAAGCGTGTCATCCATGCCCCACTGAGCAAGACAAAACCGAAAATCACTGCAGACTGCGTAATTGCTACGGGAGCAGATCAGGCAGGTGGTGGACCCAATGGATCATCCTATGAGTTGCCGGACATCCAAAAAATCGTCTGAGTAATCACCCGATAGATCACCCAACTGACCAATGGATCGGCCACAGCAGATTCCTGCAACGTTTGGTTTGCAGTTAGGAAGTAAGCCCTGCTCAGCGACCTGGCCCGCTCTGTGGTGCTCTCAGGTGAGAGACCACTATAACATTGCAATTCCAATGGATCATTCAGCGAGTGAAGTGGGCTACTTTCTGCCAGGAAGGTCATCGCCATGACATCTCCTCAGGTCAAGCAAAGCGACAACACTACGTGCTTACCCAGCTTCAAGCTCACGTTGAAGTATGGGCGTAATTGTGAACACGTGTCAATTGCAAAGTGTGCACTTGCAGTGAGAACACGTTGACCACCAGAAACAGATACTGTTACTTCAGTTTTGAGTCTGAGCTTAATAGAAATGCGTCATTCATACTCAAGCGATGACTGCACCTCATCCAAGGAAACGGAGGCTTCTGCTGCCGGGCAGCAAAGGGAGCTTAATAGCGATGTGTCATTTACAAAGTATACACAAGCGGTGCCTGGACCTCAAACATTGGTCAAGGGAACAAAGACTGATGCTGCCGGGCAACAAAGAGAGCTTAATAGCGATGTGTCATTTACAAAGTATACACAAGCGGTGCCTGGACCTCAAACATTGGTCAAGGGAACAAAGACTGGTGCTGCCGGGCAACAAAGAGAGCTTAATAGCGATGTGTCATTTACAAAGTATACACAAGCGGTGCCTAGACCTCAAACATTGGTCAAGGGAACAAAGACTGATGCTGCTGGGCAGCAAAGTGAGCTTAATAGCGATGTGTCATTTATTGACGAGTGGTGATTACACCTCAACCATTGTCCAAGGAAAACAGATGCTGTTGCTGCCGGGCAGCAAAGAGAGTTCTATAACGATGTGTCATTATTTACAAAATATACATAAGCGGTGCCTAGACCTCAACCATTGGCCAAGGAAACAGAGAACATTTGAACATTTGCTTCCGGACAGCAAAGAGAGCTCGACAGCAATGAGTCGTTTCCTGACAAGTGGAGACTGCACCTCAACTGCGTCAAGGAATCGGAGACCGTTGCTGCGGAGCCGCAAAGATAGCTCACGCTATTCAACGGATCCCATTCCTTGACAGGGCATGGCCTCTACAAGGCCTGGAACAAGCCTATGTAGGTGATCTGGACAGCTACCCTAATGCAAATTTTCTACGATTTACATTCACCTCACCTAGCTGATTCAAACGAGGCAGCCAGGGCATCCTTACCCCAAGGCAGCTCCTCAGGGCTGGGCAGCACATTGGACAGGCTGGGGAACCTGCATAACATTGATTGGATTGGAAACATCGATTGGCCAGGCTGGGGAAACACCGATTGGACCGGAAACATTAATTGGTCAGGCTGGGGAACCTGCAAAATATCGAAGCAACGTTTTTCTTGGGTTTTAAACAGGCTGGAACATCTGCGACATTACAAAATTATGAAGCAACGTCTTTCTTGAGTTTGTACAGGCTGGAACATCTGCGACATTACAAAATTATGAAGCATGGTGCCAGTACTCATTTTTGTGTTTGGACATGCTAAGGAAATCCATTTGCATTACAAAGGCATGTATTTCAATTTCAGAGCTATTGTTTGTGTTTGACAAGGCTGGGAGACTTTGTAGTATTATTGGCTAGTGACTTTGAAGTCTTTCTATGTGTACAGACAAACAACCAAATCCAACACGATCAATTCTCAGACACGTCTGCTCATGAGGATGAATTTTCCACATTGTTTTCCTGTTTTCATTTGTAGGCCTCAACGCCCCTTGCCTCTGAAGGCGCCAGCTTTTAGCAGTAATAACTGCAGTCTTGCTACCAAAATGCAGATACATGGTATGATGCGTACATGACCCTCAACAAATGCGCACATGACCCTCAACAAATGCGTACATGACCCTCAACAAATGTACACGTGTGTGCAAACTTGTGTGTGTAGGGTAAACCATGGCATTGTACGTTTGTACGTATTGGAAAAGTAGCAGTAAGAACAGCAGCTCCTTTAACTAACGAGAACTGGTAAATACACTGTGTAATAACTAATAATGTTTAGTCAAGGAAAATGGACAAACTTGTGCGTGCGCGTTTCAGCTCACACCTGAGCAATTCAGGGAAGTGTTTGGCCGAGGGGTAAGGGAGGTTTGTGTCACTCCCTTCTTGTTCTTGCATTAGCAGCAAAGACGCTACCTGCACACGCAATTGGGTGCCCGGATGAGTATGTGTGTGTGTGTGTGCGTGTGTGTATTTGAATGTGTGGCTGTGCGTGTGTGTGTGCGTCTGTGTGTGTGTGTGTGTGTGTGTGTGTGTGTATGTGTGTGTGTGGTTGTGTGTGTGTCTGCGTGTGTGTGTGTGTGTGTCCGTGCTTGTGAGTGATGTGCTATGTGCATAAAAAAGCGTAAAAAAGTGGGCTCAAGCATGGACCTCCAGCAGCGTGTGCAAATTTTGACACGAAACGAATCAAATCTGATGGAAGCACCCTTGAAGCCACTCACTCACCTCCAGCAGCATGTGCAGAGGCCCGAGAGATTGGTGGCTGAGCAAGCACATATTAACAAAACGGAGCTGAAGCGGAGAGCTGATGCTAAAAGGTTCGGCTATAATGGCGTCAAGCAGCATTCTTGCCAACCACTCACCTGCAAGTGCAACTTGTTGAGGCTTATACTAATGTAAACCGCTCCCTCAAGACCTTTCTTTCCTGGAATGCAAGCTGTCCTATTCCGGCAAGCGCATCATCTCATGTTTACAACAGTCATTTCCTCACCTAGGGCGGCATAAGCACAGCTTGGCCCATACAAGGTACACATTGGCAGCCACATCTTGCACACAAACTCATACCAGCAAGCATTTCCACCTCACATCATAAGTCATTTCCTCACCTAGGGCGGCATAAGTAAATCTTGCCCCATGCAAGGTATACATTGGCAGCCACATCTTGCACACGAACTCATACCAGCAAGCATTTCCACCTCACATCTAAGTCATTTCCTCACCTAGGGCGGCATAAGCACAGCTTGGCCCATACAAGGTACACATTGGCAGCCACATCTTGCACACAAATTCATACCAGCAAGCATTTCTACCTCACAACACAGTCATTTCCTCACCTAGGGCGGCATAAGCACAGCTTGGCCCATACAAGGTACACATTGGCAGCCACATCTTGCGCACAAATTCATACCAGCAAGCATTTCCACCTCACATCATAAGTCATTTCCTCACCTAGGGCGGCATAAGCACAGCTTGGTCCATTCAAGGTACACACATTGGCAGCCACATCTTGCACACAAATTCATACCAGCAAGCATTTCCACCTCACATCATAAGTCATTTCCTCACCAGGCGGTATAAGTACAGCTTGCCCCATGCAAGGTTCACGTTGGCAGCCACATCCTCGTCCAAAACCGAGTGCCAGGTGGCTGGCGGTGTGTTGCCTTCATTTTGAGCTGTGTGTATGTGCAAGTGTAATGGTAGGTGTTTTGGTAAATATGTGTACCTGTGTGAAATGGTTTTGTTTAAGCTCAGAGTGTACGCATTTGTTTATGCATGCACTACCATCTAAGCAGTACCATAACCAGACAGTAAATCGGATACTCGTGCTATGTGTCGTGCTGTATGCTGAATAAAGCCGTTAAAAAGGATGGACGCACATATTAAACAATATTGATAAAAGCTGTTGTTTCAATTGATTAATAAAACCGTGTTAGTTAGGAAATATGTGAGAGCAGAACTGATATCCACAATGAGTGCAAATGTGTATGCAATATGGCCAACACAGGCTTAATTGCTGCCAATCGACTCAGTGTGGGTAAAAAGGGGGCAGGTGGAAATTGAGCATTCTATAGACAGATCCAAGCACGCACTACAAATATTGGGCCTGCAAAGTAGCAGAGGGAGTTATGGGTTATCTGAGGCCCAAAAAGGGTATGTTTTTTGCTTGCTCCAAGGTATGGCTCCCCTAACTTGCTGGATTTAAGCTCGGCCCTGATATGCTGATTTCAATGCAGCTGAGCTTGAAATCAGCAGGTAAGGGGAGCCATACCTAAATAGCTGCGGTGTGAACCTTACTTTTTGAGAAGCCATATGCTGTATTTGACCAGCCAAAGCACCGAACTGAGTGATATTTGATGTTATGGGATCCTTATAAAAACAAAGATTATTGCAAGAAAAATGAAGCAAAAAGACCAAGCGGTTGGCGAGTTTTGCAAACTAAAGCATCATTCCCCATGCAAAGAACCCGTCCAGGGTTTATGTGCATAGCGTGTCCTATCAATCTGCACACAGAGCGACTAACATGGATCCGAACACATGCTCTGGTAGTTTATAAAGTAAGCATCAGTGTGGAGCTAGATTGGGTCCAAATTGACGGATTGACGTGCAAGTTATTGCCCCTTAATGCAAAAAGAAGCATGTTTGGACTTTCGCCCAGATAGTAGTCACCTTTCCTTTCTGAAGAAATTTCAGCAATCCGTTAAACTCCAGTTTCCTTGAGCAACCTTCTGGACATATGCTTTGATATTCATCAACCCACTCAAGGCTAAGCTCTCCTTTTTTTTAAAGGCGTTGCGCATTGCATGGAGGCATGGGTATTTGTGGTCTTGAGCATATGCCTGACTTTGATAACAGTAGCCCAATTTCTGCCGCAAAGTCTAGGTTGATTTGGAGGATTGTGTTCAGGCCTTTTAGTGGTATGATGGTCTGACAGGAAAGAGGGGGATTCTGTTACATGCACCTTCATTGTCAGGTTGCATGGATGAGGCGTCCTGGCTCTCTCCCACACGGCGTTTGTCTGCCTCCATCTGTAAAGGTGAGGGGCAGAACCACACTTTGATCAATTGTGTCCACTCACAATCATACACACACACTTAAGCCTTAACTAATATGCACCCTCAGCGCAATAATCCATACAGCCCCTCTCACACAGAAAAGACAGCCCCACAAGGCCTCACACATTAACATCTCACTTGCTCAAACATACAAATTTGCCCCACACATTTTTGCACCGCAAAGAGCCTCACAGAGCTTTACACATGTTACACACACACCCAAAAACATGCACATGTCACACACACGCCAAAACACAGACACACGCCAAAAAACACACATGTTACACATACACGCACACACACACGCACACACACACGCACACACACACACATACACACACACACACGTAAAAACACACGCAAACATATGCCACACACACGCAAAAAAATACATGTCACACACAAGCCAAATAACATACACATTTTTACACGCCAAAAAAACACACCCACACCCACAGCACTTGCGCAGCCTTCTGCACAGCCTCCATCAGGTTGTGACACACAAAACAACACATGCGCACCATTTTACTCACACACACATGCACAATAACACACACACACAATAACACACCTGCGCAATCCTCTGCACAGCCTCCAGCAGATACTGGCCGATGGCAAAGGCACTTGCATTAACGTAGTAGGCCGACAGCTGGAGACAGTTTTGCACCCACTCTGACAGCTGTACTTCACCTGAGAGAG
>Ga0307968_1001145_pt1 | contig 21189 bp, 16 predicted proteins | sample OrgLakmetagen650_FD_201834 | JGI IMG/M metagenome (GOLD analysis project Ga0307968, IMG submission 201834) | Saline water microbial communities from Organic Lake, Antarctica - #650 | ecosystem: Environmental > Aquatic > Non-marine Saline and Alkaline > Saline | place: Antarctica: Organic Lake...
AAGAATGTTTAAGACTCTGCGTGTGTTTGCTCCTTCAAGCTCTGAATTTATTCCTTTCTCAACTTGTCATCACAGTATCACTGATTTTGAGATCAATGCATTCCTGAATCAAGACTCATACAGACTCTTCAAGTTTGTGTCAGATTTAGTTTCAATTTTCGACACTGGTTGATTTTGTTTCACCAGCCAATTGCCATCAGCCAGAGACTCGGGCTGTAGGCCATCCTTGTAACCCTTGTAACCCTTGAGACCAGTCAGCAGCCAGTTAGGCAGAAGATCATCCCAATTGTAATCATTACATGGAGAGATTCAAAGCACAGCGCACTGCCTTGATATGGCTTTAAATCAAAACATGGATGCAACAATTCGAATGTATGCTTGAAAGCACCCTACAAAATCTGGATTCAGAAAATGAAATGCATGCACTATGTTGATGCACTCCTCTTGGTCAGCCAAAACAAAATCCCTGGCAAGAAATGGTAAGCAAAAATCCACTGCTTGTCGGTTGTCAATACAGGCGCTGCAGACAGCCGCGCAAACAAAAAACAGTACACTAACGACACTTCACACTTACACACACAAGAACACATTGTACACGCTTAAAACTCGGTGTAATGGGGGACGCTGACACCGTTGGTTGCAAAGGTGACATGGAATGGGTCAGCTACGTGATCCAGCAGGTTGTCGATGGGGGACTTGTGGGTGGCATGGTGCTGGGCGATGAATCCGACAAAAGCGAGCATGGCCTGGTGTGAGTTGTTGCGATCGGAGACGTCAGTAATGGATTGACAGAAGCGAGCAGGGACAGCAGCGTGAACTGTGGACTTCTGAAAATCTTTTGTGCGCCAGAGTAGCACCAGCATTGGAAGCGGGCAGATTCATGTTGAATCACGCCTTCCTCTGCATGCTTAATGGTGATGACGGTGGGAGGGTGATGAGTACAGGTGAACAGGCTTAGAAGGAAAGCACTCTTGAACTTGCAAGGAAAGACTGTAGATCAAGCATTACAGTGTATTTGCCCTCCTAGACCATGACCCTGGACTATGCGTCAGTCACGCATTGCACGTATGGAGTCTCCAACCATTGTGTGAAGGTAACCATTGTGTGAAGGTGATCTCGTGATCTTCACTGTCAGTTACTTTTGGGCATACAGGGTTCCCCTATGACAAAACTGCAATCGACCTTAAGCAACTTCTGGCACTTTCCATTTTGGTAAGCACTTTTTAAAGAACTTAGTTTATCAGAGACGTAAATTGCGTTTAATTTTTGTATTGGTATTGTTCTTGGTGCGTCACTACGGTTTAAACAATGGATAAAAGACAGTGTTTGCCGCATTAACCTACAACTCCTGATTACATTCAACTCATGTATTGCCATGAGCTTTGCCTGCACTCACTATGTGGTTTTTCATAAGCACGGGCAAAGTCACAATTTGTGCAGCAAAAACTTACCAAACGACCGTTCTTGACCTCCTTGACCTTGGCCTCCTTGTAGCTGTTCTCGTTCTTGCTCATGCCCATGGGGTCAAACAAGCCACCTGCATGGAAGAGGGATATGAATTAACCCTTTTGATAGCATTGCTAAGTTTAGTGTTGAAAAGAGGATTTCTGACAGGCCTCATGCGATGTTGTGGCTTTTCAAGACATATGCGTTGTCAGCTGGCATGTATGCCAGTCAGTTTTGGTCTACGCAATTTCTGAAGCATGATAATGGTTTCAGCAACCCTTTGCAGGTCGCACACATGGCGTTTTTAAAGAGATTTTTGGAAATTAAATCTACTTCTGCAAACTGGTGTGTGCTTCGAGAATGCGCGCAGGAACCCTTGCAATTTTAGTTCAGGTCAGATGTCAAATTTTGGAACAGGATGGTTGATTCAAACAGCAATACTTTACGCGATGTTATGAAGCAGATATTTCTCTTGGGTATTCTGGTGCTTCTATCTGTTGGACTAGACAGATGAAGGATGCTTATGGTGATTTGCAGAAAGGCGCTGTATACAGAAGTGACTTATTACATTGCAGGAAGCTGAATATTTCTAATTTGCACATAGACTTGAGATTCAGGCACCAGACAGTTTGGAGAGAGGCACACGCTCAAGACCCTTGCTCTTGTTTATTGTCTGGCTTATCACAACTGGTTTGCTTTGCCTGAGAGACCGGTTTCTGATGCACGTGCACCATTTGTCTTGCCGGAGTATTTGAAGATGGCTCTGAGCAAAAATATCATAAGGAACGTAGCATGGTTCAGGAGGGTTCGAGGACATGGGTAGAAGTGTGATACTGGTTTATACGGCAGGAGTCCGGACAGGAGTGCACGTGTTTGCAATTTGTATGAAAGCGGGGATTTTTATTTAAGATGAGAAACACGTTATTTTTTCATGGGCACCGAACATTTACGGCACCAGTTTAACCATTTATTTGATAATATTTCTGAAGGTGATATCAAAGGTTTTGTTTTTCAACATAACTCAGAGGTTTACAATTCAATAGTGCAGCTGTCGATCTTTTTGATTGATTATTTGTTGGGACCTAAAGGTTGAGCAACCATGCCATGCTGGGGGCCTTTGTAATCTAAACTAAACTAAGCCTTTCGGGGGCGTTGTTGCTAAGCATGAGGCTGGAAGTGGCTCGTCCACGCGAGCGACAGACATGGGCGTTGTTTGCTTTACTGGATGGAATATATTATGATTTGGGAGAAGAAGAATAAATCTTACTTATGTTATAAAACCTACAAGATATCATACAACACCATCCTTTGTCACCAGTTTGAGGCATTTGCAAGCCTGCTGCTTGCACAAGCCTACACTTGTGCACTATCCTACGCTTGTATAGACCTCTCCTTTAATTAAAGATTTAATTAGGCACCGACAAAGAAAGAGCTGTCATCAATCCATGGCAGCCAGATGTAAAGTCTGAGCAACTATCTGCCAGTCGTGCAAGACGTAATCCCTCTTCAAGCCAGTTCATGAACTTTTAGTTTGGCCATGTTCAGGTTGTGACTTGAACATGAAAGTGGCCCCATGGCATATTTTTCTGCACTGACAAAAGGACCACGTACATTTCTTTCCAGCAGGGAGAGATATGAAGAGAGGCGACAACCGTGTTGCTCACCTGGGTACCCGTTCTCTTTGCCCTTTAAGCCATCTGTGATGCCTAGGAAAGAGCCGTCACCCTGAGAGCCGGGGTTGCGCAGGTCGTACAACCGCTTGGTCTCCACCCATCCAAACAGAAGCAGCTCAGTGAAGATCAAGCTGCCTGTGTATGCGTATGCGTGTGTGTGTGTGTGTGTGCGCGCGCATACGTAGGTGTCGGAACAGATAATCACTTCTAGGTGGGCGGTTTGTAGCCACTTGGCAAGCCTGCAAGAAAAGTGTTTAAATAGTTGCCTGCTGCCTACATGGTGATGCTGTTTTGTAACTAGTAGTTTTGCATAGCATGTTCAGTGTTGCGCTTCATCTTGAAACGCCTTTTTTTGCTGCCCAGACTGAATTCCTTATTCATTAATAACAACTTAGTCATGAATACGATTGTAGCATTTCCATGATTGGTAACTCAGTTTGCAAAGCAGAAGGAGACATACACACTATTACCAGCTGAAGCAAACCCCCCACCAACTGTCAAACTTCACAAGGTGAGACAAACGAGGCCAGCATTTAAACCGCAAACTGCGATCAGAAATATATAACTGGTCCCAGTAGCTGGGCTAGGCAGCAGGACGATGCTCATGAAGAACCAGACTGGAGACATGACCCACGCACACACACATCACTGCCTGCATGCCGTGTCGATACCCTTGCCTGCCAGCCCCTGTTTCTTTTCTCTGCCTCTGTTGCTAACCAACAACCCTGCTGCACTTCCCTAGAGAAGATAAATTTAAAGAAGCAGCCCCTGGTGTGCCTAGAACACCTAGCCACGTACCTAGCGGAGCAGGGGAGGTCTTAACAGCCTCCTTGCCTGCGTCATACCAGTCTGGAAAAGGGGCTCCAGTCTTGGCGGCAATCTGCATTTGGTGTGCACACACACACATCATGAGCACACTATCAGTCTCATTGCCTAGGCAGTGCCTGCCAAACGAGAGCTCCAATCTCACACAAAGGTGTGTGCTTGCATGTCAGCACCACCCTCCTCTACCCACCGAGGTGAACAGGATGCCTGCCACGCCGAGCATGGCCCATCGGCAGTGCACGAGCTCGGCCTGTACCATCCTGCACGAGCACGGGCGGACAGTGTGTGCTTTAGGGGGAATGGGGAGCGTTGAAAACACGGGCCTACGTCACACACCACACTCCGGACACAAGCTCGTCTGAACAGAATCCACTCACCACTTTTTCATCTCGGGCGTCTCGCTTAAGTGGAGTGGGTCAAAGCCTGCGATGAGGCGGAGGAGGAGGAGGAGGAGGGAGTGTGTGCGAGCTTGTGCTTCTCCATCTCAACATCGAATGCTTGCAACGGCTTGGACCCAGCGCGGAAATTGGCAGCGAGCGCAGGGATAACACACTCACCGTAGTCGCCGGCGAGGCTGAGCACACGGACCAGTGGGCAGGAGGACGAGAAGGGGGAGAAAAGGAGAAGTTTGTCAGTGACGATCGATTCCGCCAATTCTAGGTTTAGAACTGCTTGTAGTACAGGTGCGCACAACTATTCTATGCCGTGGTATTCATCCTGCCATAGAGTCAGCCGTTCTGAACCCGCCCCTTTGGGAAAGCTGATTCTCCCTCTTTCTGGCATAGTCACTCACGTCCCATCTAACCAAGCTGGGCTCTCGCTGCCTGGGCTCCACAATGGGCGTTCAGCTCCGGTAGGCTGAGCGGACACGGCCACGTTCCTCTTCAGGGTTGCGGGGCGTGCCGGGAGCGCCTTGACGCCAGTCTGCCTACTCGCAGCAGCTGCCGAGTTCAGGCTCAGGCTCTTGTTCAGTAGCATGGTCATTTTGAGTTTAGGTTATTTTTATGTGTTTAATGTTTCCCTCTTGAGATCTCAGGTGTAAAAAAATGTGATGTATTAGGGGGGTAAATCCCTACAACCATGTCACAAATCCTCCCTTCCCATGGATCCAACATCAAAACCAGACCTGCGCAATGAGCCCTTGTTGACCTGTCAGGGTATTGACCGTTGTTCAAACGTCGCTGGAAAACAAGAGACTTAGAAACCTACCCCATTAAGCGTATGTTTGGACATGCTACCCCAGTAATCAATGCGTGAACGTTTTGAGTGTGGAGCAGCATGCTCAATTAGGGCACTCTGTTTGTGGATGATCTGTGCTCTGTGCTGCTACGGCTGCTAATCCACTACTTAGATTAATCATTATGTCCCTAGCGACTTGTTCTTCGTCTTTTCATGAGTGGTTTTCTCGATTCTTTTCAATTAGTGAATGTTCTTGCACTTTGGACCACAAGTGACCCAATTTGTAGGAAGAATTTTCAATGAGTTGCACGTCTTGACCTTCCTCTCATCAGAAGCCATAAGCATCCCTGTCAGACTCGGAAGCTCTTTTGTTCAATTTCCTGGTCCACCAAGCCACAAAACGACAGATTGGTAAAGCTCATGCAGCTAGCTCCCGATCCCTCTTAAGTGACAAGGTGGTGCCTTGTTTGAACCTGACGAGGCCCTTTGCAAAAAGCTCAAAGTCAAAGGCAACAGAAAAGAAAAGAAAAGAAAAAGAAATGACTCCGCTGGTAGTGATGACACAGCCAGCATGATTAAGGGAGGGGGTTACTTAGGTGCCCGCACCAGGCAACCCCCCACCGCGCAAACAATTAAAAAGTTAATTAAAAATTAATGTGGGTCAGGGGGTTTGCGTGCCGTAGCACCCAGACCCAAACTTTGACTGTTGTTGCTTGTGTTATATTGCAGTGCATACCTTGTTTTCATGAGTGCAAATGCATGTCTGATGAAGTTCTCATTCAGTTTGGGTGTCAGTTTTTTAATCTTATGGTACCAGAATAAGGTCTGCCAGAAGTTTGTCTGTAAAGTCTTTGTAGATAGCCCCCGTAACTCCAACGAGGATCACGTGGAGCTTGACTTCCCTATATCCTTGTCTGTTTAGGTTGGCAATAAGCACGCTGTGCTGTGCTTTTGCTTTTTGGAGTTGGGGATCAGGCCTAGTGTCTTCACAAAATTTAAACTCAATCAGGTGGACCTCCCACTGGTTTGGATTCAGTTTCTTGTCTTTAGCAAGCTGTTGAAAATGTAAGTTGCGGGTGGTTACGCGAGAAGAGCACATAGTGCTAGGCAAGAATAGGATGGCGTCAGGACAAGAAGAGGCTTTTAAAGCATGTGCTGTTAGTTTTGGTAGCAACCAAGAGGGCAGTGTTTTGTTGGCAGTGTTTCTCAGATCTAGACCTTGCTCTGATAATTTATCTGCGCTGCCTACGCACGTCACTGCAGGCAATTTGGTTGGCACCGCATGGTCCCTTTTGTAGGGCTTGGACAATCATCACGCTTGCCATATTATTATGGCGTTTTATAATCATGTTCCTCATTTTAGTGTGTTGGCAACCTGAGAGTATGTGAAGCGCACTTTCAGTGCAAGGGCAGATGGGGCAGTTTGCATTGGGAGAGAAGCCGTACCGGTAGGCTTGTTTTTGAGAGATATAAGTAAATGCAGATAATAACAAAAAAACTACGCAGGCAGTAAAAAACCACTCCGGCGGCAGGAGGCGCCATAATCTTTTTTGGATAGGCACGTATGATTTTTGAGCTGGACCCCCTTGCCCCCCCCCCCCTCAACCCCCCTTCCGGTGCCCCCACCAGGACAAAAAGGGTACCAATCTGCTCCTTTTTCAAATAGGCATCTATCTGCATACTCGTCAAGACCTGAAATCGAAGTGTTGCAGAGTTATGGGACCAAAACTCAGATACGGACGCCCATGCACAAGTGACCTACCAGGCACCCACAGCTGGCTTGCACAGTCCCACATTGCTTCCATTTCCTCATAATCCTCCTGACTATTTCATGCTGGCACAATCCTGGAAGTTTGGAGTGAATTGCTGCTCCATTAGCTTGACTCACCCCGCAGCCTGCATCCGAGCGCGTGTGCCTCTGACTATTGGACATGTCCACAGACCCCCCCTTTATTAATTTACCAATCGACTGGGCTTGAGCTGAGGATTTCGATGAGATCTTCAAAATTTCGTAGGAGTGCCCCAGTAAACTTTTGGAGGGGGGTTCCCCCAAAAACTCCCCCCCGGTCCACCCCCCCCCGCCCCCCCCGATTCGACCCATATATATATATACCAATCGATAGCTCAAAGTTATGCTTGCTGGCGCCTCCTGCCGGCGGGCACATCTCTTAAGGAAAAGAAGCCACTTTGGTAACGAGTACCGTAAAACTCCTCCACCAAAAGAAAAAGAAAAAGATCAATGGGGATCAGGAGGGTTGCAGGCTTGGAAAACGATGTCACAAACAGCGTTGTGCCTTTTTTCCTTTCCAGGGATTTTTTGTAGGTGCTATGAGTGTGGTGCTACAACATCAGTTATCAGAACTTTTACATGTTTTACATACGCAGCCTAGCAGTCGCACATTTTGACTGATGGCTTTATATGTAGAGGACTCTGTAAACTCTGTAGATTGAGTTTGGCATGTCATCGTAAAGGTAAAGGAGTTTTACAATACCAAAGTGGCTTTCTTTTCCTTAATTAATTGGGGAGTGGTTTTCACTGTCTATATTTTATATTTTACTTTTCTTTCATTGTCGGCATGTTCATGATAATTCACTTAGTATTCTGTATTGTTTACGCCATGACGCTATCTAACTTATACCTTGGTAGATAAAAATGGGCGACGGTACCCTGCTTATTGCTTCAGCAATGAAGGAGCGGCACCTCTTAGTGATCTCCTACTATATATGTGTGTAATGACAGTGGAGATTGGGCTTGAGCTGCTTAATTTGCTAGTAGATAAGGGCATTTGTAATAGAAGAAAAGCAGGACACAAAGATATGAAAGGTTGTGCAACTATCAAAAGTTATGTACACCACCGGCAGCAAAACTCATAATTCAAATTGCACACTGCATTGCCTAGCAAAGGCCCTAAAATTCCTCCTGTTTCCAAAGATCTCCCATTCCACTAGGAAGCTGCTGTTGCTGCTGCTGCTGCTGCTGCTGCTGCTGATACATCTGTAGCATATGTTGCATTTGCCATCCCTGCTGTTGGGCAGGCAAGGCCCCGTGCTGCTGTTGTTGCTGGTGCTGCTGCGGCTGATACACTTGCTGCATCTGCTGCATTTGATGTGGCAATCCCTGTTGTTGGACAGGCAAGGCCCCGTGCTGCTGCTGCTGCTGCTGCTGCTGCACCTGCTGCACCTGCTTCTTTTGGGTAATGTCCAACAGCGCTGATCGGAGTGTAGCAGGGTTTTGCATCAGGTGAGGGTTCTGCTGCAGAAACGGATGCTGCTGCAGATAACGTAACACCTGAGCCGATGGCATGCCCCCAGGCAATTCTGCTGACATGACCCCTGGCTGAGATGCCGGCAGCCCAGACACGCCCCCTGGCATGGTTGCTCCCACTGGCATTGACCCTGCCGCAGCTCCCAAGTTGGCTCCCAATACAGAGCCTGCCACAGATGCTGGCATGTACCCTGGCGGGTTTGTTGCTGCTCCCAGGAGAGCCTGCTGCTGCTGCTGCTGCTGCTGGTATCCCATGGGTGGGAGGCCTGGAAGAGGCAACTGCTGCTGCTGCTGCTGCTGCAGCACGGCTTGGGCGTGCAAGTCCATGCGCCTCTGATTCTCTGCCTGTGCAGGAGAGAAGGAGCGGTGGTGTCTTGTGAGCAGGCATAGGAGAAACCAGGGATGTGTATACATAAGGGTGGGTAAATAGGGTGTCTGACTTTGCCAGCGAGGCTCGGCAAGCCTCAACAAGGCTCGGCACTCGTTGGGGAGGCCCTAGCTGGAAATTACGGTTAAAATATCACTTTCTCAAATCTGCACGGATTGAGCCGAAAATTTCCCCGTAGTTAGCTTATACCGTATGTTCACGATCACTTCGGAAATTTAACAAATATTTTGCCAGAAAACGACAATTTTTAATAATTCTTGGGGCCCTCTCTGAACTGAATTCAAAGTGATAAATTAATTTTTTATAGTAATTTTGAGGGTGGTTTTCAAAATGAGCTCCAAGCGCGCCAGTGTGAACCCCTGGCCCTGTTCTTCAAGCCCCCAGCTGAAAGGCTGGCTGCTCAGTAGCGGGACCGCGAGAAGCTGCAGAGGGAGATGTGTACTTCTGTCTCACCCAGTGGTGTGAGCTGTTTTGTAGCATCAGCTTCTACAGCAAAAGCAGCAGTAGGACAAAAAAAAGGATGCTTGTTCGGGGAGAGACTAGCTAGTCTATCAAATGTACTCCCTCAATCTACACAAAAGCTGCAAAACGCGTGCCAACTGTAAGTAAAGTACCCTTTTGACTTATATGTAGGGTTGGCCACGACCGTATATGGGATTATTATGTATACGTCTATATACGCCGTATAACCCGTATATAATCCGTATATGGGAAAGTTTGACCTTTTTGGCAAAGCCCCCCTTGCGGGGGCGTGAGCCCCTAGCATTGTCTAATTCCCACCACACTTCACACAGGCCTCCCCAGGCTCACCCAGGCCACCCCACGGGCTGAAACTTGACATAGGCTCCTAACCAAAACCTTAACCATGTCACATAAATTTGGGACCCTGGGGTGCAGTCTGTGAAGATCCAGAAAGCGGCCCAGGATTCCTCGGCCAGGCCCCCGGACCACTTCCTGATGGTGCAGTATCCATCAGCACACTTCCCTGGCTGCGGATGCTGTGTCAGAGTCCCTTGGACGGGACCCTTCAGGATTGTGTTCCGTGTTGGCTTGGACTGTTTGCGTGACATGGAGCGCACAGTGCAGGTGCTTGCCATGCTCTGTGTGTTGAAGCACAGTGCAGACATCGTGGCCAGCCCGGGCACCATGCTCGCACCTGCCCTCTCAAAAGACAGGGAACAGCAGCAGCAGCACATCCTCACGCCTGCTTAGCAAAGGCTGCTCCAGAACAGCGTCATGCACACCACAGCAGCATCTGTGGGGCAGCAAGGCACACATACGCACGCACACACACAAATGCTCACACACGCTCACATGCGCACACACACACACGCATGCACACACACATACAAACACAAACGCATGCGGATACTCACAGGCGCGCACACGCACATACATTCTCCGGTAAGCCCGGAATTGGCCCTTTAAATTTTGGTTTTGCCCTCCAGGCAAACCCAAAAACTGCTTAGTAAGTGCGCAGCCTGCATGGGATGAAGTTCCCTGGTATATATACGGTTATGGCCCACCCTAAAAATGCTGTATTATGCACAATGAGTGGCGCACGAATCTGGACCAAAATCGTGCACGTCAAAGCTGCCATCCCCGCCTGTTTCAGCCACAGCCATTTTCAAACCACACACTCAGCAGTAATCCCCGCCTGTTTCAGCCACATCCATTTTCAAACCACACACTCAGCAATACAGTAACACGCAAACTCAAAACATCGTGCACGCACCAGAGCTGCCGCTTCTGCCTGGTTCAACCAGCCGGTCCAATTTGTGCCTGAACCGCGTGCACCTGCCCTCACTGCCATTTGCTGCTGCTGCTGCTGCTGTGTGCGGGGCTCCTGCTCAATTTCCTGCTCACCAGCTGCTGTAGCAGGGCACGCACGATGCAAGAAAAGTGAGTGAGGCAGCTGTGGTGTGTGTTTGTGTGTGTGTGTGTGCGTGTGCATGCGTGCGTGCGTGTGCACGCGCGTACGTGTGCGTGCGTGCGCACGTGAAGGGATCGAAGACGCCATCTTGGGAGGGTTTTGGTAGCTACATTGCTGGTCCCTTAAGTCAAAGTCTGGCTATTTCAAAGATGTCTCTCTCTCTCTCTCTCTCTCTCTCTCTGTCTCTCTCTCTCTCTCTCTCTCTCTCTCTTTCTCTCTCTCTCTCTCTCTCTCTCTCTCTCTCTCTCTCTCTCTCTCTCTCTCTCTCTCTCTCTCTCTCCACACCACACACCTTTCAATGCCCCACTCTCTTCCACCTCCCCAGGCTCGGGATGCAGCGGGTTGGGTACGCCTGATCGAGGGGCCTGTGCATACAGGCCTTTCAGCCCGAGCTGTCGCCTGCACTGCCGGGCTACGATGGAGCCTGCAAGACAAGTGCAAGCAACAAAAGGGGCGTGCTGTGGACAGCAGTTCTTTCTCCAGAGCATAAACTAGATTTGCACGGATATGAACAGATGGGTTGCCTGTTGTCTGTGTGCATACATTTTTGCACCTGCTGCCCACCTGCGTATGAGGACAGGTTTCTGTACACATTGCATATACATTGCATGCATATACATTGCATGGAATGAGTGCTGAGATCAGCACCGACAGTACGTCTGCAACATTATGTGTGTACGGGCCTGGCGGCATATTATGGCGGCATATAATGTGTTTGTACGGGTCTGGCGGCACTATGTGTGTGTACAGGCCTGGCAGTATATCATGACGGCATAATATGTCTGTGTACAAGTCTGGCGGCACTATGTGTGTGCATGGGCCTGGCCGACCCAAGGAGTAAAATTATAGTTCTATTTTGCCTCAGACTTAGGAGGATATCTGGTTTCAGGAGCTGCCAGACGATTTGCATGTACCCCTGATGTTCTGCATGTATCAGAAGTGCGAGCAAGCGCGCGCGCACACACACACACACACACACAAGTCGTCAGACATCATCATGCATCACTATTACATAGGGTTGGCCAGAACTATATGTACACGGTGTATATACGGTCTTTTTGGCAGGGAAATCACCAATTATATGGTCGTATACTGTGTATATACTGTTATGGCCAACCCTACTAATACATGAGCAATGTCGCACATGCAACCATCTTATTTTTCTTTTGCAGAACTCTAAAAAATTGACAAGCTTATGAAGGCAAGAGATACGCAGACAATCTTGCGCGCGCCTCTCAGAGCACGTCTAGCACAACTTAGGTTGGCCAGAACCATATATATACGGTGTATACACGGTAATTTAACAGGAATTTCGTCAAAAATGCAGTTATACGGCGTACATATACGGTTCTGGCCAACCTTAAGCATAACATAAAATCTGAAATCTCCGTGAACACAAAAAATCCTGTGCGTGCCTTTTTGTCAGAGCAAGTCCAGCGATGCGCGCAACCTACAAATTGAAGACCTCGCAAACATAAATGATACGTAGACCATCCTGCGCGGGCCTCTCAGAGCACCTCCAGTGCAAGCAATCCAGTTCAAAACAGCGCATGCCAATTAGTTCATAACAAATCTTTGAAGCTTGCCACCAAAGTCTTGCAGCACAGGAACGAAAGCAACAGCAAGCAGCAAGCAGCAATCCAAAGCCGCATCGTGACAAAATCACGGCCTTCTCAGAAGGACAAATCCACAACCAGGTGATGGGATGCACAAATAGGTACCTGTCACTGAGCGTGTGATTGCCACGTTGATGAGGTTGCCACTTGTTGTGCTTGCACCTTGCCGTCCTTGCTGCTGCGGGAGTGAGATCCTTCCACGCTGCTGCTGCTGCTGCTGCTGCTGCTGCCGCTGCTGTTGTCGAACTGAGCCACAGAACCGAACAGCTGGACAGATGGCACGAGGCTTTGTAGGAAGGGCCCCAGTTTCCTGCGCAATTGGGGCATATAGAGGACTTATAATATATATACAGAAAGAGGGCAATCTGGTGAGTGTGTGCAGAAAGTGTGTGTGGGCACGGGTAAGGGAATGGGTGCAAATAAGTGAGCGTCACCAGAATGGGTCTGGGGGACATGCTCAATCGTCTGAGCAGATACAGAAGGCTGTGTGGGGAATGAGAGAGCATGCAACCTGTCAAGCCACAAAGACTAGTGGGCACAGGTTGCTTCCCTGGGCGTTTGGTAACAAAGTGGGTGAGTATCATTACATGATGCATACTTATTTACACAAGCACACACGCACATACAAACACAACACACGTTTAGTGACAAAGTGGGTGAGCATCATACATGATGCATACTTATTCACACACGCACACACGCACATACAAACACAACACACGTTTGGTGACAAAGTGGGTGAGCATCATACATGATGCATACTTATTTACACAAGCACACACACACATACAAACACAACACACGTTTGGTGACAAAGTGGGTGAGCATCATACATGATGCATACTTACCTACACACGCACACACGCACATACAGACACAACACACGTTTGGTGACAAAGTGGGTGAGCATCATACATGATGCATACTTACACACACACACACGCGCACATACAAACACAACACACCCAGACATGCATGCACACAGCCATGCCTGTTTGAACTCTTGAGGAGCTGAGGGACTTGGCGGCTGTACAGCCCGGACCTGAGCACGTGCCTGTGCACTTTCTCGCACACAAAAACACACACAGACACATACACACGGATACACACAAAAGTGAACACACACACTAAAAAATGAAAACTTACAGACACACCTGCTTGATTAATTCAGGACTTGCAGGCTGGACTTGCGCACGTGTCTGTGCACGAGTGGCACGAGAGCGCAAGGCAGGGGTAGTTGTATGGGAAGATGGGGCTGCTCTATCTGAGCTTGCCGCTGCTCCTGTTCCCGTTGTTGCTGCTGCTGCTTTCACTCCGTTCTGAGCAGCTGCTGCTGCTGCTGCTTCAGTGCCCAGAGGGGAGATAAGCAGGAGACGAGGCTTCCTGTATAAGTGCAAGGCAAGAAGCACATAAGCACATACTAGTTGTCAACCTGGCAGCTTGAACTTTGCTCTCGGCAAGGCGAAACACCAACATGCAACGTGATCGTGCTCTTGGACAACATGGCAAGGCAAAAGGCTTGTGTGCGCAACATGCAAGTGAAGCACAGGCATGAGCTTCGGGCGAGTGAGAAGGCTGAGTGCGGCATGCAAGGCAACGTTGCTCAGTGGGGATTATGGGGAAAGGCACGAGGAGGTATTTGTATGGTTGACTGAAACTATTTATACGGTGTATATACGGTATCTTTGGCAGGTAAATCACCAAATATACGGTCATATACAATGTACGATGTATATATACGGTTCTGGCCAACCCTAGGTATTCGTTGTGCGCAACGCTATTGATGCAATTATAATTATAATATACACATGAGACACGGTTTCATGCGAGAGCACATCACGTAGAAAGGACGTGTGTCGTTCATCGTGGCAGCAGAGGCGGTCGAGGCGGTCGAGGCGGTCACACATACACACACACACACAAACATATAAGCAGAGTAAATGCAATCAACAGGCACACAGGCGAGAGCACGCGTTTGACAGCACGGATTGTGTGGTGCATGAATATGACAGGTGAACCATACATCCTGGTACACGCACAGTGTACGTACAGACTTCCAGTTGAGAAAACTCAAGACGTGCAGGTCATGCCCTAACGCTGCGCCTTGACCCCACGCTCAACTTCTAAAGCATTCTCTCAGGTCGATCGTTGATTCCACCAAGCAACATAAGCAAAAACGTGCCACAAAGAAATAACATGAACACGTAAGTGCTTGCGCGTGTGTGTGTATATTACTGTATTACTCACTTGGGACAGTGCGCATTGGCTAGTCGATCAGTACTGGCCATGAGCTGGTCCAGCTTCTGGATAGCCAAGAGCCTGAACAGCAAGAGTTGATGTCAAAACAAGACTGACATCTGTGTGCGTAAGCGGTTTATAGATGTGTGTGGACAGGTCGACGCATGCTGCGTGTGGTGCCAACCTTGTACCAAGCAGGTATACACCTACTGGACACACATGTGCACCTGTACGTGTAAGCCTGTACGGCATGCAACCTTGAGCTTATAGTGTGTAGGCTCAAACTCATTGGCTCAGAGCAGTGTCTCTTTCTACCACTCAGAGCAATGCCTCATACTATTCAGAGCAGCGCCTCTTTCTACTCAGAGCAGTGCCTCATTCTACTCAGAGCAGTGCCTCATACTACTTGGAGCAGTGCCTCGTACCAGTGCCACCAACACCACTCAGAGCAGTGCCTCATACCACTCAGATTGATGCAAGTCCATCAGGGTGTGGGACATTATGACACACATACACACATGCAGTTGCAAGGATGTCGTTCTTGCATGCACCCCACAACCGCCCCGCCTCTCCCAAGCAGTGGCGTGCCACAGCCCAGTCGATTGGAACCTTTAATAGAAGAGTTTTCAAGGAAGTGGGGTCTGCGTGCCTGGTCACAGGTTGGCATGAAATGCCCCCATGTAGGCCGGAGGTGTGTTCAGGAGAATAACTAGCAAATGACTCAAAACTTGCAGTTGTTGTATTGCATGATGTACAAGGAAGCCATCATTGCAACTGTATGTGTAAAGGTGTGCGTCATCAATGTCCCAGCGTCTCACACTACCTGCGTTCGTTGTACGACGGATGCCTTTCACGATGGAAGGGGGCGAGGGGTGTTCTTTGCTTGCTGCCCTTCTTGTTGGGCAGCCCTGCTGCGATGGCGTTTGCTGCGTAGCCTGTAGGTTGCTCTGTGCTTGAGGCAGTCGGCTGGGCCATCATGTTGCTAATTCTAAATGGTGTGGACATTACTTTGGTTTATGCTAAAAGCTCTCTTATCTCAATCTCTCTAGCCTAGTGCAAAGACACTTTGCTGGCTTAGTCCTGTTTCTCGTCCACGTCAGTGGAGTCAGAATCTTGGAAGGCGGTGAAGACAAACAGAGCAACCACCTGCGAAGGTAATGTTTACCAAACAGGGTGTATTTCAATCATAGGTACACAGTGGAATGCTCACGCATTGAAGGCCCCACACAAATAAAAACATGCACGTTCAAGCATGTGCGTATGCACGCGCATTGTTATGAGTGGCTGTAGTGACTGCAGAGACTGGCTGTAGCTATTACGTGAAGTCGGGGGTCTTCATGCACGGGTGATGCAAGTTGGCGGTTGTGGGGTACACAACGTGCATGGGTCAGGCTTCTGAACACTCACGATGTTGGCCACAATTACAGCAAGGATTCCTCCAGCAGTGGTGCGCTTTCCAGGGCTGGGAATGCCTATGGTAGCAGCGTACAGGGCTGCAACAGAGGTAGAGAAGATTTGAATCTTGATTGCTTGTCAAAGGGTGAGCAGCAGGCCCCGAAGAAGGCAAAGACATAAGACACATATACACACACGCATTCACACACACTCACGGTCCAGGTATGTGTAGGCGTTGGCAAGGAACACAGCGAAGGGCAGGCAGAACATCAACGCGCTGTACAGCGCCAGTTTGATGAAGGCTCTTGTCTGTCTTTTCTCTCCCAGTTTCTGGTTGGTCTTAGCAGGATCACTTGTCCTCAGTTGAGGGGCAGCTTGCGAAGCATCCTTTCTAACCATTTTATTTTAAACTCGCAGTCAAAGCATCTCACTATTTACGTAGAAAATAAGCTGAAATTACATGAATCAAAGAGGCGCCGGAGATGGACAGGTATCCTCAAATTCAACACACACACACACACACACACACACACACACAAACACGTACACACACACGCACACGCACACACACACACACGCGCACACACACACACACACACACACACACACACACACACACACACACACACACACACACAAACACACACACACACACACACACTCACACACACACACATTATACATATACATACACACACATACACGTACACATACACACAAGCGCAATCGCACACATAATGCACACATGCACAAGCACACTCGCACACGTAATACACACGCATGCACACACACACACACACACACACGCACACACACTTAACACATAATACACAAACGCACACAATACACAAACAGAACTATGAAAGGCCAGAGGAGTTGTGGCAAAGGGAGGCTGACGCAGATGGCAGCCACAACAGCTGGTACAAGAAGGCAGTGGACTATTGGGATGGGCAGGATGCATCGTACAATGGCGTGCTGGTGAGGGTAGCTACTTTTTGTAATGTCCTGTCATTTGTGCCTGCACACAAACAGGTCAAAGCAAAATAAGAAATTAACCTTTGCAAACTTTCTGGTTATTAGCGCACACGCTGCACGTGCACGCTCGTGCATGGATGAACGCACAAATGGCACGTACGCCCACATACACACCTGCACGACACGAAGGTCAATCGTGCACGAAACGCCTGCAGCCCCCTGCATTAGAAGCACTTCCCTATGGGTATGCATGTTGGCTTGCGCACTCACAAACCCTGGCATTGTTGTAATCCACAGGGTGGCTTTGGTTTTGTGTCGGACATCGATGTTCGCGATAGCAGGCAATTGTTAGAGAAGGCAAGTGGGTCTCGATGTAGTTAATATGCACCTGATGTGGGATGTGTGTGCGTGTGTGGTTTGAAGTGTTTCGCAAGGGATGATTGAAGCCAACATACTATACTGCTGCTTCAGGTTTCCCCCTCTCATGTGGGTAGGGGTACTGGCGTATCGTGCAACCTCTGCACTCTCCAGGCTATGAACTGAGCCATCATATTCACCCTTCACTCCCTGCCCACCTACATTTTGCTAGGTGGTTGCCTTTCAGGCAACGTGGCTTCAGTTTAGGCCCCTGTTTAACCATGCCCTTAACCTCCTACAACCCCTGTTCACTTCCCTTCTTTTTTGCTTGCCTCTCGTGCAATGGTAATTCAATAAACGAATCTCCTAGTTCTTAGCCGTAGTCTTACACACCCGCTGCTACCTTTCAGGCGATGAAGCCTCAATTAGAAGAAGCTGCTGCTGGGCAGCGCACCCTTGTGGCCTTAGGTATGGCGTATTGAGTCGACCAGATGCCAGAGGCAAAATAATATTAGTGTCTCAAGGCCCTCAAAAACGAAAGGACAGATCAATAATTTCCTGGAGACAAGTCAGCATGAGCTTGTGTTAGCTTATGAGCACATGCAAAGGCAGCTGCGTGCTTGCAGCACTTTAAAACTCTGTGTTGTGCCCATGAAATCTAGTGTGGACCACCCCTCCCGCACTTGTCTTGTTGTGCTGTCAGACCAGATCCCTGGTCTGGTAATTTACCAACAAACAGCCAAAATCATGGGCTTGGAACGTTTTTTGTTGGTCTTTTCCAGAATTCCATCGCTATTACTTATGCTCTTTAACGCAGATTGTGGAGCCGGCGTAGGCAGGGTGGCCAAAGAGCTGCTGCTGCATGTCTTTCAAGAGGTGGATTTATTAGAGCCATCACAGCACTTGCTAGAAGCAGCCAGTGAGTGCTCTTCCTTAGACCAAACCACTGACACAACTGTTCATTAAAAGAAATCACACATGCGGTAGAAAACCACTCCTTTCACTAATTAAGGACAATGAGCCACTTGAATACCGAGTACTGTAAAACTCCTCCACCACAGAAAGAAGAAATCAGGTGAATGAGAATTAGGAGGGTCCGTACAATGACTGATTACGAGCTCCTCAAGTGAGCTAATCTAAACAAGGCCTTTAGCCTTTAGCCAAATCCCTTACTGCTGCAGTAGCAATGGAAAGCCTCAGCTCTTTTCTACTTCTGCATACTGCATACTCATAACGACTCCTTGCGTTGAATTGGTACCTTTAGAGTCATGACTCATGTGCGTCTTGCAGGTTAAGGGTTATGGGGACATAAGCAATGCTGTGCTCCAGACGTTGCTGCGTCACATGTGTTCATTATAGTCGCCCTTATTGCCCCATTGCTTGTTTTGTCGTGCATCCAGAGAAAGACCTCAAGAAAAACAGCAATAAGTTGATAAGCCCGCCTACGCACAAGGCAGTCAACTTTTACTTGGCGGGCTTGCAAAACCACGTGTTTGAACAGCAGAGGTGCGTGCCGGATAGGCAGCAGTGTGAAAAAACAGAGTATGGTGTGTGGATTAGTAGACTCGACCTGTGCTTTTTGGGCTGTGTCTCAAAGTCCCAGTGGCTTCATTTCTAGGTAGCTTCCCGTTTTTTTTGTGCCTGCCTCTGCCCCTCTGTGTGCTCCTTGCTGACTTTCAATGTTAATTGAATTGTATTACAGGTATGACGCCATCTGGATCCAGTGGTGCCTTCTGTACCTGACGGATGGTGAGTGTGGTGTTACTATTTAGGAAAATGTGCTCTTGACCAGTCACTTTCCAACATATTTATATATATAGGCAGTTCAGTCGTTTGAAAGGCCTGTTTGCCCACTTTGCAAAACATGTGGTTTTCCAATTCCAGCGTCAGTTCCTGCTTGCCGTTTGACTACCAAGGTTTGCCCTTGTGTCTGTGTTATGCACGCAAGCGCTGTCAACTTGACCGTGCATCAATATAACGATGTAACCGGATGGCACTAAAATGAATAAGCGGTGTAGTCTTCTTCAAAGTGGCCCTTTTCTTGGTATGACCACTTTTCCTTGTAAACATGGGTATTAGGTCATGTATGTCTCCCTCCTCTTTGTCGCAGACGATGCCTTGTTGCTTTTCAGTCGCTGCCGGTCTGGCTTGAAGCCGGGTGGAATTGTGTTTGTCAAAGAAAACATATGCAAGTAAGTTGTGTTTGCCGCATTTTAGAAGAGTAGAGGGCATGGCCTTGAAGCTGTGAATGCACAAATAGTACATACACAGAACTAGGCTGGCTAGGCAAACCGTTATAACACTGCTCTTCTTACCTGAGCTGTGCATCTTGGGTACAAGGCTAGTTATTTGAGGAGAAATCTGGGTATCTTATATTGTGGATGGTGCGGCAAGACTACTGTCATCATAATGGGGTTAAGAAGTGGGTTACTGAAGTCTAATTTGTGTCATGCAGATCTGTCCACGGATGAGGCAGTAAAAAAATAGCAGTTTGTTCCACAAATAAATATTACGTGTAGCTGAGGCAGGGCAATGCAACGTGTGGGCCAAGCCATCCTGCTCTCTTTAGTAATATCGCGTAATTCCACAATTTCTACGCTGCCTTTGCCGTGTTCTTCCGTCCTTTCAGGGAAGGCTTCTTAGTGGATAAGGAGGACTCCAGCCTCACACGCTCCAATGCCTACATGCAAGAACTGTTTGAGAAAGCTAACATGCAGGTGTGTCGCTGTCCTGCTCTTTGACCAGACTTTGGCAGGCAGGCTTGCATCTTGCACAAACTTGCACGCAGAGTTCTGAAAGCAAATAAACGTGCTTGCGAGCTTAACGTATCCCCCCATTTTCCTCATATTTGCAGCTACTGTACAACGTCAAGCAGCGGCAGTTCCCGAAGGATTTGTTCGAGGTCAGGATGTATGCGCTCCGACCGAGACAGTGATTATTTTATTTCATTTATTATTCAATTCATATAATGGATTAATTCGTTATTCAATGGTTGGTGGTAATCTCGACTCGGTTAAAAGCCGATAACTCATGAACATATAATTTTACATTATTAATACCTCAGTTCGAATCTCAGTGGAAACGAAGCAATGCTGGCTGGCAAGGTCGCCCCCCTGAGTGCTGCGAATGGTGAGCAAAGAGCGTGGCTCTTTTGAAGTAGCAGGGTGACTGCGTGTGTTGAGATGAGTCGATATTTTGACTCTAAACCGTGGAAGCCGTGCACAGTCAGGACTCGTCCCCGCGCCGCTCAAGACCTAGCTCTCAGCTTGCTGCAACTCTATTATGCCCACACGAACAAGACGCGGCAAACGCTAAATATGTCTTTGTCCTTCTGGCTCTCAACTCCCGCGATTTTTTCCATGCTGCATTCTCTTTGAGTGAGCGTTATGCACTCCTCGGGGAGGCTCACTGACAGCCCTCGGCATTGTGCTCATTGGTGTGCTTGCTTGTGTAAATGATGGTTTGAGTGGCAGGTGAGTGGTAGTACAATTGCTCAGGTTCCTGTGACCCAGCCTCTGAGTGCGCAATTACCCCTGCATTACCACACTCCCTGACTCTCACCCTTGCACGATGCTGCGCAGGCAAGCCTGCTCGCTGTGTGCAGGCAGCTGCTGGAGTAGAGGGGCGTGGCAGTGGCTACAAGCCGAGCCCCGTGGTGACCAGGGCTGCGGCTTTGGAGGAAGCCCCCCGCCTCAAGAAGCCTGCCCCCATTATCATCAATAACCAAGTCCTCCACAGCATCACTGACGAGCGCCTGGACATTGTGCACAGCATCTCTGATCACGTCCAGAAGAATGTGAGGAGTGCGTGTGTGCGTGTGTGTGTGTGTGTGAGTGCGTGTGTGCGTGTGTGTGTGCATGTGTGTGTGTGTGCACGTGTGTGTGTGTGTGTGGGGGGGG
>Ga0307968_1001147_pt1:0-20000 | contig 21171 bp, 28 predicted proteins | sample OrgLakmetagen650_FD_201834 | JGI IMG/M metagenome (GOLD analysis project Ga0307968, IMG submission 201834) | Saline water microbial communities from Organic Lake, Antarctica - #650 | ecosystem: Environmental > Aquatic > Non-marine Saline and Alkaline > Saline | place: Antarctica: Organic...
TGTCCAGGCCTTTGCTGCTGCGTGAACTCACTCGGTTGCCCCAGCCCACCTGGGAGTACATTACATGTGCATGCTATTACAACATTTTTGAAACGTATGACTCTTTCACCACCACTGCTGCTGCTGTCCAGGCCTTTGCTGCTGCGTGAACTCACTCGGTTGCCCCAGCCCACCTGGGAGTACATTACATGTGCATGCTATTACAACATTTTTGAAACGTATGACTCTTTCACCACCACTGCTGCTGCTGTGCAGGCCTTTGCTGCTGCGTGAACTCACTCGGTTGCCCCAGCCCACCTGGGAGTACGTTACATGTGCATGCTTTTACAACATTTTTGAAACGTATGACTCTTTCACCACCACTGCTGCTGCTGTCCAGGCCTTTGCTGCTGCGTGAACTCACTCGGTTGCCCCAGCCCACCTGGGAGTACGTTACATGTGCATGCTATTACAACATTTTTGAAACGTGTGACTCTTTCACCACCACTGCTGCTGCTGTCCAGGCCTTTGCTGCTGCGTGAAGTCACTCGGTCGCCCCAGCCCACCTGGGACTGTTTCCCAGAGAGGAAAGCCACCACCACTCAAAGCCAGGCCAGACATACTCAATGGTGAGTTTGTCCACGACTACGAGACTCACTAAGTCAAGCCATTCATGCTCTCACTCACCACAATTTCAGAATCGCCATGGTCAAGCCGTAACGAGTCAGCTCCTGCAGCTCGTCCCCCCTAAAAAACACAAGCATGCCGCAATCAAGTAACGCACACCCACACTTGCCACAGACCACTCAGTCACTCACAACGATCACTCAGCGCTGCGCAAACTCAGCCTCGCCATGCAAACTCAGTCTCGCCACGCAAACGCACATCTGCCAGGGAAAGGCCACTCAAACACACATACGCCGCAGTCAGGCCATGCAAACTCACATTTGCCACAGCTGCGCCGTACGCCATACACGCTCACAGTCTGACCCTGACACCCACACATCCGCCACGGAGCTTGCTTAGTCAGCCGAACTCAAATGTGCAGCAGGCAGGCCATACAAAGTAGATTCTTCCCCGGTCAAACCACAAAGCTCACTCAGTCGATTCAAACAAACTGCCGTTTGCCATGGTCAAGTCATTTAAACTCACATGTGCAGCAGGCAGGCCATAAAAAATCACATCTTCCTTAGTAAAACCACAAAGCACACATGTGCAGCAGACAGGCCATACATATTCACATCTTCCTCAGTAAAACCACAAAGCTCACTTATTCAAGCAACATAAACTCACGTCTGCCATGGTCAGGCCATCCAGCCCAGTGCCGGCATCCTCCTCACGCTGCCCTCCACTGTACACCTGCTGCATGGCCTTATTAAGCAGCTGCTCATCCTGTGTGTTGTGTGTGTGTGTGTGTGTACGTCTGCCCTCCACTGTACACTTGCTGCATGGCCTTATTAAGAACCTACTTGTCCTGTGTGTGCAAGTGAAGTATGAGGTCAAGGGGAGTGTGGTGGTTGAGTGGGTGAAAATATTGAGGGGGGTGATGTGGGGGATAAGAGCAGATGAGAACGTGTTTATGAGCACATACGCTGCGTGGCCTGACTAAGCAGCTGCTTGCCCTGCACATGAGCTTTCAATATATAGAGTGCTTTCAATATGTAAATTGCGTTTTGTGTGCCTTCAATACTCAGTGTGCCTGTTCTCATGCGTGTCCTATAAGGATTGAATTTTCAATCATGTGAAATCAGTTCCCATTTGTGAGCTCTAAACAGAGAATCTAACCCATAGATCAGATAACATATGTAGGGTTGGCCAGAACCATATATATACGGTGAATATACGGTATTTTTGGCAGGGAAATCACCAAATATACGGTCATATACGGTGTATACGTACGGTTCTGGCCAACCCTAAACATATGAAAGCGAGAGTGACACACCACTTTTGCTGCATTGCAAAAACTGGAACTCGTGTGCTCACACTGAGCTCTACAGTGTTGTTGGAGACACACACACACACAAACACACACACACACTCACATACACACTGTGTATTGAAGGTTTGTGTATGGCTTTTTGGAATAGTGTGTATGGTTTCTTATCTGTGTGCGGGAGGGAGTGCAAGCACACTGGTGCCTTTGTGAGTAAAGGGTAACACAAATACACAAAACACAAATACACAAAACTTCTTGCAATCAGGTACAAATGACACGAAAATAAAAATAAAACCATTGCAATTAGAAGGTATAAGTGACATGGGCGCACATGCTTATTCACTATTGGATTGGCTCTAATAACACACATGCAGACGTCTTTGTAATTAAAAGGTTGAAATCACACACACTTTTGCAATTGTTAGTACTAACAACACGCATACCGTACTGTACTTACATCACTGCGCTACGCAAACTTTTTCGACCCCCTCGCGGTGTGTCGGGAGCAATTTGAATATCCAAGTTACAAGGGCCTCGCGAAGCTCGCAATACAATTAATTAATTATTTTCAAGCATAAACGGGGACAGGCCGGGAAAGCCTCCCAAGCCACCCCCAAAGTGGACAAACAGGTTGGGAGGCTGGCCTGGGAGAAAGGACACCAAGAGGAAGGGCATCTTCAATCCCTTCACATGCGCATGCACGCACACGTACCCGCACGCACACACACACAATCACACACATGTATGGGACATATACATATGTACACACGTACACACACATGTACGTACACACGTATGCGCACACACATACGCACGCACACACAAGTACACAGTGCATGCACGCATGTATGTACACAACCGTACCAACACACACACGCACACAACGCACCCTCACACGTACTCGCGCAAACACACACACACACATACACACAAACACGCACGTACGCGCACGCACACATGCGCACGCACGCAAACGTACGCGCGCACACGCGCGCGCATACGCATGTAGGTGCAGCTCATAGGGCCAGAAGGCCCTCGCGTATGCTTGCATTGTGTTTACTAATTATGTGATGCCCCCCTGGCATTGCTTGCATTGGGGCTTATAACTTGGGTTTTTCCAAACCTCACAGTACTGTACACAGTTGTTTTGCATGCAAAGATGTCTTTGTAATCAAAAGGTTGAAGTAACACATATACTTTTGCAATTAATACGTACAAAGAACACACGTACACGGGCATGCACAGACATCTTTGCAATCAGGTCCAAATTACAGAGCAACTACACATTTCCCCATTTCCCTTGCAACCCTGAGAATTGTACGGCAATCACAAGCCAGTAGCTCCAAAGAAAACCGCCGCCTTTCATAAAGCTGCAATTAGACCCCCTGCATCATACAAACACACTTACTTGCTACATTTCGATATTAGCACACCTACTTAGCAGTCACGCACGTGAGAGCATGGAGGCTTCCCCCCAAAGAAAAATGCACCCTTGACAGAACCACACACGTGATGTTCTAAACATAAAAGATACAGCAACCACGCACACCTGCAAGCAAGGAGAATCCCCCCAAGAAAAAGTACCCTAAACAGTATCAAGCACTTATTTATTTGCTTCCTAAAAGATACAGCAATCACGTACCTGCAAGGTTGGTCACAGCCATATATATACTGGTATTTAAATAAATGGCTGTGACCAACCTTATATATATATATATTGGTATTTAAATACACGTTGTGTATGCGATATTTTTTGCAGGGAATCCACCGAATATACAGTCATGTACGGTGCACATATACAGTTTTGGCCAACCCTACTTATTCAGATTAGTGAGTTGCAATGGTTAGGGTCCGTACGCCATAATGCGCATATATATATTTATGGTTCTATCTAATCCTACGTACCTGCAAGCAAGGCGACTCCCCCCAGGGCAGCTGGCCCCTAAGGTAAGCCTTTCTTCGCTTCCTTGTACTCCACTCGCGGGTGGGCATACCAAAGCTTAAGCGTGCAGCATCAGCCGCTTCAGTAAGCTGCACGTCGCATGAAGAGGAGGCCAGCACATCATGTAAATACACAATGCAAAAATGGTACATTTGTGTCACTGCAACCATGCGTCGAGAGAGCCTTTTTTGTATATTTGTGCATTGACTGCTTCAGCAAGCTGCACGTCGCAAGAAGAGGAGGCCAGCACATCATTTACATACACAATGTAAAAATGGGTGCATTTGTGTGGCACTGCAACGATGCGTCGAGAGTGCCTTTTTTGTAAATTTGCGCATTGACTGCTTCAGCAAGCTGCACGATGCAAGGAAACAAAAAAGATGAGTTTTCATTCATACATACATTCTTAACCACTGTGCAATAATGAGAGTAATGCGTGAGTGCTCACTCAGGGAGATCTGCACTGTGCTACACAAAAAGCTCTGTTTCCTTTCTGTCAGCCCAGCCAAGCCCCACCCAAAAAGAGGGAATTAATGTCCCTTTAAAGAAATGCAAATCTGTCATACGATGAGTTCTATACATGAATGTAACACTTCTGCGTAAAGATTGTTGAGTTTGGGGTCAAGGGTGTGAGCAGGGGGCTGGACTTGTGCCGTTTCACTGCCAGAGAGGTGGCATGGGTGTAGAAATTCGGGTTTTGGTCCGAATTTCACCAATTTTTCCGTTCTCAGATAGGTTTACAATCAAAACATACCCATCAAAGCAAAAAAAGGGGGGCTTGAAAAGTTGCCCCTAAAAGACTTAGTGCGTGGGCCTGTTTGTTAACACGCTTTCTGGCCACCATTTGGGTGTCGGGAGTCCTTCAGTATGCTCCCAATGCATGCCCTGTCAAGTAATGGTCTGGAATGCTGGGTTGAGTCGTGGTGGGCAGCGACAGCTCAGATTGAGAAAACACATCAGGTTATGCTCAGCCCCTCGGAGCACAGACTGTTTCAACGTTTTGACAGACAAGTCCAGATGAAAAATTACATAAATACATAAATGAGCCTCTTTCAAACGGGGGGGGGGGCAGACGCATATATTTTACTAGCTGGACATTAAGAATATATTTTCCTCAGTAATTCCAGGGATATGTTCCACAAGGACATGCTTTTGTCTGTGACTCTGTGAGGTATCTGAGCTCCTTTCCTGTATCCATTGCAGCGAGCAGAGTAGCTGCCTTAAATTCTATTCCCGTCCTCTCTCGTTGTCTTGCCTTTTGTGGGTTAGCTGACCTTGCACGATGCCGATGACCAGTCTGCTTCTTTGTTCCTTTGATGAACGTGAATACGTGAACATCCTCTTTGTATAACCCCAACTATTGTTTTACTTACAGACCTTGCGCAATGCTGGTTAACTGACCTTGCGTGATGCTAATCAAATGACCTTATGTGATGCTAATCAAATGACCTTGCGTAATGCTGCTTAACTGACCTTGCGTAATGCTGCTTAACTGACCTTGCGCAATGCTAATCAAATGACCTTGTGTGATGACCTGCGTGATGCTAATTGACTGACCTTGCTTGATGATAACTGACCTTGCGTGCTGATTTGCGTGATGACCTGCTGATGCTAATTGACTGACCTTGCGTGATGACTTGCGCGATGATAACTGACCGTGCGTGCTGACCTGCGTGATGACCTTGCGTGATGCTCATTAACTGACCTTGCGTGATGACTTGCGCGATGATAACTGACCGTGCGTGCTGACCTGCGTGATGACCTGCGTGATGCTAATTAACTGACCTTGCGTGATGCAAATTAACCGACCTTGCGTGTTGCCGATGACCTTCTGTCTGCTCTTCCTAAAAAAGAGGCTCCGAAACCTGAAGGCAGAGAAACACGCTGATAATAAGAGGCAGCCTAGACAGAGCGAATACATGAATTGCACTGAATGCATAACTAACTATCAGTTATCATCAAGTTGTAGGATTGACTATGGGGAAGCAGACCAATGAAAGCATCTAGTCAAAGTCTTATACGCAATCCTAACAACAATGTTGTTGACGTGCAACAAAATGATCAAACATTTCATGAATATGCTTCCGAGACATTGGGAGTGGCTCTAGCCTGATGAGTAGGGTTAGCCAAAACCATATATATAGATGTGAAATACAAATATATAGATATCGATAAATAGAAAAATAATATATACAAATAAATAATAAATATGTATAGATATGTAGATATATACTACACGGTAATTTTGGCAGGGGAGTCACCAAATATACGGTCATATACCGTGTGTATATACGGTTCTGGCCAACCCTACTTATAAGGGGCTCAACAACTCTCTCCCTTCCGTCAGTGATGATTTCTATTGACTAAAAATGCCAGAACTACACACATGCGTTTATAAATGTATGTACAGCAATTTTAGCAGAGAAAAGCATACATGCATGCATACGATCATGTACTAGTATGAATTATGGCCAAACCTGCTTTGACAGACTTTGTTGTCACCTCAGTCTCCTCTTCCACACATTGCCAATGCAGCACCCTCCGTCTTTCCTAATTCATGATTGTTATACAAAAAGCACACACACACACACGCACGCACGCACGCACGCACGCACGCACGCACGCACGCACGCAAGCACGCACACATACACACACACACATACACACATACACACACATACACACACACACACACACACACACACAAACACACACACATACGCACACATACACATTCTCATACACCCATCCCAATCATTATCATCATCATCTCACAACTACTCCTTTAATCCACAGACAGGGTTCCCTCTTCATCCCTATGTATGCCACTCACAAGTTATAAACGCAACCTCGTACCTCCAAACTCCTCCTCGTCATCTTCACTGCTGCTCCCTTCATCCACGCCATCCAGCTCAGCGTCCCCCCTCCATGTGTAGTCATACTCGCGAGCATCTGCGAACGCAGAAGAGCAAAGGACAGATGTGGGTATCAGCATGAACGCGTCATCCACGTCATCCAGCTCAGCAGCGTCCCCACTCCATGTGTAGTCATACTCGCGAGCATCTGCGAATGCAGAGATCAAAGCACAGATATGGGTATCAGCATGAACGTGTCATCCACGTCATCCAGCTCAGCGTCCCCCCTTACTGTGTATTCATACTTGCGAGCAGCTGCAAAAGACAGTGGATTAGCATGAACGCGTCATCAGCATGAAGAGGCTGCAAAAGACAGTGGATTAGCATGAACGCGTCATCAGCAAGAAGAGGCAACCACTTCTTGTTGCTCTGAGTCCCCCCTGCATTTGCAGTCGTAAATTCAGAAAGTGCAAACGAGAGCACGATCTTAAGAAAAGCATGGAGATATACCTGCATAAAAAAGCAGTCAAGGAAAAGAGGAGGATTGTAGAAACACAGCAAACAGCCCAGAGGTTCCCCAAGCAGCCCACAGTCTCGTAAGGCATGTGACTACCGCTGTTACTGCAACAAGAGAGAGAGAAAGCGCAACAAGGGAGAAGCAAGTGCACTACGTACTGATAAAGCACATGCACTGCCAGGGAAAAGCACTACGTAGTACGTACTGAATGCACTGCGGTATTGAATGCACTACACACTGAATGCACTACGTACTGAAGCACTGAAGCACTACAAGAAGACTGAATGCAATACATACTGGAGCAGTACAACGGATAGGCATATGTGTAGGGTTGGCCAGAACCGTATATATACACCGTATATGACCGTACATTTGGTGATTTCCCTGCCAAAAGTACCGTATGTTAACCGTATATATATGGTTCTGGCCAACCCTACATATGTGCACTGCAAGGGAGAAGCACTACGAACTTGAGCACCACACACTGAATGCAAACATACCGAATGCACTTTGTACTGAGTGCGAAGCAAGGGACATGCACATGTGCACTGCAAGGGAGATACCAAGAGAATGACATAAAGGCCACGCAGGCAGGGAGAGCCGCATTCCTCTATAGCACAGCAGCAAGCCTCACAGCGTTTCCTGTCATTCTGCAAAGTAACCCAACCATAATAACACGCACTGTAAATTTTTCAAATATATGATTTCACCAGGCGAAAGGAATAACGTTTATCCTCATATATGTATGGTTTCTGGCCAATCCTGTCCAAACTTAAGAGTGAATGGCGTGACAATATAATTGAATTTGGGCCAGAAGACACTGATACAGAGCATGTGTAGGCTGCGTCGTCACTGATTTCTGAATGTGTAATCTGCGTATAAACCTGGTCATTAAACCTGAAGGTGAGCAGTGAGTGTGGCTACACACAAATATTGCATTTTCATGACAAGCAGCCACACTGCGCTGTGAAAAGTGCAGAAGAGCTTAGCATCACTCCATTGAATCTGTGAACAGTCAATCGAGGCAATGAAGTGGCGCTGCGTCCACAAATGTACTTTTTGGTATAATCACAACATATTTTAGCTTGGAAGAGCAGTTTGAGCTGGGTGAACGCTTGTGTGCAAGTCTTCAGATGCGGGCCTTTCTATTGTCAGTGCGTTTCAGAGGCGAAGCGCAATTCCATTTAAATACCTGGGAGCACTTATACCGCACCTTCCAGGAAATAATGTTCCTGAGCTTGACCAGCTGCCGCTGCCTGTTGCGGAACACCTGGCTGCGGGTTAGACGACTCAGCTGCTGCTTCCTCTGCCTGTGCATGTTGGACTTTTGAGTCAGGCGCAAAAACCAACCTCTTTAAAAAGCACTGGACCTGAAACACTTCAGTTGAACTGCACCTTTACAAATACAGCTCCTGTCAGTGCGCTTGCTGGCGATCCTGCTTCTGGTACCGCTGCTGCTTGTGCCGCTTGCACCTCTTCAGTCTTCTGTTTTGGCTTGCGGCCTCGCTTTTTCTTTGGCGCCTGGTCTACCTGCTGCTTACTGCTTGGTATAGCTGTTTGCTGCGGCAGCTGTGGCTGTGCACTGCTGTGGCTGTTGGACGAAGAACCCTGGTCACTGTTCAGGGCTGCTAGCTTACTGCTGCTTGCGCGCGGCGCTGCTGGAAACAGTGTTATACGCACTGGTTGCTTTGTTTGTGGAGCCCATGTGTGGCAAGAAGGGGCACCAGCCCGGCCCAAATGCATAGATATGTTATATGCAACCGTTAAAAACCACGTACCTACATAAATAAATAATATTAATTAATAGTATACAATGAACAAATAGGTACTGACACTCGTGTGGGTATGTGAGTTGCCAGCTTCTCACCCTCAGCGGAGGAACTCGTGAAAATGCCCAACTCAGGCAGAAAAGTGTTTTTGGCCAAGCTGTCGCCGCAGCACCGGCGCATGCTCGCTGTGAGTATCAACAGGGTGTCACTTATTCTTGTGTTCTCAGAGGATTGTGTTGTCCTGCCTGCAAACAAGTTGTATACACATTCCAACGTATGTGTGTGCGTGTGTTGCGCAAAGCAAGACTGTGCAGCTAGACAGCTGTGACACACGGTTGTATGCACTAAGACGCGTCATGCTACACGCATACATCACAAAGCAAGACATGCCAAATGCCTCTTATGTCTTTTACCATGCCGTGCGTGTCCTCCAACCAATCAATAAATTGTGCAACACACTGTGCGTGCCTGCTCACGTGTTGAAGCGGCCTCTTTTGAATTGTTCAGTGTACTGAAAGAAACAGAGAATGGTTTTGCTACTCTACTGTGCGCATGGGGATAATTCCGCATATCTTGCTTTGACCATGACCTTTGGTATCTGCCTTGCCACATGTTTCTGAGCATCTGCTGCATGTCACAATCATGCTGTGCTGTCCATGCAACGAGCGCTTTCCCGTAAATCTTTTGCCACACGTCGTCGCCAGCGCGTTGCTCTTGAGCACGAGCAGTGCTGTAAAATGAATAGTGGTGCTTTGCGCGTCTGGAGCCAGTGTAGATGATCATGAGGTGGAATTGGCTGCCTTGCCTTGGCAAGCGAGAGGCTTGCGGTTTGAGGCAACAGTATGGAATTGACATACAATGCTCAGAGTTAGTCTGTGCCCTACAGTGTGGTGTGAGGCTCAAGCGTTCGACTCACGCTCACATCTGCACTGCCCAGAGTGGTAAGAGTGTACACAGGCAGAATATGTATGCTCCTGCCTCAATGTGTCGCTGTGCTTCTGGCCCTGCAGGTGCTGGTGGTGGCAGGTGGTGTGGGCGTGGGCCACAAGCTAAGGAGTATGGTGCGTCAGGCACAGGCCACCCAGGCTCAGTTAACAAAGGTGGGTGTGGGTGTATGGGCGCGGGCATGGGCGTGGGCATGGGCGTGGGAGTGGGTGTGGGCGTGGGTGTGAGTGTGGGTGTGAGTGTGGGTGTGGGTGTGGGTGTGAGTGTGGGTGTGAGTGTGGGCGTGGGCGTGGATGTGGGTGCGGGTCTGGGATGAATGTAGGTGTGTGGGTGTGGAGAATGGTGGAGAAAGGTGGGTGTGGGTGTGAGTGTGGGTGCAAGTGTGGGAGTGAGAGCTCAGGTGGGGTTTGACAAGTTGGAACCGGTGGATGGTGTGAGAGGCGAAGTGAAGACAACCAGGTTGTGCGAGTTGCACGAAAAGGACGTGACACCACATTGCCTCATCAGATGGCATATGCGCATATGTGCATATTTGTTTGGATGTTGAGTATGTGTGGATTGTTGAATGGGAGAGGAGGGTTGCCAATCCATGCTTGCACATGACGTGCAAAGCTGAGTTTATACTTTGCGCTAACGCACACTTGAACTCTGCGCTCTTGCACACTTTAACTCTGCGCTCATGCACACATTAACTCTGCGCTCATGCACATTTTACTCTGCGCTCATGCACACTTTTACTCTGCGCTCATGCACACAGGAAATGACGCACGGAAGACCTGCAGGTGCTCGTCGCATTCCAAAGATTGCTGTGAACGAGCAGTTTTTCAAACGCCTGCTGACCATCCTCAAAATGTGAGTGTCATGCTGCGTGCTTGTTGTCGCGCTCTCGTGCTATTTGGTGGTTTGCGCGTCGTGTGTGTTTGTGTGTGTGTGCGTGTGTGTGCGTGCGTGTGTGTCTGTGTGTGTTTGACAATAGGCTGATTATCCTCAAAATATAAGTGTCATGTTGCATGCTGCATGCTGCGTGCTTGTTGTCGCGCTCACGTGCTATTTGGTGGTTTGCGCGCCGTGTGTTTGTGTGTGTGTGTGTGTGTGTGTGTGTATGTTTGTGTGTGTGCGTGTTTGTGCGTGTGTGCGTGTGCGTGTGTGCGTGTATGTGTGTCTGTGTGTGTTTGACAATAGGCTGACCATCCTCAAAGTGTAGGTCGCGCAAGTAACTGAAAGGGCACTACTATTGTTGTAGGTCGCGCGGCTTTGACTTTTTGTGCGTATGTGTTATCTTGTTCATGCTGATAGCCTTAATAATGTGAGTCGTGATAGTCTCAATGATGTGAGTCGTGTGAGGAACTCATTTGACTCTGCGTGCCATATGGCATCATAAACGTTGATTTTCTCCCCCTTGGTTTTTAATGTGCTCCTGAGGGTCATGCGATCACTCATTGATGAGTGGCAGCTTACATTTGATAACTAGCTCGCTGTGCGTCTGTGCGAGCTTGCTGAGTAATCTCAGATTGCGAGTCGTGTGTGGCGCTCTACCTGTGCCTAATTACCATCACAAGTATGGGTATGAGTTCATATACCACGGTTACTTTGGTCGTTTAATCTTCCAATACGCATCTTTCAACAACTCTCGTTCATTACGCTTATTCCTTGCAGTATGGCCAGTTGCTTGTATCTGGTTAACTTCATATACATAGTCTGACACAAGCACAATGATTCCCTCACTGGTTATTTATCCAATTGGGGAGTGGTTTTCACTGCCTGCATGAATATTTGATAGATTTTGCGGTTCTGAAATACAGGGCTTGATTGTGTTCATCATGAATGAATGGCCTACCCTCCAAAACTCACATTTTAAGTGCAGTATGTACTTGGACAGTGTCATTTCTGTAAGCAATTTGTGAATGATACAGGTAATATGTCATTCAGTCAATGCCAGCACGTCGTTCATTATAAGCAGGCGCTATGAGGCTGCACTGGCGGATGTCTTGTGTATTTTTATTCTATTTATCATATATTAAGTATCACAAACAAATCAAGAAGCATAGGATGGTTTCTTGTACATGGTTACGAGCACATATGCACCTTGTCTCAAGAAAAGTAAATACATTTATGTGATGTGAGATTGAAGGGACTCCGCGGTATGACCAAGACCACCTGTCCAATAATGTGTAGGGTTGGCCAGAACCGTATATATACACCGTATATAATCGTATATTTGGTGGTTTCCCTGCCAAAAATACCGTATATACACCGTATATATATGGTTCTGGTCAACCCTAATAATGTGGTGTGCGTCCGTGCGCGTCAGCTTGCCTTCCCTCCGCACGTGCGAGCGCTATGGTTCCATGATCAACCAATGGCTGTGGTCTTAAGCTCGACGGCTCAGGCTCTGTGATGCCATGCAGCATAGCAATGCCCTTACACAATTATGTGTTTCTTTCTCTCGTGTGCTTGTGTGGAAAAATACGGCATTTGTACTAGTGAACACGCATGTATGTACTTTCGCAAAAATATACTTTTTCGCGCCCTTACACGAATATGTAATATTTGCTGGTGCGTGTGGGATCACAGCATTTGTATGAGGGGAACAAATATGTATATACTCATCCCTCTGTGCAGATGCGTGCCATCTGTTTTCTCCAAGGAGGCTTTGCTTATTTTTATCCAGGTGCGGCCTGGTGTGCGTGTGCGTGTGTTTAATGTCTGTGCGTGTGCGTTTGTGTGTGTGTGTGTGTTACGTTTGCGCGTGTGCGTTTGCGTGTGTGTTACGTCTGCGCGTGTGCTGTTAGTTGCTTGCAGCACATTGAATAATAACGTCATGCATCATAAGATTAAAGAATTCACTGTTCACAAACTTTGTAAAAGAGGCTTTGTGAGAGAAATGATGGGATGCAGTGGGGATGCTGCGCATATCGCTGCAATGGTAGGAGCAAGCTAAGATATGTACACACACACACACATACACACACACACAAGCACGCACACACACGCACACACACACGCACACACACACACACACGCATGCACGCACGCACACACACACACACACACACACACACACACACACACACACACACACACACACACACACACACACACGCACGCACACACACACACACACACACGCACTTTCAAGAACCCTACTCACACGAATCCAGGGCCTGCTCCTTGTTTCACGCACGCTTTTGACGGACCTCATCTCTAGGGTGGAAGGCTGGTCAGGCTCCAGCCTCATTGCACTGGTGAGGCTTGTGTGGACGCAGCTGTGTGTGTTGTGTGCGTGCCGTGTGCTGCATGCCGTGTGGGTGTGGGTGTGGGTGTGGGTGTGGGTGTGGGTGTGGGTGTGTGTGTTTTGTGTGTGTGTTTGTGTGTGAACGCCGCTGTTTGTTTTGTGTGCGTGCCGTGTGCTGTGTGTATGTGTGTGTATGTTACCAGTTGTGTGTGTTTGTGCGTATTTATGTGTGTTTTCACATGCAAGCAAGTGTGTTTGTGTTTGTTTGTTACCGGTTGTGTATGTTTGTGCGTGTTCTTGTGTGTTTACACACGTGAACAAGTGTTTGTTTCTGTGTTACGGTAACACTGTTACCGGTTTTGTGTGTTTGTGCGTATTCTTGTGTGTTTACACACGTGCCAAGATTGTGCGTGTCTTTTTGTTAGCCGTGAGGCAGGTTAGTGGGATGGTGATGTGTATAGGCCATATATGTAGGGTTGGCTAGAACCATATATATATACGGTGTATATACGGTGCTTTTGGCAGGGAAATCATCAAATATACGGTCATATACGGTGTATATATACGGTTCTGGCCAACCCTACATATATGCCTTGTATCTACCCCACGCGTGCGAATGACATGCAAGCGAATGACAACGCGCGCGAATGATAACGCGTGTGAATGACAACGCGCGCGAATGACAACGCACGCGAATGACATGCAAGTGAATGTGTAGCAGCGTGTCAGTGGCAAATTATGCACATTTGTATGGGAGAAGCGTGCCAATGGTGATTGATGGGACACCTCGCTGCAGCGTTGCCAAAATATTTCCATTCTTTTTTGCCTGCAGCATTTCGATTGTTTGGGCGTCCTCTCATGTGCTTTATGCGCTCAGGGGCGTCCCAGTCGCTGTCAATGGAATGCTGCTCATGCATGTTGATGCAGCGCTGCTCGATCCTTCTCTTTTTTTTTTGACAAACTGCCCGTGCAGCAATTCGAGTCGTTCGGGCACTCCCTTGTGAGCTTTGCGCTCATGGGCATTCCGGCCGCCGTCATCAATGCGGGACTGAAGTTCATGCAAAAGCAGATTGAAATGGCGTTTCAGGTGAGCTTGCTCGTGCTGTGTTCACGAGTTCTTTTGCTCGTCATTGCTGCCTCCTTGAGGCCATCTGCTGGGTTCGCAAAATCTGCTCGTCATTGCGGCCTTATCTCCATGAGGCCAATTGCGGGGCTCACAAGTTCTGCTCGTCATTGCGGCCTCATCTCCATGGGGCCATCTTCAAGCCGCCTTGTCTTCATGCCATGGCAGTGTGTTTGACATGCCTGCCGGTGTGATGGTACTTTGTTTTGAGAATACTGGCATAGGCCTACAAACACACTAAAACTCTCACATATTTTCAAATATTTATACAGACACACTCACGCGTACACGCCCACGCGCACTCGCAGCCCCGCTTGACTATGCACCTGCATATGATGTACAGATGTGCAACACACATGCACACACGCACACACACACACACCTGCAGTCTCGCCTGACGACTCATCTGCACAAGATGTACTGCAGCAACCGTGCGTACTACGCAGCATCAACTCTAGGAGGTGTGTTGTGCAACAAAAGAGGTTTGCAGACGTATGAGATTTATGAGACCTTGGGAGCTGGAAAGAATTAGGGAATGTGAAATTGGGAGGTGTGTTGTGCGATGAAGAAGGGTACGTGGAATTATGAAGGCCTTGGGAGTGCGTTGTGCAACAAAAAAGGTTTGCAGACGTATGAGATTTATGAGACCTTGGGAGCTGGAAAGACAGAGGGAGTGTGAAATTGGGAGGTGTGTTGTGCGATGAAGAAGGGTACGTGGAATTATGAAGGCCTTGGGAGTGCGTTGTGCAACAAAAGAGGTTTGCAGATGTATGAGATTTATGAGACCTTGGGAGCTGGAAAGACAGAGGGAGTGTGAAGTTGTGGAGGGCTTGGGAGGTGTGTTGTGCGTTGAAAAAGGGTCGGAATTTGAAATTATGAAGCCTTGGGAGGTGCATTGTGTAACAAAAGAGGTTTGCACATTTATGAAACCTTTTGAGCTGGAAAAAAAGAGGGAATGTGAAATTGTCGAGGGCTTGGGAGGTGGGATGTGTGATGAAAAGGGTGGGAATTCGGAATTATGAAGGCCTTGGGAGGTGCATTGTGTAAAGGAAATGGTGTGCATGACAACAAGAAAATTCTAAAATTAAAAGGTATTGCGTCATGCCGCTGAATGACTTGCGTCTCAAAGAGTCTGCTGCCGTGCTAGTTTTAAATATCTATCTTCAAGCAACTCGGAGCGATTGCGTCGGATTTTTGTAGGTCTGCTGCCATGCTTTGGCTTTGGCTGTTTCTAGCTTGTCTGCTTTGGTGTTGGAGTTGGCTAGCTAGAGTTGGCCAGCACCGTATATGTACTCCGTATATGACCGTATATTTGGTAATTTATGTGCCGAAAATACCGTATATACGCCGTATGTATATGGTTCTGGCCAACCCCAGGCTTGGCACACCTCCTTCTCTGCACAGCTTCGCCATGCATGCCCTATTGCATCGTCACGACAAAATATCGACTCTACTTTATTAATAAATATCTGTATTGTGACATTTCTTGCAGACTATTGTTTCCCCCGTGCACACAACACACACATACACACACACGCACACGCACACGCACACACACACACGCACACACACATACACACACACATACGCACACACACATACACGCACACACATACACACATACACACACGCACGCATTCGCGAATACACACACACACGCACACACACACACGCATGCACGCACACACGCGCACAAACACACACACCACACACACTCACACACTTAGTTTCAAGGTGCATGGTTGCACACTCGCGTGTGCATGCATCATCGCCATTATGATCACACATATTCATATAATTACACAGGCATGATTCATATATACACGCAGGCATGATTCATATATACACGCAAGCATGATTCATATATACACGCAAGCATGACTCATATATACACGCATGCATGATTCATATATATACACACAGGCATGATGAACCCTGACCAACGCATCACAGAAGATGTGGAAAAGTTTTGCTTCTCCGTCAGCGACCTGTGAGTAAGAAACAAAGTCTTCACTAGCGCAATTTGGGTGTGAGTAAAACCAAATTCTTCATTAGCACACTCTAAAATAAGAGTAAATGCAACCTATGCTTCTCCATCAGTGACCTGAGTAACATACATAATCTTCACTAGCGCGATTTGGGTGTGAGTAAAACCAAATTCTTCATTAGCACACTATAAAAAAGATTTATGCAATCTATGCCTCTCCATCAGTGACCTGAGTAACATACATAGTCTTCACTAGCGCAATTTGTGATGAGCAAAATATATAGCGCATTTTGGGAGGAATGGCTAAAAACTGTCTTTACTAGCCCAGTACGGGAGAAATGCTGAGAACAGTCTTTACTGGCCCAGTTTGGGAGAACTGCTCCTGATCGCCTCCTCGACCTTGACCTGTGTGTGGTGTGGTGTGTGTGTGTGTGTGTGTGTGTGTGTGTGTGTGTGTGTGTGTGTGTGTGTGTGTGTGTATGTGTGTATGTGTGTGTGTGTGTGCGTGTGTGTGTGTGCCTTCTGCATACACAGTGTTGCATGTGAAAGACTTCTATCTCAGTCGTAGTACCACACACATTCCGTATCATTGCAGCGTTGTCCTCACAACGTGTCCATTGTTGATGACCATTTATCGGTGAAAGATCATCGGCCCACGACGCCTCGTGTTGGGGGGTTGTCAAGTCAAGTGCTAAACAACTACAGGGACAGCTGTCATGCAGCCTCTGTGCAGACACTTGGACTTGTCACGTAATAACAAAAAAGAAGTCGCCTCCATGCACCCTCCCCCCTCTCCCGGCCAAACAGTGCCAACGAGCCTATGACACCCGTATCTCCCCAAGCACTTCACCGCTTTGAGACATGCAAGCTGTGTCGGGGAGCTCACAAATTTCACTAGTTTTACTATGTGTCTGCAAGAAAGGAGGCAGAAAGACACAACAAGTGGCTCGTGACCTGCTCATCACTGCCCCCCTTAAATGTACACACACACACGCACACAAACACACGCACACGCACAAACACACTTACACGCATGCACGCACACACACACACACACACGCACACACACACACACACACGCACACACACGCAGCTACGCCCACACTGTGAAGCCGCTGCTGGACGTCATTCTGTTCACGCGCTCTCTGTCCAACGTCATGGGCTACAGGTGCGGTGGCTCCATGCATCCTTCATGCGTAATACAGCAACGATCCTTCATGCGAGCTTCGACGACGCTCCTATTTCGTGGGCACGTGCATGCATGTCCTGCCGTTTGCACACAGTGTTTGTGTGTGTGTGTGTGTGTGTGTGTGTGTGTGTGTGTGTGCATGCGTGCGTGCGTGCGTGCGTGCGCGCGTGCGTGCGTGTGTGTGTTGTTTGTTTGTGTGTGTATGTGAGTGTGTGTGTGTGTGTAGAGGAGGGAGGAGGTCAACAAGCCTGAACCTCCTCTTCTGTAACGCTGTAAGCTTGCTTCAGGCAGAGTGCAAAATTTTGTGGCAGGGTTGTCAGGGCTGCGTGCAGATAACGTATAGCCCGCACTAACCTGTGTTATTGCGGGCTGTGCAGATTATTTGGTGGTTTAGTTTGGGCTGTATTCAAGTACACAGTGGGCTGTGTGGGCTTTGTGCAGACAGCACAATGGGTTAGTGTGGGCTGTGTGCAAGTTACGTGGTAAGATAGTGTGGGGGCTGTATGCAAGTACACAGTGGGCAGTGTGGGCTGTGTGCAAGTTACATGGTAAGATAGTGTGGGCTGTGTGCAAAATATGTGGTCAATAGTGTGGGCTGTATGCAAGTACACAGTGGGCGGTGTGGGCTGTGTGCAGACAGCACAATGGTTCAGTGTGGGCTGTGTGCAAGTTACGTGGTAAGATAGTGTGGGCTGTGTGGGCTTTGTGCAGACAGCACAATGGGTTAGTGTGGGCTGCGTGCAAGTTACGTGGTAAGATAGTGTGGGGGCTGTGTGCAAATTATGTGGTCAATAGTGTGGGCTGTATGCAAGCACGCAGTGGGCAGTGTGGGCTGTGTGCAGACAGCACAATGGGTTATTGTGAGCTGTGTGCAAGTTACATGGTGAGATAGTGTGGGCTGTGTGCAGACAGCACAATGGGTTAGTGTGGGCTGTGTGCAAGTTACGTGGTCAGATAGTGTAGGCTGTGTGCAGACAGCACAAAGGGTCAGTGTGGGCTGTGTGCAAGTTACGTGGTGAGATAGTGTGGGCTGTGTGCAAATTATGTGGTCAATAGTGTGGGCTGTATGCAAGTACACAGTGGGCGGTGTGGGCTGTGTGCAGACAGCACATTGGGTTAGTGTGGGCTGTGTGCAGACTACGTGGTCAGATAGTGTGGGCTGTGTGCAGACAGCACATTGGGTTAGTGTGGGCTGTGTGCAGGCTGACAGCCAGGTCCGTCTGTCACTGTCCTACTTTTCGCTCATTATCTTCATTCACAGAGGCCAGTCTGTGCGGTACGCGTACACCGTTGTGGTGGCGTACATTCTAAAACTATAATCTGTCTGTCAATGTCCTAATCTTTGCTCATTATTTTCATTCACAGAGGCCAATTTGGGCTGTACGAGTACAATGTTGTGGTGGCGTACATTCTAAAACTATGTTCTGTCTGTCACTGTCCTAATCTTTGCTCATTCTGTGTACTTGCAGAGGCCAGTCTGTGCTGTATGCGTACTATGTTGTGGTGGCGTACATTCTAAAACTATGTTCTGTCTGTCACTGTCCTAATCTTTGCTCATTCTGTGTTCTCGCAGAGGCCAGTTTGGGCTGTACGAGTACAACGTTGTGGTGGCGTACATTTTAAAACTTTGTTCTGTCTGTCACTGTCCTAATCTTTGCTCATTCTGTGTTCTCGCAGAGGCCAGTTTGGGCTGTACGCGTACTACGTTGTGGTGGCGTACATTTTGAAAGCCATGAGCCCCCCTATGGCTCAAATGACGGCCATGGAAACTGCACTGAGTGGCTCCTTCCGTGCAGCTCACCAGGTGTGTTGTTTGTGTGTTTGTGTGTGTGTTTGTGTGTGTGTTTGTGTGTGTTGTTTGTGCGTGTAATGTGTGTGTTTGTGTGTGTTGTTTGTGCGTGTAATGTGTGTGTTTGTGTGTGTTTGTGTGTGTTGTTTGTGCGTGTAATGTGTGTGTTCTTGTGTGTGTTTGTGCGTGTCGTGTGTGTGTTTTTGTGTGTGTTTGTGTGCTTGTGTGAGTGTTGGGTATGATGAGGTGATGGTAATCATTACATCGTTCGTATTAAAGGACGTGGGAAACAGATGGCTCCCTTTGCAGCATTGCCATCGATTGTGTATCTCCCCTTATTCCTGTCTGTACTGCAGCACCTGGCATTTGCACGCTAATTCCTTTCTGTACTGCAGCACCTGACATTTGCACGCTAGTTCCTTTCTGTCTGCAACACCTGACATTTGCACGCTAATTCTTTTATGTACTGCAGCACCTGGCATTTGCACGCTCATTCCTTTCTGTACTGCAGCACCTGACATTTGCACGCTGATTCCTTTCTGTACTGCAGCACCTGGCATTTGCACGCTAGTTCCTTTCTGTACTGCAGCACCTGACATTTGCACGCTGATTCCTTTCTGTACTGCAGCACCTGGCATTTGCACGCTAATTTCTGTCTGTACTGCAGCACCTGACATTTGCACGCTGATTCCTTTCTGTACTGCAGCACCTGACATTTGCACGCTAATTCCTGT
>Ga0307968_1001152_pt1 | contig 21147 bp, 29 predicted proteins | sample OrgLakmetagen650_FD_201834 | JGI IMG/M metagenome (GOLD analysis project Ga0307968, IMG submission 201834) | Saline water microbial communities from Organic Lake, Antarctica - #650 | ecosystem: Environmental > Aquatic > Non-marine Saline and Alkaline > Saline | place: Antarctica: Organic Lake...
TTCTCCTTCTTCCCCTGTGCAGACACAAGCAAATTAATACGCATGAGTCCACAAAATTCCTCTTCTTGCCCTTTTTCTCCTTCTTCCCCTGTGCAGACACAAGCAAATGAATACGCATGAGTCCACAAAATTCCTCTTTTTGCCCTTTTTCTCCTTCTTCCCCTGTGCAGGCACAAGCAAATTAATACGCATGAGTCCACAAAATTCCTCTTCTTGCCCTTTTTCTCCTTCTTCCCCTGTGCAGACACGAGCAAATTAACACGCATCAGTCCACAATAACACGCATGAGTCCACTATAACATGCATGAGCGTACACCCTGTGAACGCTCATTTTGAATGCACACACACACACACACATACACACACACATTTTAAAACACAGTCTGCAAACACTGCACAAATTGGAAGGCGAATAATGTGAGTGAGGGGGGACATTTCGGCTCCTTGCAAGCAGCTTTGCCTAAAGGAAGGCAAGACAATCCACCGCCCAAAACATTTCATCAATTGGCTCTGTGACAGCGAAGGCATGTAACAGCCATGTGCCGGAGAGTCACATTCCTGATGCTTTCAATTGCATACTCATACTCAAATTTTGGCTCCACACAAATACAGCATGCTTACAATTGCATACTCATACTCATACTTCAGCTCCACACACATACAGCATGCTTACAATTGCATACTCATACTCATACTTCAGCTCCACACACATACAGCATGCTTACAATTGCATACTCATACTCATACTTCAGCTCCACACACATACATCAAAAGGGGTTACCAATGGAATTGCATGCTGCTCTTAGTAAACTTCCAGTTGTCACTTCCCCGTATGTCCCAGCCAAAATCCGTCCAAGCCCTCAACTTTGCTGCTTCAGAAAATCACACTCGTTCTTCTTTGCTCCTCTAGATCCTCCTTTGTGTTAACCACCTAGTATTCTCTTTGCCTGCTCAACCTATTTCTACTCTTGGTCTTCATCTGAAAATCGACTTTCCTCACAAATCCTTCATCCGCCGAGTGACTTCCTTGTCGCTTCCTTGCTCTCCTGCTATAAGACCTGCCCTATTTCTTCTTCGTGCCCTGCTACAAGCCTGCCTTATTCTTCTTCTTCTTGCCCTGCCTTCTTCCTCTTCTCGCCCTGATATAAGCCCTACCTTTTTCCTCTTCTTGCTCTTCTTCTTCTTGCCCTTCTTCCCCAGCTTAGCCGCCCTCTCTGCCTCCACCATGTCCTTCAAGTTCTGAAGCAGCACACACATCTCTTCGTCCACCTGCACGTTGGCCGTTTCTGGATGCATTAGTACAGAAAGTTCTGAAGCAGCACACACTCCTCTTTGTCTACCTGCACGTTGGTCGTTTCTGGATGGGTTAGTACAGCAATGCATTCTCTTGGAGCCTACACGCTCTGGGGAAGCATACACACACACACACACAAGTTTTCATCCGTCTGCATGCATCCAATTGCTTGCATATCCAAATAACTAACACATTTCATTGCTTGTCCATCCAGCACATCTAAGCAGTCCCTTGAATTTTTTTGCAAGCTGAAGCAAGGTGCGCACATTTTCGAACCCACTTGCTTGTAGGCTATTTTTGTAGGATACGCACAAAAAGTACATTATCGGCTCGGGAAAATTACTTGCCCCTGAGTTCTCAACACATTTCACCCTTCATCACTGCAGGAATACAATTCATATGGAAATTCACAAAATCAAAGACGGTGTATACCAGCCTAGCAACTACGTTTAACAAGCATACCCCTGCATCTCGAATGTCCTATAGATAGGGTTGGCCAGAACCGTGTAAATACACCGTACATGACCGCATGCCTGGTAGTTACGATACGCACAAATTCCCCTGCTAGACATACCATATACACATATTTTGCACGTATACATGGTTCCAGCTATTCCATAGGGTTGGCCAGAACCATGTGAATACACCGTACATGATTGCATGCCTGGCGTAATTACGACACACACACACACACACATTGCCCTGCTAGACATACCATATACATATATTTTGCATGTACATAATACATAGTTCCGGCTAATCCTACCTAGACCAGGGATTGTATTTGAACCTTAACAAATTGCAAATCACAAGGATGCGTTCATATCTGGGCAGACTTCTATAAACAGCTGCACCTGCAGCCGGATCTCTTCTATAAACAGCCGTACCTGCTTCTATAGCTTCTTCTAGCTGCACCTGTTTCTAAAGCTTCTTCTATAAACAGCCGCACCTGCTTCTATAGCTTCTATAAACAGCCACACTAGCAGCCAGATCTCTTCAAAAACCAGCGGTCGCACCTGCCTTTGCACCTACCTTCAAAAACCAGCGGTCGCACATGCAACCGGATCGCTTAAAAAACCAGCGGTCGCACCTGCCTTCGCACCTGCCTTTACGAACCAGCGGTTGCACATGCAACCGGATCTCTTTAAAAACCAGCGGTCGCACCTGCCTTTGCACCTGCCTTTACAAACCAGCGGTCGCACATGCAACCGGATTCCTTCAAAAACCAGCGGTCGCACCTGCCTTCGCACCTGCCTTTAAAAACAAGCTGTCGCACCTGCAGCCGGATCTCTTCAAAACCAGCAGCTGGATCTCTTCAAACACCAGAGCAGACTTCTATCGAGCAGACTTTTATATGAACAGCCGCACCTGCAGCCGGATCTCTTCAAAAACCAGCGGTCGTAGGTCATCCTTGACGAGCTCAGCGTCGTACTTTTGAAAAAAGTTGTCAGTCTCATCACGGTCCTGCCACTTGGCCACAAACTCCTGCGCACATGAAACAGTGAATCGGAAGTCAGGCAAAATAAAAAACAGTCTCGTCTCAGTCATTTACCACTTGGCCACAAACTCCTGCGCACATGAAACAGTGAATCGAAAGTCAGGCAAACTTAATTCGGTCTCATCACGGTCCTGCCACTTGGCCACAAACTCCTGCGCACATGAAACAGTGAATCGGAAGTCAGGCAAAATAAAAAACAGTCTCGTCTCAGTCTTTTACCACTTGGCCACAAACTCCTGCGCACATGAAACAGTGAATCGAAAGTCAGGCAAACTTGATTCGGTCTCATCACGGTCCTGCCACTTGGCCACAAACTCCTGCGCACATGTAACAGTGAATCGGAAGTCAGGCAAAATAAAAAACAGTCTCGTCTCAGTCTTTTACCACTTGGCCACAAACTCCTGCGCACATGAAACAGTGAATCGAAAGTCAGGCAAACTTGATTCGGTCTCATCACGGTCCTGCCACTTGGCCACAAACTCCTGCGCACATGTAACAGTGAATCGGAAGTCAGGCAAATTAAAAAACAGTCTCGTCTCAGTCTTTTACCACTTGGCCACAAACTCCTGTGTGTCCTGGGTTACATGCAAGTGAGGAACTGCTTATATTGATGATTGCGCCAGCCAAGGTGCCACATTACAAAGCAGGCTGCCTCTGAGCTTGAGACATCTATTTTTGATCTAGGTTGTTGCACAAGGCAAGAGCCTCAACGTTTAACTACTCTAAGCTCAGTGTATGACACATGAGCTCCAGTTCTTGTAGTGCAGCAAAAGTGATATGCTGCTTTATCACTCTTGCTTTTCATCTGTGAATTTGTGTTGCTTCTCCGTTCTTTGATTTTCTTGGCAATTAATCCACGCCTGAAGCATCTCATGATGCAAACGAATAAGAACCACAACCCTCATCTTGCTGCTAAAGATGAACAATCAACTGCAGGGCCTAAAATATGGCGAAATGCCTGACATTACGCAGCCAGAGCGTGTTGACGTTTTGAAGTGTTCACCTGCACAACTGCTTCAATGCCAGGAGCAAACACGCTCATTACGCAGTCAGAGCGTCTTGACAGGCTTAAATTAGCACCCTCACCTGCACAGCTGCCTCAATGCTAGGAATGAACACGCTGGTGACCTGCTCCTCCTTAGGGGCGGCAGCATCTTTGCTGTCTTTTGCACCTGACACATGTATGTGTATGTGTGAGTGAGAGTGAGTGTGTGTGTATGTGTGTGAATGTACATGCTGGTGACCTGCTCCTCCTTAGAGGCGGCAGCATCTCTGCTGTCTTTACCACCTGACATGTGTGTGCGTGCGTTTGCGTGTGTGTGTGTGTGTGTGTGTGTGTCTGTACTATTTTATGATTTAGTTCGAAGGTGCTGGTGCTTAGTTGAAAGTACCTGACGAGATGACTGACCATGTGCACACAAAAGCACACACACACGCACGTACACACCCATTCACAAGTGCACACATCCGTACACACACGTATGCACACATATGCACGCACACACAGGTAACCACGCACACAAACGCTCACCCACGTCCTCACAAACATGAACACACGGACGAGGCGCACCTTTTCCTTTCGTGGCAGCAGCAGCGGTATCAGGCCTGCTTTTTGCCTTTGGGTCATTCATGTCTGCCAAAAGGGATTCGACAGGAGGCGGTGGTGGTGTGAGGATGATCTGCATGGATTTTTAAACCAGGGCACGTTAGAACGAGAGAGTTAGAACGATACAAGAAGTGGTCAATGGACATAGTTTCCACGGGCAAAAGGAGGCGGTGGTGGTGTGAGGATGATCTGCATGAATGTTTCAAACCAGGGCACGTTCAGAGTTAGAACGATACAAGAAGTGGTCAATGGACATAGCTTCCACGGGCAAAAGGAGGCGGTGTTGGTGGTTTGAGGGCCTGTATGGCTGAAATCAGGGGGCGTTTAGGGTTTGGACTCTATAGGAAATGATGGTTGGACACGTTATACAGGGCAAGAAGCAATGCATGATTTTGCACTGTCGCTATGCGATTTGTTGGTAGAGGTGGTTGTTCATAAGTTACAGACTGAGACCTAGCCTGGACTGTTATGATTTTGCATTGTCGCTATGCAATTTGTTTATAGAAGTGGCTGTTCAATCTCTTCAGACTGAGACTTAGCCTGGACTGTTAAATTTTGGAGGACCTGCCATGGACCATTGTACGTGTCAAGGTCTCCTTTTGAAATATGACTAGGGTTGGACAGAACCATGTGTATTCAATGTATACACGGTATTTTCCGCAGGGAAATCGTCAAATATATGGTCAAATACGGTGTATTTATACGGTTCTGGCCAACCCTATGTATCACAAGATGGGACCCCTTTAGCACTTCATGCAATACATGCTTGATATTTAAGGGCACAAACAACCTCCCCAGCAAAAGTTGTAAGAAAATGCGTGAGCTGGATCACAGGGTACAACATGCTTGTGCATGTAGGGTTTGTTTGCAGTGTACGTGGCATAAGATCATACATTCATTTCACATTCCAGTGAGAAAAATACACCTTCCCATCTTCCCATTTTTCCCACCCCCACCCCACCCCCACCCCACCCCCACCTAAGCCTGACCCCACCTCCACCCCCACCCGCCCACACCCACACCCAAACCAGCAACCACACCCACACCCACATCCACACACCCACTCTCACGCAGACACAAAATATACACACCTTAGAGCCACCATCATCCTGGTCTGGAAAGTCTGGGTACTCCCCCGTGGTATCGTTACGGTTCTCCACAAACCATGCGTTCACACGATCCTGGATGACCTCACGCATGTCCTGGCCCTCCAGCTCCCTGACCTGCAGGCATACACACGTTAATAACTTTATAAAAGTGGGGCCTGAAAATATCACACATTCACACGATCCTGGATGACCTCACACATATCCTGGCCCTCCAGCTCCCTGACCTGCAGGCACACACACACGATAATAACTTTATAAAAACGGGGCCTGAAAATATCACACATTCACACGATCCTGAATGACCTCACACATGTCCTGGCCCTCCAGCTCTCTGACATGCAGGCACGCACACGTTCAAAAAAGTGGGGCCTGGAAATCATCACACATTCACACGATTCTGAATGACCTCACACATGTCCTGGTCCCCCAGCTCTCTGACCTGCAGGCACGCACACGTTCAAAAAAGTGGGGCCTAGAAATCATCACACATTAACACGATCCTGAATGACCTCACACATGTCCTGGTCTTTCAGATTTCTGATCCGTAGGCACGCACGCGTTCAAGAAAGTGGGGCCTGGAAATAATCTTGCATTCAAATTCACATTTGACTGGATGATCTCACACACATCTGCTTAAGTTCTGCACTATCATGGTCCCTCTCATGCTAGAAAGAGAGAGCAATTCATGCTAGAAAAAGAGAGCAACAGGCATGTGCACACGTATGTTCAAATGTACTCGCCTTTTGTTTGAGGTTCACAACTGCATCGCCGTGCTCTCTTGAGTGTTCTAGCTGGATACGTTTCCGTCTCATCAAATTCTTGTTCTCTGAAAGCTGGGGGTCCTTCTTGGGGTCGTGTGGCTGTGTGTATATGTGTGTTTGTGCGCATGGACGTAAGTGTGCATACTTTTGTGTGCAAGGTTTTTTTACCGAAAGTGTGTTGACATGCACAACGCGCGTATGTGTGGGCCCAGACGTGTGCGCATGTCAGTGGGAGGGTTATGAAATTGGAGGAGAGGATGATCATTTGAGGACAAGAGAGGATAAAGGAGATGATATTCATTTGGTACGTCAGACATGATTGTTATTTGAGATCTGGTACAATTGTGCTATAAGGAAAGGAAAGACGATGATCACCGCTGATGCCTTGAGCCTCGAGAGTACTTCCTCCTGGCCAAGACACGCAATCGCAACTCAGGCATTCAGGCACTCCACTCAATAAATCATGCTATGATGACCACAACACAGTTTTAATGTGACTTGGCTACATGGTTGCGGTGATCACAACAAAATGAGCACAAATATATCATGCACATACCAAGGGGGATACTCTCAATCGTGTCATGTCAACAGAGCGCACAGGTTGCTATGCACAGGAGCGCTTGAAAATCATGCACGTGTTGACAAAGCACCAGAGGGGGCTGAGTGAGCCAAAAAAAAGGGTCTTTTTAAAATGTGAATTGAGCAAAGCACCTTTGGTTTCATGCCAACAAAGATAAGCTCGTGCTCGCTCTCCTTTTTGATGCGCTGCCGCCATATGAAGCCACGCACAGCTGCTTGAATCCTGCAGGAGGCCTCATCGTGTGATAAAGGCACTCCACTCCGAGACCTACAGGCGAGTTGATGATGTGTTTTATGCATATTGGTGTGTGGTGTGTGTGTGTTTGCGTATGCGTGTGCCGCCAAAATGATGCAGTGCCCAACTGCTTGAATCCAGCACAAAGGCAGTCATCTCTTTTTCCTATACACGAGCCTTGATGTGTTTTTTGCATGTGCATGTGTGTTGTCAAGTACATGCAGTACTCAAGTACATGCAGTACTACATGCAGTACATGTAGCACTCACAACACGAGGCATATTTGAGTGTCTTAGTGTCTTTTGGTGTATACACATATATGTGCGTGTGTTTGCCAATGCATGTGGGACAAACACTACATACGTATGATTTGAGCAGGAGGCTGCAAGGTAAGAAGGGCACCGAACCCTTTTTTACATTCAGTTTGTGCGTTCACGCATTGTATAGATTGTGTAGGCTGTCCTGCCTTTGTTAGTGACACATTAAGCATGGTACACATTTCACGCATTGTATAGATTGTGTAGGCTGTCCTGCCTTTCCTAGTGACTCATAAGCATGGTACACATTTCACGCATTGTATAGATTGTGTAGGTTGTCCTGCCTTTCTTAGTGACTCATAAGCATGGTACACATTTCACGCATTGTATAGATTGTGTAGGCTGTCCTGCCTTTCTTAGTGACTCATAAGCATGGTACACATTTCACGCATTGTATAGATTGTGTAGGTTGTCATGCCTTTGTTCGTGACACATAAAGCATGGTACAGACTGACCATATTTTTTGCGGCAGAGAGAAGCAAGGAATTAAGCTTAAGAGGGACGAGCGTGCACACATAGTTAGGGTTGGCCAGAGCCATATATATATACGTTGTATATACAATATTTTTGGCAGGGAAGTCACCAAATATACGGTCATATACGGTGCATATACACGGTTCTGGCCAGCCCTACACATAGATAGAACTATTTGCTGCAGCAGTACCAATAGTCAGCATGTGGGTATGTATGGCTGATGCTCTCTTCTCTTTTCCAGGCTGCTTTTTGGGAACAGACAAAACATTGATGTAGCTTGAGTTTGCAGGCATGTATACATGCACAATGCACAATGCACAATGCACAATGCACAATGCACATGCACATGCACAACCCACAACCCACAACCCACAACCCACAACCCACAACCCACAACCCACAACCCACAACCCACAACCCACAACCCACAACCCACAACGCACAACACACAACACACAACACACAACACACAACACACAACACACAACACACAACACACAACACACAACACACAACACACAACACACAACACACAATGCACAAGCACAATGCTCATGCAAGGTAACAAGTGACACCTAAGGCTCACCTTTTGTCTTCTAGCTGCCGCTGCTTTTTGAGGATGGACAGCTGCCTGGCCCGCTCCCTTGCCTGCCTCCCTGTCATGGTCATTTTCGGCAACACAGCTTTTAAATGAATATTGCAAAATGGGGTATTGTCTGCAGTGGTTAAAAAGCGACCTATCTGGTCGGCTTCCCTACGAGTGCAGATGGCTTATATGTTAGAGGCCTTGTGATTTCAGTGGTGGTGGCCAAGGTAATACCAGGGGCCTCTTACACAGGCGACATAGTTTGGGTTGGTCAGAACCATAAATATACAGTGTATATATGTGTATACCGTACAGACTTTATATCACCGCGCAAAAATATCGTTTTTTGCCCTGCGGGGTGACTGCGCGCACGAAAAATACCTATTTATTTTGGGGGTGCGGGATTGAAAAACGGGGATTTTTGGCGTATTTTGGAGCCTGTCAGGCAAAAATCCCTGTGCGGGGTTGGTGTAAATTGAATATTTCCAGGGTGCGGGGTTGATGCGGGAGTGTGAAACTAAAATATTTTTTTGGGGCTGCGGACTGAACCCAAGTCTGTACGGTATACAGTATTTTGGCAGGAACCATCAGATATACGGTCATGCACGGTGTATATAGTATAGGTTTTGGCCAACCCTACGTATGAGTACTCATGTGTAATGATCTAGCAAGCTGCTCACTGCCTCTTAGCCTGGGAGATTAATACAGGGCCTGGTCTTAGAGTCAGTGTGCACCCTACTTCAATGCACACCACTCACGACATCTCCAGCTAGGATCATTTCATTGTAACAGTATTAAGGGCCTGGTCTTAGAGTCAGTGTGTACCCCCCGTCAATGCACGCCACTCACGTCATCTCCAGCTAGGATCATTTCATTGTAACAGTATAAAGGGCCGGGTCTTAGAGTCAGTGTGTACCCTACTTCAATGCATGCACCCTCTCATTCCTTATGCCCACATGCCCGCATGAACCGTCTTCATTCCTTTCTTCAAAAAAGCTTACCATTCTTTCTGGGAGGTTTGTTGAGCCCTTTGCCTAACCCACAAGCTGCACCCCCACTTGATGTTGAACCCCTTGTCTAACCCGCAAGCTGTGCCCCCGCTTAGTGTTGAGCCCTTGCATAACCGACAAGCTGCGCCCTTGCTTAATGTTGAACCCCTTACCTAACTCACAAACTGCGCCGTTAGAGAGCTTTTAGAGAGCTTGTTGCAACATTCGATCCTCCCCAGATTACGCATTTCTAGGGTTGCTCAGAACCATATATTAAAAGTGTATGTACCAGGGATGTGTCATACGGTCATTTGGGACGTTAAATACGGTAAAATGCGCATTGACTACGATAGGGCATGTTATACGAATCCGCCATATGACACATCCCTGGTATGTACGTTTTTTTGGGCAGGGAAATCACCAAAAGTACGGTGTATATATACGGTTCTGGCCAACCCTACGCGTTTCCTTCCTCATTTCCATCACAAATACCCTGAGAGTGCGACCAAAAGTAATTATGCATACGTGCCTTCTGCATATGTGCCTCGCTCATGCTTCTTAATGCACACCACCACACCACTCACGAAGTTTCCAGCTAGGATCATTTCATTGTGACAGCAATGAAGGACGCAGCCTTGCCTAGCTCAATCCTCTGGATGCAAATCACAGCGTCTACTGTAACAACTTCAATAATGCAAACTTACCTCGCTCATTTCTTTGGATGCACATCAGAGCATCTTCTTCAGCTAAAGGCGCCCCTTGCTTTATAGTGGGTAAATCCTGCAAACATACATACACAGTTCATGCAATGATGGCCGGTTCCTGCAGTAATTTTTTGCAGGCTAATGGACAGGAAAGAAGGGCGCTTATTGCTTTTTTGTATGCTCTTAACACTCGCACGCGCAAAACAACGTGCAAATCAGGCACACATTGGTCTCATCTAGCTTATGCATATGCGGCAAAGTAGGCAAGAAAAGTGAGACTTTGGAGGCTTCATAGAGAGAGAGAGCACACACATATGCTCGACAGCGTTTGTGCTACTGTCAGATGGGTTCAAGTGTAGGGTTGGCCAGAGCTGTACATATAATATATACATCTTATATTATAGGGTGATTTCCCTGCTTAAAGTATCGTATGTACACTGTATATATATGGTTCTGGCCAGCCCTATTCAGGTGCTACTGTATGCTGGTACTGTGGACAAGGAAAGGGGGAAAGGGTGGCATCTTCCTAGACAAAGCATACAGCTTAGGGTTGGCCATAACCGTATAGTAACGCTGTATATGGCCGTGTAATTTCCCTAGTAATTTCCCTCTTCAAAAACACCGTATATACACTGTATATATATCGTTCTGGCCACCTTATCCATCTGCAACATCACAATGAATGTATACCTATGAGCAAACATAAACCATGGGACTACACTTTGCTCGCACCTAGACAGGCAGATACTTTGCAAAGACAACAACTAACACTGGAGCTAAAATTATCACAGTAAAATGACAATGCCAATTTTGACAATAACAATTTTGACAGCAATAACGCCAATTTTGACAGCAATAACACCAATAATAGGTTAGCCTCTCTCCTTCCTTGAACGCATTGTGTGCCTAAACACCTCTGCACTTCACACCACACCCGTGTGACTGGCACAAAAACTATACTACGACTACAATTTCACTAAAACGCTGTGAATATAAGTTCTACGTGCACCACATATTGTAAATGAATCCTACGTGCACCACATATTGTATATGAATCCTACGTGTTCCACAGATTGTATATAAGTTCTACGTATACCACAGATTGTATATGAATCCTACGTGTTCCACAGATTGTAGATAAGTTCTACATATACCACGGATTGTATATAAGTTCTACGTGTTCCACAGATTGTATATAAGTTCTACGTGTACCAGTCATACGCTGTGAATGAATTCTACATGTTCCACTGTTTGTGTTGCAAAAAATTCCCAAACGGGCTGCATGAACCTCCTTGGTTTAGAAACATGAATGAATTGTACCTGTTTCCGACATTTTCTACCCAATCACTTTCAAACCAGTGGCGTTTATAATGCATGTACCTGAATGGGCTTTATATGGTACTTATTCACCAGTGCAAGAACGCACATGCTCTTTTAACTGCCCATACCTGAATCGGATTTTCATGATACTTATCCACCAGCACCTCCAAGAACGCACATGCTCTTTCTAGTGCTTGTATTTGATTGGCCTTAATATGATACTTATCCACCAGCGCCTTCAAGAGCGCACATGCTCTTTTAACTGCCCGTACCTGAATGGGATTCACGTGGTACTTATCCACCAGCGCTTCCAAGAAGGCACATGCTCTTTCTAATGCTTGTACCTGATTGGCCTTATTATGATAATTAACGCCTTCAAGAGCGCACATGCCCTTTTAATTGCCCGTACCTGACTGGGATTCACATGGTATTTATCCACCAGCACCTCCAAGAACGCATATGCTCTTTCTAATGCTTGTACCTGATTGGCCTTATTATGATACTTATCTACCAACGCCTTCAAGAGCACACATGCTCTTTCAACTGCCCGTACCTGAATGGGATTCACGTGGTACTTATCCACCAGCGCCTCCAAGAACTTGTCCCTGTCATCCAACTCCTTTGCGCGGTCCTCAATGAAGTACTTGGGCACCGGCACCTCCAGCACCTGAGGCATAGGCACAGGCATGTAGCGTGTGGTTAAATATTCTCTGAAAAATGTCGTGTGTGAGGCAGTGATGTATTTAGGCACCAGTACCTTGGCACCTGAGGCCAAACGTGCAGCATGCAATAACAAAAAATAGATCTCTGATTGCAATCACAAATAATAGATCGATTCTTTTGTCTAAGATATTGATGTAATGGGCACCTCTTCTAGTAATAAACATTCTTTCTCTGGTCACTTTCTTGCCCTGATAAGTACGTCCTTTCTTTCTTGTCCTGACAGGCACTTCCTTCTCTCAGTACGAACGTCATCAAGCACCTTGCAACGTCAAAGAGCCATCACGCAGCCTCATTCATGTCTGTAGGGTTGGCCAGAACCATAATTATATACGGTATATAGACAGTGTTTTTGGCAGGAAAAGCACCAAATATACAGTTTTATACAGTGTATGAATATATGTATACGGTTCTGGCCAACCCTACATGTCTGCTGTGAAATTCAGAATTATACGTGAAGGCCTTGATGAGTATTTCACGCTCTGAGCAAACACGCCATGCCAGCACACAGCCTCACACTTACATCTGCCGTGAGTTTCACGCTCTGAGCAAACACGCCATGCCAGCACACAGCCTCACACTTACATCTGCCGTGAGTTTCACGCTCTGAGCAAACACGCCTTGCCAGCACACAGCCTCACTTACATCTGCCGTGAGTTTCACGCTCTGAGCAAACACGCCATGCCAGCACACAGCCTCACTTACATCTGCCGTGAGTTTCACTCTTAGCAAACACGCCATGCCAGCACACAGCCTCACTTACATCTGCCGTGAGTTTCACGCTCTGAGCAAACACGCCATGCCAGCACACAGCCTCACACTTACATCTGCCGTGAGTTTCAGATCAACAAGGATGTCGTCCATGCTCACAAAGTCGATGCCTCGATTCAAGCGGACCATCCAGTGCCTGACTTCCAGCATGCGTCCTGAAGGAAAGGGCATGCAACCAGTATAACTTGAGCAGACCTCCCCGTGCCTGACTTCCAGCATGCGTCCCGAGAGAAAGGGCGTGTGACCGGTGTGATATAAGTGGGTCATCCAGTGCCTGAGCGTGTTGCTTCTCATAAGCCTCGAGAAATCACAAGTTTAAACAACTGTGAGGCAACGGTGTCAAGGCATGTGTAACGATGTCAAGACACGTGTAACGATGTCAAGACTCGTGTAACGGCGACCCCGGACCTAAGTGTATACATCTCAGAGTGGCAGCGTGCTCGTGTGCGTGTGCATGTCAGAGTGCCTTTCACAGGCTTGCTCGCCAATGATGCTCAATCGACGGGCATTGGAGCTTTCAAGTGCCTGAGAGTCAAACTGCAACTTACACCAGGTGCCACACTAGTGAAGTTCACCCCGCGCGGGGCCCGCAATTCATTTACAAAAAATGTTCACATCTACTGCAACTTACACCAGGTAAGTGCCACTTTATCCCACAACTGCACAGTGCACCATCTTAGAGGCGTGCATTTAAAATGTCTGAAGCTAAGTACTTGCCAGCACACACTACCTATAGTATTAAACCTTGATAGCTCACCCCTGTGCTCATCACTACTACGCTGCTGGCAAGGCAACATGTGCTAAGCTAAGAACTTGCCAACACATACTACCTATAGTAATAAACCTTAATAGCTCACCCCTGTGCTCATCACTACTACGCTGCTGGCAAGGCAACATGTGCTCCGCCCCCCCCAACCAAGAGGGGATGGCCAGAACCATACATTTTTAGGTATAAACGGTGTATATACGGTCATTTCGGCAGGGAAATCACCATACATACGGTCATATACGGTGTGTATATACGGTTCTGGCCAACCCTGCAAATGTGAATATACAAGTTCGCGCGCTCATGCTCACACTGACGCAAACTCACAACAACACACGCACATGCACTAACAAGCAGCTGCACACACCCACCTATACACGCTTCTAAAGCCTTGCGCATATCCAGCCGTTTTTGGGGCTGCACCATTTGGTCGTAGGCAGTCTCCAACTTGCGCAGGATCTGGATGTACTTGATATAAATGCAGGCCCACTCCGATAGGTCCTGCAAAGGTAGGGGAAGGTGTACTTGACTGAAGGCCTTTCCTTGTAATCCTCGTAATTTTTGTACTTGATATAAATGCAGGCCCACTCCGATAGGTCCTGCAAAGGTGGGGGAAGGTGTACTTGACTGAAGGCCTTTCCTTGTAATCCTTGTAATCCTTGTACTTGATATAAATGCAGGCCCACTCCGATAGGTCCTGCAAAGGTGGGGGAATGACATGCGTCAATCCCCACGTGATTTCTCTCCGCAGGAAATCTGTTGTCCCCAACAGGAGCCCACGGCATGTCTAATTCCTTAAGCTAGAACAATAATAACTTTGTTTTTTCCTCCATGAACTAATTGCTTTTTATGAGCAGGCTAGCAGTCACACTTCTTGACTGAAAGCCTTCTTTTGTAAACCTTGATATAAATGCAGGCCCACTCCGATAGGTCCTGCAAAGGTGGGGTACAGCCATTTATCCGAACAGCTCTGGTGGAAAAAAAAGGGTGTGATGGATGGAGGAATAAGCAAACAGTTATGACTCCTGCCTTTCAAGGCCCTTTCTCTCCCTTTGACTTTGTGACGAGTGTGGCCTCTGTATTAAATCCACACAAATCAACAGTTGCATGGAGCTTCCCCCGAGGTTCGCCTCCTCATCTTCTCTCGAACTTGCCCCGCCATTCACACCATATTTCTCCTCTTCTCTCTTTACGAATCAGGGGGTCCAAAACTTGACTCTAAGTGTAACTACGCTAGCAGAGCCCATTACCATAACTTGGCTTCCTACTGTTGTAAACCCTGGGTAATATTTTCGTCACGCAAGGGCTTCATTCCTAGTCAACCCACTTGTGGAAGCATGTCAGAAATGATTGTCACACATCAGTTAACATCACAGCCAAAGTTGGCAGTTAGAAGGTTTGAAGTGAAACACAATAGGGGTATGTGTACAGCGTTCGGAATGGCGGATTGTTTTCAAAATCATTGTCTTGGTGCAGTTCTGGCCCAACAGTTATTATTACTGCTCCCTCTGAGCTGCAGCTGAACATCTGAGCATACTGCGTGTGTGATACGAATGCAGCCAATTCAAGCACCTTAGGCACAAGTGCTGCATCCTCTGGGTTCTCAGCCTCCAGCTGGTCAAGCAGCTCCATCATGGCCTCACGCCACATGATGTCAAACGTGCTGCAGTACGGGGAATGTGTGTGCGAGCATGTGTGTGTGTGTGTGTGTATGTGTGTGTGAATGTTTTTGGGGAGGGGTGCAGGTGTGCAAGTGTGCATGTACATAATCATGTCTGTGTTATGTGTGTGCATGTGTGTGACGACATGAGTATGTCTGTATTGTGTGTCTGTGTGTAAGTACTAGGAAATGTGTGCATGTGTGCGTGCTTGGTGTGTGTGCACGCGTGTTTTTCGCGTGTGTGTGTGTGTGTGTGTGTGTGTGTGTGTGTGTGTGTGTGTGTGTGTGTGTGTGTGTGTGTGTGTGAGTGTGTGTGTGTGTGTTTGCGCGTGTATGCGTGTGTGTGTGTGTGTGTGTGTGTGTTTGCGCGTGTATGCGTGTGTGGCTGTGTGTGTGTGCGTGTGTGTGTGAGTGTGTGTGTGTGTGTGTGTGTGTGTGTGTGTGTGTGTGTGTGTGTGTGTGTGCGCGCGTGTGTGTATACGTAAGCACGCAAGTTCTAAGGCACTTATAGGCAAATATCCAAAGGCCACTCATTATAGCACTCACACATTGGCCATGGTGGCTCAACCCACGCCAGGGGCTGTCGGTTCCCCTGTCCTCTCTTCTCAAGTCTGCTCAATTTCTCGCCCGATTGGCTACTGTCGTGAACATATTAAATTATCCTCATATATACGATTAAATCAACAACAACGGTGACAGCGCTTCAAGGTGTTTTGTTGCTTGCCTGCTCTACCATATCGCACTGTATTTTTATAGTAATAACAAATCTCTCCCTCTAGCTCCTCTATCAAACAGAATGGCCGAGGCAAACAGTACAGAGGCACAAAGCCATCAGCTAGAAAATGGTAAGTGGCTCCCCAGCCCCGCTGTTGTGGCATGTTATACTAGGCACTTTTTACACGCACACTCTTGCTGTGTACGCCATGCTTTTGCACGCACCTTCTCATGCACAACAGAACGCACGATGCACATGCTCATGCTTGTGTCGCACGCATGTAGCTTGGACGTTGTGGTTTGACAACCCCCAGCAAAAGCAGTCTACCTCCAAGTTTGGGCAATCCCTGAGGCCGGTGTTCACGTTCCGCACGGTGGAGGAGTTTTGGTGGTGGGTTGCAAGTGTTTCACGAGTGTCCACCCTCTTGATAACCTGCTCATAAATGAAGGAAAGAGGCACAGGAGCTGTGTATATGTGTGCATCAAGGGCCATCATGGATCGTGTTTTGGTGACCCGCTCCCCCTGTGGAACTATGCACACACACTGCACTAGGAAAATATCTCTGCATTGTACAATTTGTGCAGCTTGTACAACAATATCAAGACGCCGGGGCAGCTGCAGCCGTCCGCGACTTTCTACCTGTTTAAGGACGGCATCGAGCCGAAGTGGGAGGACCCAAGGAACTTGCACGGAGGCTCCTGGACTGCCAACGTTCCAGGCCGGTCGAAGCCACAGCTGGACGCGTGGTGGCTAAACTCGGTGAGGGGAGGAAAGCGTTTGCACGATCAGGCACAAGCCTGCACTCACACGATGGACACAAGTCCATGCAAATGCTCACACGATGGACACAAGTCCATACAAATGCTCACACATGCAACACTGCACAAGACGCACACACACACACACACACACACACACACACACACACACACACACACACACACACACACACACTCTCTCTCTCTCTCACACACACACACGCACACACACACACACACACGCGCGCGCACACACATACACTCAATTACTCACGCGCACAAAAACACGCACTGGTACACGCACGTACACACGCAAACGTACACGCACTCATGCGCATACACATGCTTACACGCATGCCACAACACTCAAATGCATACACACAACACCAAACATAGACAGCATGTGCACGAGCGTGAGCCTTTATAATATGCATGCCCTACAACATGTCCTTACATACATGCACTCACACGTACATTTGCACGATACACATGTAATTAATAACTACCGTACAGACTTGGATTCAGTCCGCAGCCCCAAAAAAATATATTAGTTTCACACTCCCGCTCAACCCCGCACCCTGGAAATATTTAATTTACACCAACCCCGCACAGGGGGTTTTGCCTGACAGGCTCCAAAATACGCCAAAACCCCCCGTTTTTCAATCCCGCACCCCCAAAATAAATAGATATTTTTCGTGCGCGCAGTCACCCCGCAGGGCAAAAAACGATATTTTTGCGCGGTGATAATAAGTCTGTACGGTACATGTATATATTTACTAATTGATTATATATCTTGGCACGTTTGTGGTAGGGTGTCGCGCATTTCCTTTTTGTTCTTTCGTGCGCTTTTGTAATGCAAGCACACCAATGCTATTGTAGAAACACACGAGAGGACAAAGAAGAAAGGAACACGGGTTTGAGACTTCTTTTTCCTTAACTGCTGGTTGCTGCCTTCATTTGGACGGGGTGGTGACTGACAGTTTATTGTCAGTCCTTCTGATCTACTCTTCTGTGCCAGTGTGCTGTCACTCAGAAGTTTAGATAAGAAGGATGGTTTGAAATTTGGATTGTGTGGTTGTAGGCAAGAAAGTTGAGACCCGGAATCAGTCAGGGATAGTCTTAGCTGAATGAACAGCGTTACTCTGCAGGGGATTTTGATCGATGTGCTTTTTTCGCTGGTCTGCTGGCTTTGATGTATAATAATTGTGTGGGGAAGGGTGATTGCTGTCGTTCACACAGTGTTTTAATGAGGAGGTGGTGTGCAACTTTTGTGTTTCAGGCGCTCAAATGCACAGTAGAAGCTCCCTTGAAACAAGTGGAATTTGGCGCACGCTCACGCCATTTCATCGCAAGTCTTGTCGCGCACTGTGGAAGTTCACTGACAGCAAGGAAACACTACTCACACACACGCACACTTTTATGGACACGCACACATACTTGCACGCACACTCTGTATACACAAATACCCACAACCAACACGCACAGTTTTTGCACGCATTGTGGAGTGCACTGTAGCTAACTTAAACACACACATAGGTATTATCGTGCATTAAGGAGCAGTTCACTGAGAGCGAGGAGACACTACGTACGCTCGCACACATTCTTTCACACACACACACACACACTCTTTCACACTCTCTCTCTCTCTCTCTCTCTCTCTCTCTCTCTCTCTCTCTCTCTCTCTCTCTCTCTCTTTCGCACACTCACACTCACACACACACACTCTCACACACGCACACACACACACACACGCACACATACACACACATACACACACAGGTCTTGGCGTGCATTGGGGAGCAGTTTACTGAGGGAGAGGAGATCTGTGGAGTAGCTGTCAACGTACGACAGAAGGGTGACCGAATTGAGCTCTGGACTAAAACAGCTGCAAACGAAGCAAAGCAGGTGTGTGTGTGTGTGTGTGTGTGTGTGTGCTACGGAGTGCTCATTTGTAGGGTTGGCCGGAACCGTATAAATGCGTATATTTCCACCGTATATTTGGTAATTTTCGTGCCTAACTTGCTGTGTGTACACAGTATATATATGGTTCTGGCCGACCCTACTCATTTGATATGTTGTGATGCATAAGTGGAACCGGGTGTTTGTTTTGGGGTGCCCAATTTGTGTGTTAATATGTGGATGGGAGGCAAAGCAGGTGTGTGTGTGTGCTTAAGGGTGCTTGTTTGGTGTGGAAGTTTGTGGCAATGTGCGTGGGTTGTTGGCATGAAGCTGGAACAAGAGCACGCACGAGGGGATTACCAGTATATAGGGTTGGCCAGAACCATATATATGTATATATATGCTGTTTATACGGTTTCTTTGCAGGGATTTAACCAAATACATGGTCACACACGTCGTAAGTATACGGTTCTGGCCGACCTAACCAGTATGTAGTTGCTGGGCGAGAGCAGCGGCAAGAAGTTCATGTCGACATGTGTTTTGGCTTTGTGGTTTGGAAAGAATGAGGTTAGGAATGGTTGGTAGTGTTGACACATCAAGCGTGAAAGAGTCTCAAGAATGGGTGATGAGGAGTTATGTGGATGGGAGGAAGTGTGGAATTGAATATGGCACGCAAGGGTGGTACCAGAATTTGTCGTGTCAACATTCCTGGTCGACCCTTCCTACAGTACACGGCCATTTGGCTGAGGTGAGTCAGCGTTTTTTATTGTGCGCAAGCAAACTGCTTTGCAAGAGTGCCGCCCAAACGAATGAAGCAAGCCCTTCGAAGCACAGGGTAAGCCGAGATGATGACGGTAACACACTCGTTGTGTGCCGACATGGCCAACGTGCATGCCAAAGATCAACGGGCTCTGACCAACCTAGGAGGACAGCAGTGCAACTCGTGTCCACGTTGATGAGGCTGACGCAGACAAACTGCTTTGCGTGTGTTCACCTGCCTGAGCCTGAATCCCAGCCCCCTTGCTGTGCCCAGCTCAGCATTAATGTAGGCCTATGCTTTAGTTGGCCAGAACAATATATACACACCCTATGTGACCTTATATTTGTAATTTTCCTGTTAACAAGACCGTATAACAACACCTGTACACGGTATATTTATGGTTCTGGCCAATCCTACCTATGCTTCGTTCAAGCTGACAAGGAGCAGGGACAAGCCTCCTACATGAATAGGGTAGAGGAGATGGAGATACAGATCTCTTACGCAAACACACACACACACACATACACACACACACACACACACACACACACGCATACGCATGTGCACATGCTTGCAGACCATCGTGGGCCGAGAGCTAAAGAAATTCCTAGACATGTCAGAGACCACCAAGATTGGCTACCAAGTGTTCCAAGAAGTATTGTCAAAGAGCAAGGCCAAGGATCGATACGGTGTTTAGAGATTGGAAAACGACTCGATCCATGCAAACTGATCTTTATCAGCGCACTACTACTGCTTCTTTTTTAACGAGTCTGCAGGTGCAGTGTAATTATGCAACCAGCTTATTGAGAAGAGAGACTTTGCAGCCCCTCTGTCAAATCGTGCAGAGCTTTGTACACTAAGTCTAACACTAAGGCTGTGTGTTCTCCTTGCTTTGCAACATTTGCCTTCTTGTGTGTGTATTGACCACTTGTATGACCCAACATCAACTGCCCCCGTCTTTAATTCTGCACAAGCATTGCCCGTTCGCTCACTCCTCCGGTAGCACTTGCATTTTGGCACTGCGTTTTACAAACAAAAAGTGCAGGTAGCAGGAGCCAAGTGTTATCACTATAACTGGCATGAACTACTAGTTCATGCTAGGACAAGTTTTGTGTCCTGCACCACTCGATAGATGCAGAGCTGCACAACATCCCACCTGGAGAATTAACTAAGGAAAGAAACTTTTCAATGGGAATTAGGTGGTTGGGAAGCAGAGAGGCCTGCACACCGCACCAGGAGTATTGCTCGGATATTTTTCTGGTGTTGTGCGTTCATCAGGTGACACGAAACAACATCCTGTCAAGGGTTACAAGGATGGCCTACAGCCCGAGACTCTGGCTGATGGCAATTGGCTGGTGAGACAAAATCAACCAGTGTCGAAAATTGAAACCAAATCTGACAAAAACTTGAGGAGTCTGGATGAGTCTTGATTCATGAATGCATTGATCTCAAAATCAGTGATACTGTGACAAGCCAAGAAAGGAATAAATTCAGAGCTTGAAGGAGCAAACGCACGCAGAGTCTTAAACATTCCTTCAAAAAGGTCTCTGTATCTCATGCGCAGCTCGCACACTTCAGCACACTCGCAAAAGAAAAGCACATGCTTCTCATCTTGAACTTCTCCAC
>Ga0307968_1001153_pt1 | contig 21135 bp, 26 predicted proteins | sample OrgLakmetagen650_FD_201834 | JGI IMG/M metagenome (GOLD analysis project Ga0307968, IMG submission 201834) | Saline water microbial communities from Organic Lake, Antarctica - #650 | ecosystem: Environmental > Aquatic > Non-marine Saline and Alkaline > Saline | place: Antarctica: Organic Lake...
ATACATACATACATACATACATACATACATACATACATACATACATACATACATACATACATACATACATACATACATACATACATACATACATACATACATACTCAGACATACATACATACACACAATGCAACGCAACAACCTCAGGTGCAAGGAAGATGTGAAGCAGCTGACTGAGCGCGCGACGCACCTTGCACAGCAGCTAAAGGAACGCAGTCAGCGTTGCGTAGAGCTGGAGGGTGCAGCTGCAGCTGCTGCGGCAGAGGTGTCTGAGATGAGGAAATGTGTGGAGGAGGCTAAGACACTGCAGGGGGTCGCAGAGGCTGAGCGGGAGACAGTGAGGAGGCAAAAGGAGGCTGCTCTGCAGCAGGTTCGTTTCAGTACTTTGTGCAGAGTACGTTGTGCAGAGTACGTTGCAGTAGTTTGTGTAGAGTATGTTGTGCAGAGTACTTTGTACAGAGTACTTTGTGCAGAGTACGTTGTGCAGAGTACGTTGCAGTATGTTGCAGTAGTTTGTGTAGAGTACGTTGTGCAGATTACTTTGTGCAGAGCCTTCATATGATACGATTCATACCACACAAGAAAAGTGTTTCTTGGCGTGTGGTAGGAGGAGGAGGCACGGTGCCATAGGGGTTCAATGGGAGGCAGTGACAGAGCAGAATCGCCATATAAGGGTTCAATGGGAGGCAGTGACAGAGCAAAATCGCCATATAGGGGTTCAATGGGAGGCAGTGACAGAGCAAAATCGCCATATAGGGATTGAATGGGAGGCAGTGACAGAGCAAAGTTGCCATATAAGGGGTTTAATGGGAGGCACTGATTGAGCAAAATGGAGTATGTTGTATAGGGTTGGCCAGAATTGCATGTCACCTTTTCAAATACCGTATATACCTAGGCAGTTGGTGCCAGACGTAATCATTGAGATTTCACACACATACACACATGCATGCATGCATACACGCAGGCAGCTGTAAGCTCTGCCACTGGGTACCACCAAGCAGCTGAAGCTGCGGCAAGAATGGTGAGGGACGTGAAAGACAGATACTTCCAAGGCCAACTGCTGCACGAGCACGGGTCAAAGGTAAGGTTTGCGTCACAACTTTGTCGCTGGTTCTGACTGATGGTTTCATCATAAGCAGCAGAGGCGGTAGGGGATAGTTTTGAGGTTGGCTCCTACGAAGTACGGATTTTATATCAGATCTGACACCAGACAACGTTTGAGAGCTGGCGAGGACGTTTAACAGGCGATGTAGGAGCGGCCAGATTTGTAGGATCTGGTGGTGGTGAATGCAGGCCATTAAAATGTGGAGTGACGTTGACTACATGAACGTGGTAAACTGTTCCTCTCCTGCAAAAAGTGCTTTTCTCGCCAACCACCCAAAGCGCTCACGTTACGCTTTTCTGATGTAGCACTCAAACTCATTGCTTGATTAATTGCACGACGCTAACCCAAAGAGTCCCACTCATCGTTGCATGCTCCATTGCAGCAGCAGCAGCAGCAAGGCACAGGGAATATGGGTGGGGGGGATAAGACTGGGTGCGTGCAAACTCCTGCTGCCAACCTTGCTCCTCCTGTGGGCGCAAAAGGCCTATCCAGTCCCACCCGCTCTGCCCCTCCTACCTTTGGAAGGGCCTTGGCAGCATCTGCAGCAAGCACAGACACACACACAGGCTCTGCTGGCGTTCGGTTGTGTGGGCTGAGCCACGAGGACATCATGGCTGCCTTCAAGGAGTACGGCACACGACAGAGCGTGCTGACACATCAAGGTACATGCATGTGGTGTGTGCTTGTACACGTGTGTCTTAGAATTTGACAAAGGAACAAGGGTTCTTAAGGAAGTGTCCCCACCTAGAGTGACGTAATGTATACAGCATTTTGGCCATAGTGCGAGGTTTCTGACAGCAATTTTGCCGAGGGGCTGAAATTTGGCCCACAATAACCATGGTTTGTGTCCTAGTCATACCAGTCTGTACGACCTCTGTGGGACTATAATTTTTGATCGCAGCTGTTGACGCGGCGGCTTTGCTGCTACGAAGCTGCTGCAGCTCAGAGGCCGCGCACTTTTTGCTCGCTTCAGTTGATTCAAGGCGACAAGCCTGGGTTGCCAATGTGGTGCATGTACCTAAACCTTCTTGTGACTTCTGATTGCCGCTCCGCACAGACGCTAGCAGTGATGGTGTTGTTGCTGTGGAGCTGCTGTGGCTGGAAGGCTGTCTGCTGCTGGTCCTGGTCGAGCTGAGGCAGGCCAAGTATCAGCAGGTGCAGCAAGAGCAGCAGCAGCAGCAACAGCAGCAACAGCAAGAGGAAGAACCAAGAGTAAGTGGGCGGCGGTTCATGCTGGTGTGAAGGGCCGTTGTGTTGTTATAGGACATATGGTATGGCACCCCAGCGTGCGAAGCAGGAAGAAGGCTGATGGGCATTGCACTATTGAGAGAGTAAACTCAATACATGCTTGACAGCTGGGTTAACAAAGCAGGAGGTGCTAACCTACTGCTGCTGGCTATTGCAGTGTCTCGGACAACATCATAGCAAATGCTGTAGGGCCATGCTTAAATGGGACCCTTTTCTCCTCGTGTTGTTCATCCTAATGCATTGTTGTTCATCCTATTGCACACTTCACACACATTGTTTATCCTTGTGTTGTTTATCCTATTGGTTTTTCCACAGCAGACACCATGTGCAAAGGCCCCTTTTGTGCTGCACAGTACAGTGAACACAATTTGCTAAGACCTTGTTTGCATTGTTCAACCCACCGCAGGCACCATGCACTAGAATCGAAGGCGCTTTGGAGAACAGTCCTGCAAAGGAGCTTGCTGGCCAGATGATGAGGCACATGTGCGTTTGCGTTTGCCACTGCAGTATTGTGGCTTAGTGTGGTTTCACTTGCGCTTCATAGGTTTCTTTAGAATTTAGGGACGGCTTTTAGCTCGCCACACTGCATGCGCCTGCAAGCAACAAAGATCACACGTTGGCGCTGTGCTTGAAGTGCAATTATGACAGTAAGGTGATTAATAATATCCTCGCTTGCGCTCACACTTCCTGGCTTGCGCTTACACGAATTCAATTTTGAGGCATGAAAATAACACTCACATGCATAAACGTGACACGTGAGCATAGGGCGCGTGAGCGGCGGCAACTGCAGCAGCGAGTACACCACCTTGAGTCCCAGGCAAGTGCAGCTGTTGTAGCACGGCACTTTCCGTCAGTCAGTGGCCTTCTATATTTTGACACAGAGATTACAGAGTTTACAGAGTTTACAGATAAAGCCATCAGTCATAACGTGCGACTGCTAGGCTGCTATTTTGTTGAATAAGCTGGAATGTTCTCCACGTTCAACCAGCGATGCAGGCTACAAGTCATATTTGCAAAACTACCACACTCTCTCTCTCTTTCTTTCTCTCAATCAATTACTCTAAATGCACACACGCATGCTGTGACTTGTCTCTCCATTTGCAGGCCTCTCCTTTGAAGCCCCCCCTCTCGCCATCCAGCACCCTCCACCCCACCCTTGCGGTCCACACTGTCCTCAATCCCACACAATTCCTGAACCCTTCTGTGCGGCGCTCCTCCTCTGCCCATGCACACTCCTCTGCTGCTCCTCTGAAGCCCACGCCTGCCTCTTACCCACGCGTTGGCAGCGCCTCAGACACCGCCAGATCACGCGCAGCGCTCACACACACTGCTTCCTTGCCCTCTGCATCAGCCGGGGCCTTAGCACTAGCGAGCACTTTGGAGTGTGTGGGAGCTGACAGGAGGGCCATAAAAAATCAGAGTCCTGTCAGAGGTTTTGACGGGGCGGTAACGAGAAACAAGGAGAATGTGAGTGCCTTCACAGGTTTAGGGGAGGGGACTGTGAGTGCGGACAGATGTGAAAGTGAGGACGATGAGGTGTGGCGTGTGCTTGAGGCCCTGGAGGAGTCAAATCTCAGGAGTAGCAGGGGCATGAGGGGTATGGGCGGAGGGTTGATGAGTGCTGGGAGTAGGAGGACTCCTCAGGCTGAGATCAATGGCGATTCTCACAAAAACAATTCCCGACACTTGTTGGGCCCGGCTCTCAGCCCTGGCCAAGCTTTTGTTGCAAAGTACAGAGATAGGAGCAGAGAGGGCAGACGTTGATGACTGTCCACTTACAAAAGCCTACGCTGATATAGCTCAGGGTAAAACCGTAAAAAACGTTATTCCATAATTTATGTACATTAATTGAAACTGTTTATAAATAGATGGCTCACCAAGCACGCACTGATTTATTTAAACTGCTGACTTCCTGCATGTGACTTTTCTACTTTCTTTGACCTTTTTTGTACAAAACTGCAAAAGTTTTACAGTTATGTGTTTCCTATTCGTCCTTTGATTCACAAATCTAGCTAGTTACTCTTTTCACCATAATCCTTTGCTTATAAGAAATTATTGTAAGACTGATGTGTTGCATGAGAATGTATTAAATTATTGCTCTCTTGTTTGTTGTTACGAGTCGTATCATATGATAGCATTATCTTTTGAGTTTCAATCATTCACTTAAGGGGCTGCAACACCGCCAGACCTGTACACTGCATCGACTTTAAACCTTGGCCAGACATAGCGAGGTATTAACATTGAACATGCCCCGTGCTGTAAAGGTTGAACCTAAGAAATGCTGCTAGGGATCTTCGTGAAAACCTCAGCATTAGAGTGCAAAAGTATCATTCTCAACACCGTTCATTTTTGAGTGGGCATTTTCAAGGATATAAACACATGCAACTGATTGTGCATACCCTCTAGAAAGCACGCTACAGACAGTAACAAAGCATACACATACAGAGTATGTCACAAGGATCGACAGACTCAGCCCAAGCAAGCCCTGGCAATTAAGCATACTAGATACAGAAGCTGGAGGTCACATGAATGAAGCTAGGGCAGCTGCTAAGTTACCCCCGTGCTCTTTTAACCGACATTCCGCCACTTTCTTGTCCACCTCAAACTCCTGAACGCATACGCAAATAAACGATTGTGCACACATGTGAGTGAAAATGGCACTTTAAAATGTCTCCACGCACGGTGTGTGAAATAGGAAAGAAAAGAAAAGACCCTGCTGGTAGTGTTGACACAGCCAGCATGATTAAGGGAGGGGGTTACGTAGGTGCCCGCATTAGGCAACCCTCCACCGCAAAAGTGTGGAGTTGCAGGGTCAAAAGAGTGTCAAAGCATTTACATGCAACGAAGCACAAACATAAAAATGTCGTTGAGGAGGGATATGTTTGGTTACTCATGCGCACAACCTCTCTGAAAATTGTACTAAACTTTCTGTTTACTGTCAGATCTACCTGGGCTCTAGCACCTAGGCTCCCCCTTAAGCACGCTGATCAGCTTATTAATTTATTTATCGATTTCTACATACAGTCTGGTGTTATCAGGCAGACGTTCCCCGACAGACCTGAGCAACCAGAGCGACATCTTCTTGAGGAACCTTGACCGCTTGCAGTTCCCTTTCATGCTGTGCCGCTGCTTGTTTGTCCGCAGCTTGTGTGGAGGAGAAGCTGGCCATTGCCTGACCATTTACGTGTGCGTATGTAGTGTGTGTGTGTGTGTGTGTAGTGTGTTCGCATATGTTTAAACTTTTAAAAACCAAAGGCAATATAGCATGGATCGCAAAGGCTAGGTGCATACCTTAAAAAAGATCTACAATTGTGCACAGAGATTGCATGCAACAAACTCTGAGTACCAAACTTGCTGATCTATATGTATGACTTGACGTTCTCACTACAACAAACATTGGAAACAGAAGGGGGCGGAATGGCCATGTCGTTGGAGAAGGGTGAAAACCGGATGCCCATTTTCTTATGTGAAGCACCATGCTAGGGCATAGGTCCCCGAAATGTGCAATGATTCCTGTCAATCTTTATGCAGGGCGACTGATCTAGATCTGAGCACATGCTTTATTAGCTTACAACGCTAACTTTGGTTTGAGGCTGCATTGAATCAAATTTGATGGTCATGGTGGCGTTTGAGTGCTTACCCCCCACGACAATTTTAAACTATTGCCCAGATAGCCCCCGGACGAAACAACTCTGTTGTCAGCACTAAAAGTGTGCTGTTTGCCTGCTCACGTGCGAGCAAAGCATATCAACCTGAAGCTGAAGCAGCATATCAACCTGAATCTGTTTGCCTGCTCAAGTGTGAGCAAAGCACATCAACCTGAACCTGAAGCAGCAAATCATCCTGAAGCAGCAGCATCATTCCTGGCCCTTTCGCAGTGCAGTGGCTTTGCCTGATACAGACTTACAGGGCAACGTAGAATAATGCACGACCACAAACAATGGCAAGGCAGTCTGAATTCAAAGCAAAGGGTGCATTTTGTGTCTGTAATGGGGAGTGCAAATGAATCAAAAATATAATTGCAGAGGGACACGAGATGCTTTCGGACTGGTTATACACTAATGAGGTTTTGTTGCAGTCAAGGGAAAAGAAATGGGTGAAGCGATCTTACAGATCACAGAAAATGGTGTGGCAGGCAGTGGGTTTCATCTAAGGAACCATCCGTTTTGCAGCCTAGAGGGCCTTTGGTTCTGCATCTTGAGGCTGTATCCCCGACAGATATCATTACACCCAACCTTCCTCTACCAACTCCAAACTTAAAAATCAAACGTTGCATGCATTTGCTCAGACGTCGAGATCAGTATCTCACAAACGTCCAACACAAATGAGGCTATTCACACATGTGAGCAAATTCCTGACACCCGCAACAACCGCACATCAGTAATCACCATCCCAAACTACCGGTACTATGACAGCTGGCATCACCTGCCTGCTAAATGTTTCTTTGTACGCTTCCAAGTCTCACCTGCTTCGCCTTGCTCTCATCTAAACTCTTGCCTTCAGGTACCTGGCATGCATTTAATTGTGTGCAAAATTTTTAAAGCAACTGAGTGTTCATGTGTGTGTATGCCTGTATGCATGTGCATGGATTTCCTTTTCAGCTGCGTGCACGGTGCATCAACACCAGGGCTCGTCCATGCGTGCGCGTATGTGTCAAGTTTACACATCAGGGTGATATTTACGCAGTTGGTCCTTGCAGATATGTTTCTGCTCACCTTGGAATCCATCTGCCCCATTGAAGCATCCTGATGAATAACAGTGCATGTGTGTGTGTGTGTTTGTGTGTGTTAGATTGTGTGTGTGTGAGATTGTGTGTGTTTGCGTGTATGTGTATGTGTGTCTGTGTCTGTGTGTGTATGTGTATGTGTGTCTGTCTGTGTGTGTGTTGTGTGTGTGTGTGCGTGTGTGTGTGTATGTGTGTGTGTGTGCGTGTGTGTGTGTGTGTGTAAGTGTGTGTGTGTGTGTGTGTGTGTGTGTGTGTGTTGTGTGTGTCGTGCTTGCATGGTCATGCACACCGATCAACGGTAGGTCACCTTCTCTGCTTTGCTCATTTCCACCTGGGGCTCCACCTCCTCAACATCATCAGGTTCCCCCATTAAAACTACCTACTTGGAGTGGGGGCTGAGAAATACGTGCGTATTTTATTTTGAAATTATTGACTATGTAATTTTGTAAATAACATTTTGGAGCATCATGCCAGACAGCATGGCCACTTCGTTGCCTAGAAGGCCCAAAGAGTCCCTCAAGGACAAGGCAAGTGAAATGGTAACTCGATTACCATTGTACACAAACACTGCCACTGCACAAGCGCGCACACACACACACACACACACACACACACACACACACACACACACACACACACACACACACACACACACACACACACACACACACACACACACACGCACGTACGCACACACACTCACACACACACACATACACACACACACATAGACACACACACACACACACACATACACACACATACACAACCAATCGCACTCACACAATAACACACATTCACTCTGGTGCATGCGCACAGTTCAAGCGCAAAGCCTTCGTCATTCGGAGCATGGCAGATATGGAGGACAAAACAGCTTCAGGACATGAAATGAAGCGGTGCGCACTAACGTCAGCATCAGCACTCCAGCATCAGCATACATGCGCAGAGCACGTATGCGTATGTCGAGACAAAGCAGATGGATTTTACATTTGCTGTAGCCTGCATGTATTGCTGTGATGATGTTATGATACACAGGGTCTTCAATGCCACTGACTTGGTCATGCTGGGAGTGGGGTGCACTGTCGGAGCGGGCATCATGGTGCTGACCGGTGTCGCAGCACGGGAAACAGCAGGGTGCGAGAGGAGTGGCTCGTGTGTACGTGTGTGCGTGTGTGCGTGCGTACGTATGAAGTTCAAACAAAGCTGTGGCGTATAGGATTTTGCAGCCCTCCTGCACATATGCGCCTCTTCCATTGCTACGAATAAAGTGAGCTGGGCTTGGGCCTAGGGAGGAACAAAACGGCATGTTGGCATGTTTGCGGCATCTTCCACATTAAAAAGTAAACATGAATACCTTGCACGAGCGATAGAGACCCTCAATACGTGCTTGGCCCAGCACTTGATAAGCTACCCCCCACCATAGTGCGTCAAAGAGCGCAGGGGAGACTGCTTGTGCCAGTTAGAAAAAGCAGTACAAACTGAACAGGCTTTCGCTTTCGTTCAGGATTGAGCAAAAATAATTGCCAAGGTCATGTTCGAGACCTGCACAAGTACAATTCAACTAGTACACAGTTCTTGGTCACACACCCACACACGCTTGCAAACACACACACACACACACACACACACACATCTTGGGAATGCCTTTGCCCACGCTGCCACAGCTCAGTCACCCCATGCACGAAACAAACACAGGCCCGGGGTTGTGGTGTCGTACGCCATTGCGGGGTTTGCCGCACTGATGTCCTCACTTTGTTACGCTGAGTTTGCGGCGGATATCCCTGTGGCTGGTGGAGCCTTTAACTACATCGGCATGACGTGAGTGCATACACATGCATGGATGGGGCTGGTCAGAATTAGACAGAAGAAGAAAGAATGCACAAGCACCTGGCAGCGACGACCCTAGTTAATTAGTGTGAGGAGTGGTGTCTACTGCCTGCGTAGGTTTTTCTTTGGTAGAGTGTTCACAACGCTTGGTTTCCAGACTTTTTGCTATGTTAAATCCAGTCCTGGATTTTTGATCTTCCCACATCCACTAGCAGAGCCGTTTGTTTCAAATGTGGTCAGAGCCTTGTATGTAGGGTGGGCAGAACCACAAATGTTTACAGTATGTTCTGACAGGGAAACCTCAAATCTATGGTCATAAATGGTGTGATATACTGTTACAGCCAATCCTCATCCAAAAGGGCCTTTTACGTTGTTCTAGTGATCAATAAGGTAAATGGCATCGCCACATAGCCTGGCGCATCAGCCCAGTGTGAAGGAGGCTGATCGGCTTATGATGACAAAAGCGCAAGTCGTGAAGAAGCAGGGATGTTTCATACGGCGCATTCATATATTTACGCCGTATCGTATTTAGCGCGTATTTAACCGTATTTAACAGATCGGGCCGATTATACAATTGCAATTTTTACCGTTTTGAGGCGATTTTTGGTCTTTTTAGGCAAATTTCCGCCCTGAAACGACCACACAGCGAGTTTTCAAGGCCAATTTTTAGTATAATAATGACAAATTATTTTTGGAAAATCGTTATGGGTGATTTTGGGGCGAATCGTGTCCATTTTGGGGCGAATCGTATTCACTTAAAAATACGATCGTATTATATGCGTGTTGCGTATTCAACGCATACTCTACCATTATGAACGTCCCAAATGGCCGTATGAAACATCCCTGTAAAAGATAAGTTGCAACAAACAAAAGATAAGTTGTAACAAAAATAACAGGGTAAAAATAAGAGGGGGGAGAATGACTTCAGAAAAACCCGGCACAGGGTTTGCTATGGGCACAAGTGTGTAGAAAGATACCGCCATGTCTGGACAGTGAGCGAGTGCTTTTGGAAGGGGTGACATAGCATGTAGAGTATGGAGCAGGAGGGGATTTATGGCTAGAAAAGCAGCCGCTTATTGCTAGATGACGTCATTTATCTTTTGTTCAATCAAGTGTGACTGCCGTTTCCGTTGGTTGTTCGCTTGTACTCTTCACAGCACGCGTGTGCTGCACCTCTTCACACACACTCTCTTTCTCTTTCTCTTTCTCTTTCTCACTCACACACACACTCTCTCTCTCTCTCTCCCTCTCTCTCTCTACCATTTGTAGCGCCGTTTGTGAATTTCTAGCTGCTGCTGCACCCTCAATCCTATTCTAACACCCTCTGTTACATGCTCACACATTTGCAGGTTTGGAGAGTTCTTTGCATGGTAGGCAAGAAGAGACATCGGCTCATGGGTGGTGGTAGTGGTGTGGGAAGGGAGAGTGTGCGTGAACATTGTGTGGGGAAAACAACATGGCTCGGGAAGGTTGCCTGCTAATGTTGTGTGAGGGGTACTTTCTTTGTGGTGGGGGAAGTGTGTCTGTCAGTGTGTGGTATATGGGGTTGCTTTTGAATTTGGTGTGTGTGTGTGTGTGTGTGTGTGTGTGTGTGTGTGTGCGTTGCTTCTCAACATGGTGTGGGGTAGTGTCTGAGAGCTGAGAGTCCAGGTAGCTCCCGCGAGTACTAGCTGCTAGTCACGTGGCAGCAGGCGTACTGCTATCAGAGAAGCTTTCTGCCTATTGAGTGGCTGGTTATGTGTGCAGCATCTGCAGTGCAGGCTACATGCCTCACGCACGATCCAGCTCTCTCATTCTGAGCTGTGGCTGACTGCAGGCCGTGACTGACTGTAGGTTGTTGTGCAGTGCGTGTTCTAAGCACCGAATAACCAGCGCTCTGCAGTAATGCAAAAACACGCCATGCTGAGGATAGGCAACTTTTGTTGCGCTCTGCACCGAGGGTCTGACCGCTTGACCTGGCAGTAGATGACGTGATGAGCTCACAGGAAAACATTGAGGGCAGGAGTGAGCAACTCACAAGTATTAATGCCCTGAAACAAGGCACGCACACACGCATAATGGCAGCGCGTGACTTCTACAACATGACAAACGCATATTTCTCCTCACACACACACACACACACACACACACACACACATATATCCGTACACTAAAGTGTGTGCATGCTACACACCTGCATGTGCTACTCATAGTGTACACACACAGCTACACCTGTGCACACATTCACGTACGTGTATACACATCCACATGCAAACACACAGGGTGGCGGCATGTGACCTCATTCTCGAGTACACGCTATCAGCCGCAGCCATTGCAAAGGGCTTCACAGCCTACATGGCCTCACTGTGTGGTGCAGACCTCGCAAAAATCAGGCTGCAGGTAATGGGTTCCCAGATATATGTGTGTATGTGTGTGGGGGGGGGGGGGATGTGCGTGTGTGTGTGTGTGTGGGATGCGCGTGCGTGCATCTGTGTATGTGTGTGGGGGTGTGGGGGTGTGAGTGTGTGTGTGTGTGTGTGCGCGTGCTAGACTAGACCTTTGCGAGTCCTTGACATGTGTTTTTCGGTCGTTGGAACTTGGCTGTATTAAGATGTCAGCTGCTTCCGCAGGAATTATGCTAAAATGATCACCAAGGCAAGACAGGAGCGAATGTTGTGCATGCACTGGTATTGTGCACTTGCATTAGTGCATTCAAAAGGGACGGCAAATCTCACCGTTGCGTGACTTCATCAAATTTCTAACAATCACGCAATCACTGAGTTGCCTGCAACTCAACTCTGCACGCAGCTCTTGGGTCAAACTTGCTACTTATGTCACTCACACACACACACACACACATGTATACACACATACACACACACGTACACACACACGCACACACACTCACACGTACATATACACAAAGGTGGGTTATGTAATGCTGGATTTTCCAGCCTTAGGAGCGGTAGTGGTGCTCAGCTTGGTGCTCATGCGCTCAACGCGCGAGAGTGGGCTCCTCAATGTGATCATGGTCGTCATCCATCTCGTGCTCATCCTGTTTGTTATGTGCGCTGGTGGGTGCCGCTCTCTTTGGCGAGGTGCAGCTCTATGTGCCTGCAGCATCTGTTTTCTCTCCAGTACATTCCAACTGGATCTTGCATTCAGCACTTCCAGTGAGTGGCTTTTCACAGGGTCTGTGCGTCTCAGCTGAGTCACCTTATTCCATTGCACATGTACTTGCGCGCTCAAAATAAAGACCTGTGTCCCAGACACACCCTTGGTGCTGTGGGCTGTTGCTTGTCTCTCAGTTACTGCACACACATCAGCGATCCAACCTGACAAAGAAAAAGCAAAACGGTCTTTTCATTTAACCATTACAAGAAGTCAAAAAGTCATACAAGCTTTGGCTGAAATTGGCTGCCTGGTAGTTGCTCCTTGCAGAAAACCTGTTTTGCCTCTGATGTGTGCATCCTTGTGCTTTCTTAACCTTTCGTGCTATTCAAAACAACCCCATCCTAAAAACCACAAAGTTTAAGTATAAACAACAGATTTAGTGGGGCACGTCTGTTCCTAGCGGCAACCAGATTTATATTCCAGTCTGTACAGACGTAATTTGAGAGCAAAAAGTTCCTTTTGCGCATTGTTGCACAACAAAGGAACCGTGGAACCGCCCAACAAAAGGAGGGTACTGCCAACCGACTCATTTTGTTTGTGACATTGTTGCACCCACCTGTACTGCCTCTCACTCCTTGCTCTCAGGTTTCCCTTTTTCTGACACCGCGAACTACGAGCCCTTCCTGCCCTACGGAGTTCGCGGTGTGTTTGCGGGTGCAGCGGTGGTGTTCTTCAGCTTCATTGGCTTTGACACTGTAAGTGCACACACTTGTAATATCTAACCACACAACTTACTCTCAACATTTTATGTTCTTCTGCTACGTCGGCTTTGACACTGTGAGTGCACACACCTGCAGGTTATACCACACAACTTACACTCGACACTTTCCGGCACAAACACCATTTAATGTACTGAGTCTGACGTTGTCTTGAAATGCAAACGTGTGGCTCTTGCCGACCTTTCTCATGAAGGGGTGATGTGGCCCGGGGTACAAGCGAGCAAAAGAAAGTTTGCGTTGTCAATTCAGCCACCGCCCAGCTCAAGCTCTGGCATCATGGTTTTATGCAACAAGCGGCAAGAGCTATAGCTTTTAAGAGCTGCGCGTAGATCGGGGAGCCCGAATGCAGAGCTGCAAAGCCCGACTGCAGAGCTGCATATAAAGTTAGGATATACATACACACGTTTCAAGCGTTTAAATGCAGGCAGGTTCCTTGCTTCAACACTGTCATGATGGGTCTCATGCTGCGAGCTCATCTAGAACACGTGCATGTAACCAACATGCAAATAATCAACAAGCATGCGTGTGTAGCCAATGCGTCATTTACCAACATGCATGTAACCAACGTGTAAATAATCAACATGCGTGTGTAAGCAACGTGCCATTAACCAACATGCAACATGCATTTAACCAACGTGTAAATAACCAACACACATTGTAATAAACCCAACACGCGTATGCAGCCAGCATGTGGCTTTGAGCACTCACCTGCTATTCTATGCTAGCAGACTCCAAAGCTGCTATGGATGTGGTCAATTGTAGTGCGCCAGGCGGCAGCATTAATCGTGCATTAATCGTGCAGCCTGCTCTATAGCTGCATTCAAGAGCCTCAAGGCTCGCGTTCCTCTGCTTGCTTCTCATGCTCCGTGCAGGCTGCCAAGAAGGCTGCCATTGATTTGAACGTGGCTTCCTGCCTGCCTGTTCACGTGTGTGTGTGTGTGTGAATGTGTGTGTGTGTGTGCAGGATTGCCACCGCTGCTATAAAGGGCTGTGTTTGCAAGTGCAGACCATTTCCTTTGTTCATGTGTGTGCAGGATTGCCACCGCTGCTGTAAAGGGCTTTGTTTGCAAGTTCAGACCATTTCCTCTGTTCACGTGTGTTTATAGGTTGCCACTGCTGCAGAGGAGGCCATTGACCCTGGGCGCAGCCTGCCCATTGGAATCGTAGGCTCCCTAGGCATCACCACGGTCCTCTATGTACTCATGTACGTGCCGGTGCCCTTGTGTGTGTATGTATGTGTGGTGTGTGTGTTTACGTGTGCAGTATGTGTGGTGTGTGTGTGCGTGGTGGGGCTGGTTTGGATTTCTGACATAAAAATCGTCACCTGTTAGGGCATGGTCCTTTTACATGCTCGTATGGCCGTAAGTGACCTCTGTGTAATGTGTGTGCACTTTCTCTCTGTGTAATGTGTGTGCACTTTTTTCTCTGTGTAGAGTGTGCGCACTTTCTCTCTGTGTAGTGTGTGTGCACTTTCACTCTGTGTAATTTGTGTGCACTTTCTCCTAAAGTAATGCGTGTGCACTTTCTCTCTGTGTAATGTGTGTGTTTTCTCTCTGTGTAGTGTGTGTGCACTTTCTCTCTGTGTAATGTGTGTGCACTTTCTCTCTATGTAATTTGTGTACACTTTCTCTCTATGTAATGTGTGTGCACTTTCTCTCTGTGTAGTGTAAGTGCACTCTCTCTCTCTCTCTCTCTCTCTCTCTCTCTCTCTCTCTCTCTGCGTAATGTGTGTGCACTTTCTCTCTAAGTAATGTGTGTGCACTTTCTCTCTAAATAATGTGTGTGCACTTTTCTCTCTGTGTAATGTATGTGCACTTTCTCTCTGTGTAGTGTATGTGCTTTTTCTTCAGTGACCTCAGTGTAATGTGTGTGTGTGTTCTCTCTGTGTGTTTGTATGAGGTTTCATTTACCATGTAGGAACGGGAGCATGCTGACTCAAAAGGACGTGTGCATATTTAGGTCCTTTAACCTTGTAATGTGTGTGTGGCCCCTTTGTGTGCAGGTGCCTGAGAGTTGCCTTTTTTGTTCTTGCGTGGCCCCTTTGTGTGCATGCAGGTGCCTGGTGATCACAGGCATGCAGCGTTACGACGAAATTGACAAAGACGCGCCCTTCTCTGTGGCGTTTGCAAAGGCAAGTGCAAGCAAGGCCCTCAATATATGTCAGCGGCATATAGGCTGGCAGATTTCTTCGTAACTTTCAGTTGGCTGATTTTAAAGAGCCGTGTTAGCTGATTAATGGGGGGTGGGGAGTGATTTCCACTGCCTGTGTTTTTTCTTTTTGCAAATGATGTATCTCAGTCTGCTCTGCTTTTCCTCGATCCTCAACTCCAGTGTTCACCTCATGTCCATAACTGTGGTGGAGGGGTTTTGTGGTATTCGTTATACAAGGCTCCTTTCTTGATTGATTGGTGTGGGGGCTGTTTTTAATTACCTGTGTAGCTGTCGTTTTCCAAATTTCCCCAGGCTTTCTGTCGTCTCTGCATGCACAATGCGGACAACTCCAGTTGTCATTGCTATACGACAACCCACGGGTTAAGAGTTCCGTACCTCAGTGCGAGCAATCCTCTGAGATGCTCTAACGTTTTGTAACCGCCAATACTCATTGCTCATGGCCATTGGACACCTTCCCAGCACGAGGTACACACACGCACACTTACACACTAACACACACACATACACACACATACATATCGTACTTCACATAGGTGGGGCTAGGCTGGGCTGGCAAAGTTGTTTCTGTGGGCGCTCTTGTTGGTATCGTCACCGCTTTGTTAGGCTCCCTTCTGGGTCAAGCTCGCATCTACGTCACCCTGGGCCGGCAGTACCTCCTGCCCCCTTGGCTGGTGCGTGTTCTCTGTTCGTGTTGATTTTTCAAGGCAAGAAAATGCTCTTACTGTACCCTCGCATTTCCGTCATGCTGAGCCGGCAGTACCTCCTGCCCCCTTGGCTGGTGCGTGTTCTCTGTTCTTGCCGATTTTAAAGCAAGAAAATGCTCTTACTGTACCCTCGCATTTCCGTCATGCTGAGCCGGCAGTACCTCCTGCCCCCTTGGCTGGTGCGTGTTCTCTGTTCTTGCCGATTTTAAAGCAAGAAAATACTCTTACTGTAACCTCGCACTTCCGTCATGCTGAGCCGGCAGTATTTCCTGCCCCCTTGGCTGGTGCGTGTTCTGTGTTCTTGCCAATTTTAAGGCAAGAAAATACTCTTACTGTACCCTTGCATTTCCGTCACGCTGAGCCGGCAGTATTTCCTGCCCCCTTGGCTGGTGCGTGTTCTCTGTTCGTGTTGATTTTTGAAGGCAAGAAAATACTCTTACTGTACCCTTGCATTTCCGTCACGCTGGGCCGGCAGTACCTCCTGCCCCCTTGGCTGGTGCGTGTTCTCTGTTTTTCTCTGTTTGTGTTGAATCAAAGGCAAGAAGCCCCTGTTAGTGTTAGCGCAAAGCTCCGTCACGCTGAGCTGGCAGTTCCTCTTGCTCCCCTGGCTGGTGTGTGTCTGGGTTAAATTCATGCTTGTACTCTCTGCGTATAGAAGTAGTAGAGAAATTTCAGGTGTATTTACCGACAACGGCACCGCCTGCCCCCTTGGCCATGTCTGGGTTGCTCATCCTTTGTGCCTACAATTAGTAGAGAGGCTCCTAGGACGCATTATTATAAAGCGCTAGCTCAGCAGCTACATCTCATACCCCTAGCTCACCCTGCTATATTACAATTCTGCTATATTATAATGCGCTAGCTCAACAGCTACATCTCATACCCCTTGGCTGGTTTGAGCGAGGGAGTGGCGAGGGAGTGACAAAGTAATTGTGAATGAAAGCCATGACCTCGTGGCTCTTAGAAGAACTGAACAAATCCCTCCAGGCTCGACATGCGGTTAACAAGAGAGAGCACATTGGCTAGTGACAAGAGAGAGCACATTGGCTATTGGTTAGTCAATCCTTGGAGGTGGGGTAACCCTGTGTAAACCATCCTGTGTAAATCATGGGGTACTCCTGTGTAAAGAGATGGGTTAATTCCGTTTAAGTGATGGGGTAATCCTGTGTAAAGAGATGGGTTAATTCCGTTTAAGTGATGGGGTAATCCTGTGTAAAGAGATGGGGTACCCTGTGTAAAGAGATCAGGTGATCCTGTGTAAATCATGGGGTAATCCTATGTGTAATGAGCGCAATTCGCACTGCCCATTGAAAGGGAAATATGTTACAGTCGTGTACCATCTCTGAAGCAGGGTGCGCATTCATTTGTGTCATTCATCCGTTCAATATAGAGGACAGTTGTTGTATGCTGCACCATCAGCGCGTCACCTCAGTAATATAAATGGTGGCTGATGGCGTAGAAAAGAGGAGAAGGCGCTCCTTAACCATGAAGCAGAGTGTTGAGCAGTTTGTCCACTCGTGTCCTTTTATTTACCTGAAAAGAGCAGCAGCAGCACCAGCAGCAGCACCAGCACCAGCGCCAGCACCAGCAGCAGCACACAGGCAAACACACACACAATTGCACACATACAGGCACACACACAAATGCACACACACATACACACACATACACAAAGACACACACGCACACAAACACACACACGCACACAAACACACACACACACACACGCACATGCACACACTACAGGCCCGGGTGCACGAAAAAAACGGCACCCCATGCAACGCAACCTTCTTGACCATGTGCACGGCTGGCCTCCTTGCTCTGCTGTTCGACATTGAGCAGCTTGCCAAAATGGTGTCCATCGGCACCCTTGTAGTGTTCACCATGGTGTGCTCAGGAGTGCTGTTCAGGTGGGATGCTGTGTGTGTATGTGCGTGCGCGCCTTCATGAGCGAGTGTGTGTGTGTGTGAATGTGTGTGTGCGTGCATGCATTTGTCAGTGTACTTTATGCAGAAGTCATGCGGCTGCCACCACGCACTAAGATGCAACCCAAGACGTACTGCATCGCCTCTTTAGAGGTGTTCCATCTTGCATTTTAGTTTGTATGGTAGAATACATCAAACGTAAATGTTATTGACACAAATACACATAACACACACACACACAAACACGCACACACACATGAACACACACAGGCGTTACTACCTGCGTGCGGAGGGGGATCCCATGCAGCCCTTGTTGTACCGCTTGGCTGCCATCGTGCTGTTTTCTGTGGGAGGCAGCATCACTTTCACGATGGAAGCACACATGGCAGCTCCCTTGACTTTCTTGGGTGAGTGAAACAAGCATGTACATATGCACACATACAGGGCTAGTAAGCTGGCCTTCTTGTGGAGCAGCTGAGAGCACACTTTACACACACACACACACACACACACACACACACGAACACACACATGGCTGCAGCATTGATCTTTCCAGTTGCAAGTTTGTTCTTCTCTTGTCCCTCTCCAGCGATCCATCAAATGATCTGAGTGTGCAAGATCACACGGTGCTGCAGATCTTATTTTTCTCTTGTCACTCTCCAGCGATCTATCAAATAATCTGAATGCGCAAGCATGGTGCCGCAGATCTTATTGACTCAAATGCTCAGAGGTGCAAGCCTGACCACAAGTAGGCATACACACGCATTGCTATCCAGCATCATCCATTGCACACACTTGCACACACACACACACACACACTTTTCAGCATCATCCATCACACACACAAACTTTCCAGCACCGTCCATGGTGTCCTTGTATGCATTTCTGAAGGTTATCAGCCTCTGACCGCAGCCTCACTGCCTCTTGCACTCTTTTACACATGCTCATCCGATGCACACATACACATGGTATGGTTACATGCACACATACACACACATGGCACGGTTACACATATAGACATGCATGCACACACATGGCAAGGCTACACACATAGACACACATACACACACACGCACTCACACAATCACAAACATGCTCATGCGTGCACACACATACACAAGTGCAATGCCATCCCGCCTCCACACTCCCACACAATGCTCAAATACCGCACGCCCCCATGCGTATGACACACGTGTACGCACATGTACGCACACGCACGCACGCACACACACACGTACACACACACTTATCCTCACAGGCTTGTGGGCCCTGACCACAGCCTCCTTCTACCTCTTGCCTGTCCGCTATCTGCCCCCCCTATTCCGCTGCCCCCTTTGCCCTTGGCTGCCCTCGCTGGGCATGCTGTGCTGCTTGCACCTCATAGGCAGCTTAGGGTGGCCTGCCTATCTGCGATGGGTGTTGTGGTTTTCTGCAGGGGTTGGAGTGTACCTGTTGTACGGCATCCACAACTCACAGGTGTGTGTGTGTGTTTGTGTGTGTGTATGTGTGTGTGCCCATGTTTTTGTTTGTGTATATATTAGGGTGGCCTGCCCACCTGCATGGGCGTTGCCGTAATTGGGAGTCGGGGTATTTATCTGCTTCATGGCATCCATAACTCACAGGCGTGTGGTTATGTATGTGTGTATATGAGTGTGCTTGTGTGTGTGTGTGATTGCCGATTGCTGCACTGTATTTCTTGTTCGCATTTGACAAGTCCATAGACTCCAATTATGAGCCAGCCTTTCTACACACCTTGTGGGCAAGCTGGTCGCTGTTGTCCCAACACATCAACACTTGTGTTTCGGCTCCACAATCAAATCACAATGCCCTGTGCCTAAGTGGCTCCGTTTATTTGATCAATGTGGCCCTGTGCCTAAGTGGCCCTGTGCCTAAGTGGCCCTGTGCCTGAGTGGCTCCGTTTATTTGATCAATGTGGCCCTGTGCCTAAGTGGCCCTGTGCCTCAGTGGCCCTGTGCCTAAGTGCCCTGTGCCTAAGTGGCTCCGTTTAAGTGGCCCTGTGCCTAAGTGGCTCCGTTCAAGTGGCCCTGTGCCTAAGTGGCTCCGTTTATTTAATCGATGTAAGGAGCAGCTTTAACCTGCAACCTCTTTTTGCATTTTGTTTTTTCCCAAAGCTTGACACAAACCAGCGCTGGCCTTTGCTGGTAAGCTGCTGCTGTAGTAAACACAGCAGCAGGACGTGCGTGTGAAGACCTCTCCTTCCAACATTTGCGAAACCTGTACGACACACGACACACACATATTGTTTGCAGTATGAAGGCAAAGCACGGCGCAGTCCTGCGATTGGTGTTTTTCACCGCAGTCCAGGTGGGTTGTTTTGTTGGTGCTGGAATGGATGTGTTCGTGGTGGCATTGGGTTTATCTAGAAGTGATGTGAGGCTTCCGCTCTTAAACTGTGTAAACTGTGATTTAAACACCCCGGGTTGAGTAGCTGTGAAAGTATTTATGGGGCTGACTGCATTCAAAGAAACAGGCTGTCGGTAGGGACAGCCCACGTTCCTTTTTCCCCCTTCAATCCCCTTCCAACATGCATCCTTTTTCTTCTCCTCCTTTTTCTCCAAGCCTTCTCATCAAATGTGCCTTATCCGTTTCCCCCCAACAACGGTGCCCTGTAACCGTCGTGCTGCCGTCACTGCGTCCTGTCTGCAGATGAAGGCTTTGATGCAGCTCTGGCAGTAGGTAACGGAGACGAAGAACTGGGCGGTAGTAGCAGTGGAAGGCTGGCAGATGCGAGTACTGAGCTCACGAGGCTAAACCCTCTTCCAGCGTCACATGTTTCAAGCAATGAGAGTGGGAGGAGGACGGGGGGGCTTCAGGGGTTAGGGACCCAAGGGACAATTGCTGGGGAACCTGAGCGTGAATCACTCAAGGGTTGGGAGGGCAGGACGGGGGCTCAGAGTAGAGAAGATGTGCGCAGTTGGGGGCTGGGGGAAAGGGAGTCCGATGATGTGGTGGGCTTGCAGCGAGAGGATGGGCAGGGGGAGATTAGAGGTATGGGGGTAGCAGGCAATAGGGGGGTTCTTGATAGCAAACCGCATAAGCAGCCGACTCCTCAGCGGCAGCAGGGTCAGCAGCAGGAGAGGGGTGGCGTGAGTGGTCTGCAAGGTCCATACCCAGTCCAGGCAACAGCTTCGGTGTCAGATAGAGGGGAATATAGCAGAGAGCAAGGAAGTAGTGCGCACACAGTGACTATTAAGCAAATGAATGCGTAGTTTATAGACTGCTGTAGGAGGATTGTATGCTTTAAGTATAACGTGTAATGTAACAATGTAATTCATCGCATCTTAACAAAGGCGACAGGTCTGGTGCTACAACAACAATTATCACAGTCTTTACGTACGCAGCCTAGCAATCGCACGTTTTGACGTTTTGACTGATGGCTTTATCTGTTAACTCTGTAAACTCCGTAATGAAGGGTAAGGGGTAAGGGTAAGGGTTACACAGCTATATCCGCCAGCGAGGGCAGTTGAGCTATAGCAAAAAAAAAGGCAGCTTCAAGAAGAGAAGGAGGCCAGACTGAACAAGACACCAGAAAAAGAGA
>Ga0307968_1001155_pt1 | contig 21133 bp, 24 predicted proteins | sample OrgLakmetagen650_FD_201834 | JGI IMG/M metagenome (GOLD analysis project Ga0307968, IMG submission 201834) | Saline water microbial communities from Organic Lake, Antarctica - #650 | ecosystem: Environmental > Aquatic > Non-marine Saline and Alkaline > Saline | place: Antarctica: Organic Lake...
GGCTCCTAACAATAACTCGAATACCAATACCAATAACAATAACACTCAATAAACTCATAGGCTCCTAACAATAACTCGAATACCAATACCAATAACAATAACACTCAATAAACTCATAGGCTCCTAACAATAACTCAATAACTATCCTTATAATAACTCGACATAGGCTCCTAACAATAACTCGTAATGCGCCAGAGAAGTTTGGGGGCCCTGGGGTGCCGTGCGTGAAGTTTTATAGCACATAATTATGTTTGGCAGCTGCAGGAAGCTGCCCAGGCTTCCTCAGCCAGGCCCCCAGACCACTTACTGCTGGTGCAGTATCTATCAGCACACTTCTTGGCTGCGTTTGTAGGGTTGGCCAGAACCATACATATACGGTGTATATACGGTACTTTTGGCAGGGAAATCACCATATATACGGTCAAAAACGGTGTATATATACGGTTCTGGCCAACCCTATGCATTTGCTGTGTCATTGGCCTGGGTGTGTTCCGGCTGCGAAGTTCACGATTGACCATGCAAGCATGAGTTTCTGAGCTCAAGTAAAACCAATTTAGATGGGCGACGTAATCTTTATTTAGTGCAATGTTGATGACGCGCGGAGGTTTGCCTTAACAATCCTTGAGGAATGCAGTTATTGTGAGACATTGTGGCCACCCCGGGCAAAATGCACACACCTGCCCTGTCTTCTTAGCAGACAGGGAACAGCAGCAGCACGTCCTCACGCCTGCTTCAGCTAAGCCTGCACCAGCACAGCGCCATTCACATCGCACACTGCAGCAATTGTGGGGTAGCAAGGCACAGTCACGTGCATATACACACGTGTGCGCGCACACACACATACACAAGGACGGACACGCATGCACACGTATGCATACGCACACAAATGTTGCGCGCGTGATGGGCTTTGCCAACTTTTGGGCGTCGCTAGCGACGCTCCCCCACTTGTCAATAGTCACCATCGTTTAATGGCAAGAGCTGACGTACTGGTGGGAATTTTGAAGTGAAATGGGCTCTGTTTTGGACATGGCTCAATATACCTATGTGCATTTGATGCCATAACCCTAGGCTACAAACTCGTCCAATTCCAGGCCAGCAGGGTCGTCCATTTCAGCCAAAGCACTAACAGTAGTCTACAGATTTGCATGAATTAGTCTACAGATTTGCATGAATAGTCTACAGCACTAACAGCACTAACGGCAGTCTGCAAATTTGCATGAATGCATAACATTTTCACCAAATTGCAGTTTCTGGACTCCTTGTTGCCACAGCAGTTCTTTGTTCTTGTTCTTGAATGGCGTTCACAACACAGCTGATTGAAGAAGCTGTAATTGTGCGTTAGATCACCGAAGCTTGTTGTGTAATAGATAACCTAATTGTGCGTTAGATCACCAAAGCTTGTAAGCTGTAATAGATAACCTAATTGTGCATTAGATCACCGAAGCTTGTTGTGTAATAATAACCTTCATACACATTTGACCCTTCAATACCCTCATACAGGATGATGGAAAAAGACATATTACCGGTAACTCTGCAACTGTTTGTGTAGCACCAGCCTCATGCATTGCTTGTCACAATTCATACTATGAGCAATAGAAACATGGTGCTCACCTAGGGCAACATGGTTCTCACCTAAGGCAACATGGTGCTCACCTAGGGCAACATGGTTCTCACCTAGGGCAACATGGTTCTCACCTAGGGCAACATGGTTCACACCTAGGGCAACATGGTTCTCACCTAGGGCAACATGGTTCTCACCTAGGGCAACATGGTTCTCACCTAAAGCAACATGGTTCTCACCTAGGGCAACATGGTTCTCACCTAGGGCAACATGGTTCTCACCTAGGGCAACATGGTTCTCACCTAGGGCAACATGGTGCTCACCTAAAGCAACATGATTCTCACCTAAAGCAACATGGTGCTCACCTAAAGCAACATGATTCTCACCTAAAGCAACATGGTTATCACCTAGGGCAACATGGTGCTCACCTAGGGCAACATGGTTCTCACCTAGGGCAACATAATTCTCACCTAAAGCAACATGGTTCTCACCAAGGGCAACATGAGGGCAACATGGTGCTCACCTAGGGCAACATGGTTCTCACCTAGGGCAACATGGTTCTCACCTAGGGCAACATGATTCTCACCTAAAGCAACATGGTTCTCACCTAGGACAACATGGTTCTCACCTAGGGCAACATGATTCTCACCTAAAGCAACATGGTTCTCACCTAGGGCAACATGGTGCTCACCTAGGGCAACATGGTTCTCACCTAGGGCAACATGGTTCTCACCTAGGGCAACATGGTTCTTACCTAGGGCAACATGGTTCTCACCTAGGGCAACATGACAGAGGTCCACAGCTGCTGCCCCTAATCTGCGCACGCCCTGTGTGTGTATATATGCAAGTGCATGTTCATGTGTGCAACTACATGTACATGTGTGTAAGTGCATGTATATGTGTGCAACTACATGTATATGTGTGCAACTACATGTACATGTGTGCAAGTGCATGTATTTGTGTGCAACTACATGTACATGTATGCAACTACATGTATATGTGTGCAACTACATGTACATGTGTGCAACTACATGTACACGTGTGTAAGTGCATGTACACATGTGCAACTACATGTACATGTGCACAACTACATGTATATGTGTGCAACTACATGTACATGTGTGCAACTACATGTACACGTGTGTAACCACATGTACATGTGTGTAAGTGCATGTACATGTGTGCAACTGCATGTATATGTGTGTAACTACATGTACACGTGTGCAACTACATGTACACGTGTGTAAGTGCATGAACACGTGTGTAAGTGCATGCACATGTGTGCAACTGCATGTATATGTGTGTAACTACATGTACACGTGTGCAACTACATGTACACGGGTGTAAGTGCATGAACACGTGTGTAAGTGCATGTACATGTGTGCAACTGCATGTACATGTGTGTAACTACATGTACATGTGTGCAACTACATGTATATGTGTGCAACTACATGTACACGTGTGTAAGTGCATGTATTTGTGTGCAACTACATGTACATGTGCACAACTACATGTATTTGTGTGCAACTACATGTACATGTGTGCAACTACATGTATATGTGTGCAACTACATGTACATGTGTGTAAGTGCATGCACATGTGTGTAACTACATGTACACATGTGCACATGTGTAAGTGCATGTACATGTGTGTAACTACAAGTACACGTGTGCAAGTGCATGCAGCATCAGAAAACAAGCACTGTTGCAATAAAGGTCCACCCCAAAAAGTAGACATGTCTCCATAAATAGAAATAAAACACCCTCCTGACTGGTGCATAAAACGTGTTTCCAGAAGTCCTGAGACTGAAAGTGGAAGCAAACTATGGAAGGAATTGTATCAACCAGGCTGTTGCTTATTTGTAGGTCCCAGTCGTGCACTTGCAAAGAATATTCACAGGTCTTCTTCCTATATTTATCATCTTAAATATCTATTATTATTATATATCTTCCTATTTATATAATCTTCTTCCTATATATATATCATATATCATATATCACCCAGCCAGAAATGCGCATTTGCATTGTCGAAAGCATGCTCAGGCCACATGGAGCTCGTTTGCACATTTAAATGGATGTCAGGCATTTAATAGCAGAACACAAAAGTAGTCCCGTGCCCCCTTCTTTTGTAGCACCCCCCTGTCTGCAGCTCAAACGTAAACAAACACTGAAAATCAGAGTAAGAAGTAACTAGTAAGAGCAGAAGTAACTAGTAAGAGCAGAAGTAACTAGTAAGAGCAGAAGTAACTAGTAAGAGCAGTTGCGAGGAAATGAGCGAGATTGTGAGGAATGAAAAGATGGGGAAACTTGAGCAGATCGCAAATAGATCAAAAGTAGGCGCGAAATGAGTGATATCACTTTGATTTACTCAAAGAGCTGAAGTTTAAGTGCACATATTGAACTCAGCATTACTTTACGTTCTGGGGCTCAACATTACCTTGAGGGCCAAACTTAGCCATACAGTCAAACGGCTTTACACTTTGAGTAACCTTATATTAGCACTACCCTTCAATCGGCGTTCAGCATGAGTATGTGTGTGTGTGTGTGTGTGTGTGTGTGTGTGTGTGTGTGTGTGTGTGTGTGTGTGTGTGTGTGTGTGTGTGCGTGTGTGTGCGCGCGTGTGTGTGTGTGATGTAAGGTTGCTCAAATGCACACGTCGTGTATGTCTTACTGCCGAGATGTAAACGGTACGCTTTCCTAGCCAGTTTTTGTAGTTTTGTATTGTAGGGAAAGCTATCATCACAAAAAGCCTAGAACATGCACCACAAGGAGCATCTCTGCACTGTTGCACTTCATATGGGTTCTCGAGACACACCTGAGAGACGTCTGTAAAATCCTTGAACAGCTCCATGTTGCTGACCCAAGCCGGGCCGTGATTGTATCCAAAGCCAGTCACCTGAAGGATTGCAGTGTTGTGGCTTAAAGCTGTTTAAGGAATGAAGCATGGTGGCTGAAAGGTGCTGAAGGAATGAAGAATGAAGCATGGTGGCTTAAAGTAGTTGAAGGATTGAAGCATTGTGGCTGAAAGGTGTTGAAGGATTGAAGCATGGTGGCTGAAAGGTGTTGAAGGATTGAAGCATGGTGGCTGAAAGGTGCTGAAGGAATGAAAAATGAAGCATGGTGGCTAAAAGTAGTTGAAGGATTGAAGCATTGTGGCTGAAAGGTGTTGAAGGATTGAAGCATGGTGGCTGAAAGTTGCTGAAGGAATGAAGAATGAAGCATGGTGGCTAAAAGTAGTTGAAGGATTGAAGCATTGTGGCTGAAAGGTGTTGAAGGATTGAAGCATGGTGGCTGAAAGGTGTTGAAGGATTGAAGCATGGGGGCTGAAAGGTGTTGAAGGATTGAAGCATGGTGGCTGAAAGGTGTTAAAGGATTGAAGCATGGTGGCTGAAAGGTGTTGAAGGATTGAAGCATGGTGGCTGAAATGTGTTGAATGACTGCAGCATCGTGTTTAGAAGCTGCTGAAGCACTGCAGCGTTTTGACCACGAGTTGCTGAATGACTGCAGCATCGTGGCTAAAAGCAGCTGGATGACTGCAGCATTGTGGCCACAAGTTGCTGAATGACTGCAGCAATATGGTTAAAAGCTGCTGAAGCATTGCAGCGTTATGTTTAGAAGCTGCTGAAGCACTGCAGCATTTTGACCACAAGTTGCTGAATGACTGCAGCATTGTGGCCACAAGTTGCTGAATGACTGCAGCGTTGTGGCCACAAGTTGCTGAATGACTGCAGCAATATGGTTAAAAGCTGCTGAATTACTGCAGCAATGTGGCTAAAAGCTGCTGAAGCATTGCAGCGTTATGTTTAGAAGCTGCTGAAGCACTGCAGCGTTTTGACCACGAGCTGCTGAATGACTGCAGCATTGTGGTTAAAAGCAGCTGGAGCACTGCAGCGTTTTGGCCGCAAGGTGTTGAATGACTGCAGCATTGTGGCCACAAGGTGTTGACTTCAGGCGAAAGGAAAGCATTTTTGCTATGTATGCTATATGCTATATGCTATATGCTTTAACCTCAAGGTCTTGCATATGTGAAAGCAATCACAAGAGCACGACTCCAAAGCGTAAATGCGCACTGACACATATTAGGGTGTGCACATAATAGGGTGTGCTCACAACAGCGTGTGCACATAAAGGGTGTGCACAATTCTCTCGTGACATGGACAGTGTTCGCCCGCTTCAAGCTGGGTGTGCGAGGCTTTCCTTTTAAATATATCTGCACAAATCTGGTCGACTTGGATGCAGGACCAGCATTCATATCGCTAGAGACATGCAGGATGCAAAGGGGACTGCTGTCAAGAGAACAACTGCATGAGGTTATACGTAGTACGAAGTGCTGCTTCTTAAAATCAATAACATGTGTTATAGAACATGTGGTATAGAAACAACTGCATGAGATTATACATAGTACGACATGCTGGTCTTCCCAACTCAGTATGAGGATAGCCCAACTCGTTTGAGGACTTTTTTGAACCAACCAGATATTTTTTGATATTTGTGGTGTAGCCTCTTTTGTGGCCGAGTGCATAGCCCTTTTCCCTTAATTTGTTCTGATATCTTTTTGGTTTGGTTTCAGGCTTTTTCCAAGCTTCTGCTCAGATGCCCCCCAGAGGCATATGTAGCGATATAACCTTACCTTACCTTATACATAGTACGACATGCTGCTTCTTAGCACCACGTGGTACGACGTGCTGCTTCTTAGCACCAGCACCACGTAGCACCATCAGCAGATATAGAAACAACTGCATGAGGTTAAAACTAGTGACATGCTGCTTCGTAGCACCACGTGGTACGACGTGCTGCTTCTTAGCACCAGCACCACGTAGCACCATCAGCAGTTATAGAAACAACTGCATGAGGTTAAAACTAGTACGACATGCTGCTTCGTAGCACCACGTGGTACGACGTGCTGCTTCTTAGTACCAGCACCACATAGCACCAGCACCACATAGCATGAGCACACGTAGTACGACGTAGTATGCCATGCTGCTTCTCAGCACCACGTGGTACGACATGCTGCTTCTTAGCACCAGCACCATCACCACGTAGCACCAGCACCACATATAGAAACAACTGCATGAGGTTAAACCTAGTAAGATATGCTGCTTCGTAGCACCACGTGGTACGACGTGCTGCTTCTTAGTACCAGCACCACATAGCACCAGCACACGTAGTACGACGTTGTACGACATGCTGCTTCTTAGCTCCATGAACATGAGTTATTATTACAGAGGGCGAGAGAAAGAGCAGGGCAGTGTCGAGCTGGTGAGCATGGGAAAAAGAAATGATTTGGATGCAATTTCGTACGGCATAGTCGTATGCATCCCAGATCCTAGAGATTCTGAAGCCTCTGCACCCCAAAGGCCTCACCAAAAGAGCACGCGTTATCTCAGACGTTGAGCTGGTGTGAATGGGATGACCGTTGCAAAAGGCTCCACCCCCCTTATGTGCGGAGAATGTGCGTGTGCCCCAAGCATGGGGGCCGCCAAGGAACTCAACAACACACCTGCGAAGCATGTTGTACATTACCATGCACCGTATATTACCATGCACTGTACATTCAAGCATTGCCGTGACACGCATAAAAGCATTGCCGTAGTGCACGAATGAGCAGAATTGCCATGTGTCGATTAATTGAGAATTATCGTATCGCAAAGATTAGCAAAACTGTCGTATCTTGTTCAATTGAGAATTGCCGTATTGCACAGACGAGCAAAATTGCCGTGTGTTGTTCAATTGAGAATTGCCGTGCCGCACAGATTAGCAAAATTGCCGTGTGTGGTTCAATGGAGATTTCCATGCCGCACAATTGACCATGCCCATGAGTGATGCTACATTTTTTACATGCGAGCATTGTCGTGTGTTTCACGTTGGGGGAGTGGAATAATTTGTTGTAAGTTCAGACCAGATTTTCTATACTTGATGACAGCCTGCACCACAGGGCACATGCGCTCAGGCGCCACCATGCAAACATTCACAGCACTGACGCCTGCCATTTATAACTGCACAAGTTTCTGAGCAACCTTCAAATATCCAACACTTGATGACAGCCTGCACCACAGGGCACATGCGCTCAGGCGCCACCATGCAAACATTCACAACACTGACACCTGCCATTTATAGGTGCACAAGTTTCTGAGCAACCTTCAAATATCCAACACTTGATGACAGCCTGCACCACAGGGCACATGCGCTCAGGCGCCACCATGCAAACATTCACAACACTGACACCTGCCATTTATAACTGCACAAGTTTCTGAGCAACCTTTTAAATTTCCAACACTTGATGACAGCCTGCACCACAGGGCACATGCGCTCAGGCGCCACCATGCAAACATTCACAACACTGACACCTGCCATTTACAACTGCACAAGTTTCTGAGCAACCTTGAAATCTCCAACACTTAATGACAGCCTGCACCATAGGGCACACTCACTCCTGCGCCACCGTGGAAACACTCACAACACTTGGCTGACCTTTAGCCATTAACAACTGCACAGCAAATTCCAACAGGCCACAGGTTTGACATCATTGTTTTCTGTCGTTGCTGGAACGAGCTGTAATTGTGGACACCGACTTTGAAGTTCCTTTTCCGTGCCACTGATTTTCCACGCACAAAGGCTAGCAGTCGCACTTCTTGCCTGAAGGCCGTTTTTTGTAAACCTTGTAAACCTTGCCACTGATTTCCCACGCACGCACCCGACTATCGGCTCTCCGCGGAACAACAGGCCCACGGAGACTGCGAACACAGAAAGAAGGGCAGAGAAAAGGCCACTTTGGGTAAAAACCAGGTGCACACTAAGAGGCGTGTGATGAACTTGACCTTAATGTGGAGACTTGATTCCCCTGATGCTTTCAACGTTTAGTGTTCTGTTCCTTTCAGCCGATTGTATGCTCTCACTCCCCTCGTCCTTGCAGATCAAATATTTCAAATTGTCTGCTGAGGAACGCCTGCTGCTGCAGCAGAAAGGAAGGGCACGACTGCTGCAGCAGAAGGAAGGGCACACACAAGGGTATGGCATTTTGAAGCTCGCAAGTCCAGACAATGCTGATGGTGGAGGTGTGAAAAGGTCACTTAAAGCTTGAATTGCCCTGCAAAACCTCCGTGCTGTAACTGACATCTACGGTTGCACGTGAATTGATATGAGTGGAGATGAGGTACAAAAGATGAGGTACAAAACCCATGTTGGGTCCTTGATGCTGGCAAAGAGAATGGCTGCACACCAACTTGATGAGAATAGTATTGAGAAGCTAGCCTGTCCTAAACAGCAGAGATGCCGCACTGACAGTAAGATGACAGCAAGATGACAGTAAGGCGACGAAGTTGGCAACGCCGCCTTTGCAAATACAGACAGCTCACCCGCAAATGAAGGATAGCCGTGTGCAAAGTTTGTGGTTCCATCTATAGGATCCACAATCCAAAGGTACTCAGACTCTGAATTCCCCCCGACACCCCCCTCCTCCCCCAAGACAGCATGGCCAGGAAACGCCCGGCTCACAACCTGTGTCATGATTTATGGCTGCAATTGTGATTTATGGGCTGTTTATGCGATCCATTGTGCGTGTGACATGCTGCAAGCAGCAGGACTTTTGGTGCTGAGACATGCGCATTGGGTTGAAACTGGCGCGGGAATATTACAAAGCCTTTTCAGTTTTACGATTCAACACATCTGATTAAATCCCTGCTTAGGCACAGGCAATTCCGGCAAGTTACAGTCATGCAAAGAGATGAGATAAATTATGGGCTGCAACTGTCTGCTGCACAAGACACAGCAGAACTGGACGACAATTTTTTCATGTTTTACATGCGCAGCCTAGCAGCCTAGTCGCACGTTTTCACTGATGGCTTTATCTGTAATTTTGCTGTAGCCTCTCTCTGTAGCACTCGGCGACAGACAAAAAAAGAGCCATTCACGCCATCGCGCAAGGTTGCTGTGCCATTTGAGCCACTACACATGGCCAGTAACATCTTTAGCTCAGACATACTTTACTAGACAGACTCCTTCGTAATACATGCACATCGTGGAACGCAGCCCCTTTTGTAACGCAGGCTCATATAAAAGACAGATCCCTTTTGCACGAAAGAAGGGTACGCGCAAGAGCAAGCAGAGCTGTTGTGATGCAGTGCTATGCAGCAGGTAGTCAGCAGGTAGTCACCAAGAGCGAAAAAAACTTCACAGTAACTCTGCACTGGCTGAGACCAGACCCCACCACACCACTTTTGCATCTAGTTTTATTTTGGTGCTGGCCGAGACCAGCACAAAAAAGCCCAGCAGCCTAATAACATTTATGGCTGCTTACTACCCCCTTTGTAAACCCCATTGCAAGTGAGCACCACACACTACCTCATAGGCTGAGCAGCCATTCCAGGTTGAATGCCTTTGTAATCCAAACTAAACTAAACTAAACCACATTGCAAGTGAGCACCACACACTACCTTCCACCTCCCAGGGGCATGGCTGACACATGCTTTTAAGCAACACATGCTTTAAAGCAACATTGTAAAAGGGTGTGTGTGTGTGTGTAACGGCACTCGTGCTACTGTCGCTGCAGTGCGATAATGAGGTACAACACCACTGCAACAAAGCAGCTTCTTCCCTTGTCTGTATAAAGGCACAAAATTGCAGACGACGTAATGCAAATAAATCGCAAACTTGGACGCGCAGCAGCCGGCTTGCCCACATGAATTCACATGCGTCTACGCACTCACTCCCAGGACAGCCTCTTCCGACAACTTGTCTGTCTCTGTCACTAAATCAGATGCTGACGCCTTCGTTGTGATCTTGCGAGGTGCGTTGACTGCAGCGGACACGACCTGCTCGTGTGGAGGGTAGTCATTTAAATTGCTTATTTTGAAAATCAGCCCCTGTGCTTGTTGCGGAAGTGCAGCTCTACGGTTGGGAGAGTGTATGTCCACGCATTTATGCATCCTCATGTTTCTTTTCACTAAGCACACTGCTCAAGGCTTTTAAACCTGTCTAGACGTGGACACCCTGTTGCTGTGCTGATGTGCCTAGGAGATAGCTGATATGCTGGGTGCAAGCCAGGTCTGGAATTGGCAAACGAAGTGCAAACCAGCCGAAACAGGCCCCACAACCTCGTAGACCCCACACCATTGCACAATCCTTGAACAATCAGGACATCCACTCCACACAGGTAGTTTTAGTATCGCTTATCGCTTATCACAATACTTGAACTATCAGGACATCTACTTTACAGCCCCCTGTGCTTTGCGGCCTTTGCCATGTCGGTCCTGCTGGCAGGGAGGGTCCTCTAACCCTAGCGGATGTGTGAATGTATGAGTGCTTCTTACTTATTGCGTAGGTATGTGCTTGCCCAGGCAGGCCCTTTTTCCAATGCGAATGAGCAGTGCCTTATGTGGGTGGGTATTTTTTGGGGCAATAGATGGGGAACCCAACTATTTAAGAACTCTGGTTTTTATGTGAGTTTTAAGGCCAAACTTAATCGTCCTGTGTTCTGTCAGATGGTGCCAGACAACTCGCCCTGTGCCTGTTGTGCAAGTGTGGCTCTACAGGCGAGAGTGCACTCGTACGTACCTCTGCTCCTGCCTGCGCAGCACCTGCACGCAGTTGAATGTGTAGAAGTCCGTATGCGTGACATTTCTTCGTGCTTGTGCACAAGCTTTGTGTATTGCGTTTGCACCTTTAGCAACACGCAGCAGCTCAGCAAAATCAGGCTGGACAGGACGAGGACTACCATGCCCAACTTGAGTCGAGCTGTCTGCTGTGGAGCGTGTGCAGTGGTGTCTCCCTCGTGTGCATGCTGTGGTATTACTGCGCAATAAGTCTGATGAAGGGAGAATGCCGTGCGTGTCTGGCCTCCTTAGCTTGGGCAGGACAGGGGTCTGTGTTCGCTGCTCCGTGATATGCGCAGTAACGCGGGCAAGAGTAAAGGCACTGGTTCTGGCCAGCATCATGTTGCTGCACTGCAAACCTTGGCCTAAGCGACTACGCCAGGCTAATGGGAGATGGGTGAGAACCCACGTCTGGCCTGGCGATACACAAGTGAAATTAATAAACCCGTCATCAATTTCTAGGAATGCTAGGCTTTATTTCTGTCCGCCTGTCAATCAGGTCCAGACTTTGCTGCATATGGCTCCCAGACCTGCTTTTATTGATATATAAATGAAATCCAGCGGCAGTAAGTTGCACGAAACATTTACCATTTTTAGGGGTAGACGAACAATTCGGCAACAAGTTGGCGCAAATTTTAGGGCCTCTAAGACATACTTATATATTAAGCCAAATTGAATGCCATTTTGACGCCACCCGGGAACACAGCGAGTGCCCCCAATCAGCCGGAACTGCACGGTACACACTCTCTTTAACAGGGCCGGAACCCGCCCAGCTCTGAGCACCCGCTACTTCATCTTCCCTGACCTACATCTTCCACAAGGTAAGTGACACTGAATATGGAGCTGATCGAGGCGCAGCAGGACGTGCAAACAGCATGAAATCCACTTTTCGGCAACAACACGTTCCCCTCAGCGACACCACCGAAATTTTTCATAAATAAAAATCCACCGTACTGCAGGCGTAGAGCAACGGACAAAGGGCCTGCAGCTTCGGCGAGCCTTTTTCTAGCGTCAGGAGACGAGCGCAGCACCGTGAGCACAAGCCAGAGAGGCTTGCGCAGCACCTCGGTGCTATCGTGTAGATGTCTGTGGCCATGGACTACCAGTGTGAGTGGAGAGCGGAGGTACAACCCCGATAAAGTGATGTGCACAGCGCTTCGCGCAGCCCCTGAGCCCCGCATTGGCTGCCATTTGTCCAGTAAAAATTGACAGATATATTATCTCGTGTATGCACGCCTTGAGGTGCCCTTCCTCCTCGCCCCGCGCCCTCACAGCAATTGCTGGGGGATTTCGTGTCACCGACCCCCTTGTCCCCTCCTCCGTCGCAGATGCTGGACCGACACCGAGCGCACTGCCTCCATTCTTTGGCCAGCATCAGTTGGCGCTCGCCAGCCGTGGCGAGCATTCAGGCGCTGCGCCTTTTCCGGGGCCACGATGCATCAGGATAGGCGAGGAGGACATCAAGCAAGCTCCCCTCTCCCTTCCCTCCTTATTCCCAACTTCAGGGCCAGCCACCTCCAACTTCTGCTCACAAGAATTGGCTTACCCCGGCAGCAGCAAGCCCAAGGTGCCCTGGAGCAGCCTCACCCTTGCGGACATACAGATCCTGGAGCAAGACAACGCCATCTGCAAGCTCATGGACATGGAGTACTTTGGTCAGGCAGCACACGCTGCACCTGCCTTTCCAGACATGCACCAAATGCCTGCACAGCCTGTTGTGCCTACTTATGGCACGGACGCTTTGGAGCAGCCCGAGACGGGGGGCATCAAGCAAGGGGAGGGGCGCCTCTATTCTGAGGGCAATGCCGGCAACCTGCTGCCTTGGCTCCACCAGCACCAGGACCTGCAGGAGCTCAGCTTGTGTGCATCAGGGCAGCATATCAAGGAAGAAGAATTCGGCTGCAGTGCAGGTGGGTCTTAGGCTTGATGGGCGGAAAGCAAAGTGAGATTAGTGGACTGATCTGATCTGGACAGTATCATTCGCATGAGTAGTTCAAGGATTACAAAAGCACGGATAAAGGTCTTGATGGCCTGCACCGTCAGGTGTGTAAAATTGTACAACCCAAAAAGAGTAATACCACGTCTGAATCTCAGTAAAAACCTTTTTCAGATCCACCAAACCGTTCTCAGATCCACCAAACCTTTCCCAGATCCACCAAAATTTGCCAGATCAACTGAGCCCACATGTCATCGCTTGCCGATCCAACCTGCTTCACAACATTTTTATCAAAGTCCTGTCTGTGCTTTCTTGGGAAAATGCATACATGCTGTTTGTGGTATGAAAGACACCGAGATGAGAATGACCCAGTGTTCCATCCTCACCTGTTTCTTCTGTAGCGTAAAATTGCAGGAGTTCCTAGATGTTATACGTAATCACACATTTTCAATTGGTACTCTCCAGGATCAATTGAAGATATGGACTTTACAGACTTCCTGAGCATTTTTGACAACAAGCCTGCCCGACCTGTAAGTAGACAGAGCACTGCATTCCGTGCGGAGTACGTCTAGTTCAAAGAATGATGTTGCAATAAATTGCTCAAGAAATGCAAAAAGGCTAGGTTTGGCAAGTTACTTTCCCGTGCGCATAAACGAAATGAAGTCACCTACATAGCATTGAGTGCGCATTTCTCTCTCTCTCTCTCTCCCTCTCTCCCTCTCTCCCTCTCTCTCTCTCTCTCTCTCTCTCTCTCTCTCTCTCTCTCTCTCTCTCTCTCTCTCTCTCTCTCTCTCTCTCTCTCTCTCTCTCTCTCTCTCTCTCTCTCTCTCTCCTTTTATCTAAAATGCGCAATGCAGCTGCTCAAACGTTGAAGCATTGACTTTTTATGTGTTACAGGCACAAGGAGCTCTTGGTGGTACCGATGAAGTACTTCCCCCTTTTGCCCAGGTCCAGACCCAGTCACCTCTGCCTGAAATCCTTTCCAGTGCAACGTCTGGAGATCCAATGTACGAGCCTGCGGATTTTCCCGTTCTGGACGACTCAGCCCCACCACCTTTTCCAATGCTTGCTCAGCCTACAATTCACTACAACGAGGAGAGCCAGCGTGGTGCAAAACCGCTCAGGGAACAGCAGCAGCATCTGCAGCAGCAGCAGAACCTGCATGCAGGTGCAAATCCTAAGGCAAGAGAAGGAGCAGAAAATGGCACTCAGTCCATTTCTATGGCAGCAAAGGATATTGACATTTTTGATCAAGCGGATGTGGCCGCCACCATCACCTCTCTGCAAACCCAGAGCACGCCATCTCTCGTCAAAGCTAAAAAGGGGCAGGAAAACGCAGGGTGTGTGTGGGGTGCAGCTGCAGGGGGGGGAGTCGGAGGAGCTGGGGTTTGGGGAACAGGACCGATGGTTGACGTTATGAACTGCTGCACAGGTGGAGGTGGAGGGGTGGGAGGACAAGCTACAGGGGGCGGTGGTGATCACGATGAGACAGAATCAGGAGAATCAGGGATGCCAGAAAGGCAGGGAAGAGGGGGAGGGGGAGGAGACAGTACAGGTGGCAGGAATAACGGTGGGGGTGGGCCTGGTGGTGGTGGAGGAGGTGAAGAAGGTGTGGAAGGTGGAAGGCCCTTCGGGAGCAGGGGTACCAACAGCAACCGCTACGCTGATGCTGTAAGCCGTGCCCTGGAAGAATCCTTGCCTGGAGTGATGGAACACTGTCCTCCTGCTTCAGGTGACAGATGCACTGTTTCAGCAAGCTTTTCAAAGGGTTAGTAATTAGGGGATATTTACGAGAGATTTCAGAGCAGCAGCAGCAGTGTGTTCAGAACAAGGGACTCTGCTGTGTTATGTGCCACCTCTCATTGTGTAATCACCAAACAATTGTTTATTAGCAATAGGTTGTGTCTAGTCCTGAGGTGCACGGAACGGCTAATATTGCCGTTCGGCTGCAGCCGTGCACCAGCTGAGCACTTCAAATTAAAACAAGGTTGCCTAGAAAGCTTGAAACACAAAGATTTCTTTTCTGACTCTTGATGCATTATGCACAAAACAAAGTTGCTTCTGACTCTTGATTCATTTGCCTCTGACCCTTGATGCATTATGCATAAAAGAAAAGTTGCTTCTGACTCTCGATGCATTATGCACAAAAGAAAAGTTGCTTCTGACTCTTGATGCATTATGCACAAAATAAAAGTTGCTTCTGACTCTTGATGCATTATGCACAATAAAAAGTTGCTTCGACTCTTGATGCATTATGCACAAAAAAAGTTGCTTCTGACTCTTGATGCATTATGAACAAAAGAAAAGTTGCTTCTGACTCTTGATGCATTATGCACAGTAAAAGGTTGCTTCTGACTCTTGATGCATTATGCACAACTGCCACTGTAGTGAGTGGACATGTCTGCACTGCACATGCACAACTTGTAATGGCCACAACCAGTGCAAGAGCAATACTCAATATAAAAGCGAATGCCTGTGCAGGTCAAGCAGCTCGTGCATTGGCTTCTGAGGCAAACAGGCGGGTGGAAGCTTTTGCCCTAAACCTGGTTCACAACCTCACGGATTTCCTGCTGCACATGGGTTACAAGCGTGATCAAGCTGATCAGATGGTTGGAGGTACGTGTAGTTGTAATGACATCAGCATCAGGGATGACTGCCACTCTCCTTATATGACAACCCTCTACTGGTGTGAAACAGAAAAAAGAAAGTAGAAAAACTACACAGGCAATGAAAGTCATTCCTCACATTAATTAAGGAAAGGGAGCCACTTTGGTACCGAGTACCGTAAAGCTCCTACACCTCTACTGGTGTGCAACGAGGATAGGCGCAATTTCACTCTCGTGCGTTCTCGCCGTGCATCAGGCAACACACATAACCTTTACTGATGTGCAATGAGGATAGGCGTGATTTCACTCTTTTGCGCTCTTGCCGTGCATCAGGCAACACACATAACCTTTATTGATGTGCAACGAGGATAGGCGTGATTTCACTCTCGTGCGTTCTTGCCGTGCATCAGGCAACACACATAACCTTTACTGATGTGCAATGAAGATAGGCGCAATTTTACTCTTGTGCGCTCTTGCTGTGCATCAGGCGACACGCAAAGGTGTACTCTCGTGCAAGTGTATAAAAATACAGACACACACACAATGTTTTCACACCTTTTTTCAGGTGACCTCTCTGCTCTACCTGACTTCGAGGCCCGTCCTGTCAGGATCCTCTTGCAGTACAGCCACAATCTTCTGCACGTGTATGTGAGGGCAGTCAGACACGGGGGCGGCAAGGGCGCAGCAGCAATGGGTAATAGGCTGGCTTAAGTCACCTTAGATGGGACAGAGAATAATATATAATATTGAGAGCTTGCTTTCTGTCACTTTTGAGTGAATACAAATCTCTACATGCGTCAAATACGGGTTTGAGCTGGTTTCCACAGCAAGTGTTTCTGCTCTCAAGAGCACCTTCTTTTGATACACATATATTTATACGCACACCTACATACACAATTAATGTGCACACCTTCCGCTTGCAATCATGACTCATCCTAAGTATGGAAGTACATAAATGCTCACATTTGCCACAGAGCTAAATCTCTTTCAGGCAAATTTTAGCTCAAGCATCCTCCTAAGCCAATGCAACAGCTGAGGGCCTGAATGTAGATTCTACTACGACGTCCTGACACAACTAGCTGTGTCATTGTCCTCACCTGCCGTTTTTTTGTCATTGTCCTCAGCTGTGTCATTGTCCTCAGCTGTGTCATTGTCCTCAGCTGTGTCATTGCCCTCACCTGTGTCATTGTCCTCACCTGTGTCATTGTCCTCACCTGTGTCATTGTCCTCACCTGTGTCATTGTCCTCACCTGCCGCTTTTTTGTTTCGTCTGGTTATGCATAGTGGCATGTCTCAGTGACCACATCTACTACCATACAGGGCAAATTGCGTCTGGAGGCGCTGAGGGTGCTTTTGTCTGGTTTTGCATTCTGCTCAGCCTGGTGACCACAACTAACACCACAACTAATACTACAACTACTACCATTCGGGGCAACTACTACAACTACCACAACTACTACATCTACTACCATTTGGGGCAACTACTACAACTACCACAACTACTACCATACAGGGCAATTTGCGCCTGGAGGCGCAGAGAGGTTCCGCTCAGCTCTTGCAGTTTCTATGGACATGGGTCCTCTACTTCTGGAGAGGCACACAAGACAACTCAGGTAAGGTTCACGACGAGCGCCTGGCCAAGAAAAAGAAGCTATGCAGGCAATGAAAACCACTCCCCACATTACTTAAGGAAAAGGAGCCACCAGGTACTCTATAACTCCTCCACCACAAAAAAAGAAATAAAGAGCAATGGGGATCAGGAGGGCTGCCGGCTTGACCTGAAACCAGATCCTGATGAGAGTTAATAACAATACTGGAAAGTGCGCCACACAGTACCTGCCTGTTCTGCATTATCATCACGTGTCTAAGGATGTCACCTTCCCAGAAACTTGTACGCTTTCAAGGAAAGTGAGTTTGTCATATACTGCTATATTAACTAATTTTCACGAGCACGTTTGTTGTGATAAAAGCCATGCATCCTTTTTGTGAACATTGTAGCTAGTATCCAAACATTGCACAAAAGGGCGCCAAGAGTTTGAAAGAAAAGTGTGCTGGCCAGCAAATCGAAGAATCCAAACTCCGCGGCACCGTGATGTTGCACCTGTGCTTGCTGACCTAGTTCATCATAACTCGATATCTTAATTCTTATGATCTTATGATCTGATCATATGGTGAAGGTGAAGTAGTGCTTTGTAACACTGAGACATTTTACTTTCTGTTCAAACACGTCAATTTGTAAACAAATATGCAGGACTTGTGCTCTTGAAGTGTGGTCACTCATGCACGTCATGGATCCAAGGCCACCTGGTGCTGTCAAAGACAGTCTTGCAGTCTACACTGGTCGCAACCGCAGACAGGTGGGACATCATTTGTACAAAAGTGCACACTTCCTTCTGTGACGCGGATGCTTTGCATAACGTATTGAATGGCTAATGTCGGTCTTGGTATTCTTGAAGCCCACTGTGCCAATTTGATAGGACCCTGATATTGGGTATGTTATTATGACCCAGCAATGCAAACAAACAACGTAGTGTGCCATCAAGCAGCTGCCTCAGCACAAACCGCCAGGTGTCAAGCACAAAGCAATAGGAGTATGAATTGGACAGCAAGAACAAAGGAAACAAAAATGGCAGGCTTTTGATGGCTCTTCGTTTAACCCATTTGCAGCACCAAGCAAACGTGAGCTGCCTTCAAGTTCTTATTTCTTATCATTCCTTGAATTCCATGTCCTTGCCTTTGTAACGCACAGGTGACAGATTGGTTTACCAACTGGCGTTCGCGGCACTGGAAGCGCATCGTGGAGGCGATTGGTATGAACATGGAAGTGGACTTTGCAGACAGGGTCTGATCTGGTTTGTGCGTGATGTACAATGCAGGTCCCTTTATAACTTGCTCAGACGCATGGACTATAAATGACTGAGCACATTTCAAACAAGAGGAGGTGTTGCAATTTGTCGTGCATGGACTATGAATGACTGAGAGCACATTGCAAACAAGAGGAGGTGTTGCGAATCGTCGTGCATGGATTATGAATGACTGAGAGCACATTTTAAACAAGAGGAGGTGTTGCGATTTGTCATGCATGGACTATGAATGACTGAGAGCACATTGCAAACAAGAGGAGGTGCTGCGATTTGTCGTGCATGGATTATGGGTTGCAGATTGATGCTTGAAGCTCGTGGGGTGACAGGCGTCCTTGAGAACTGGATGAGCAAATGGCGTGGTTTTTGAAGAAGCACGGATAGGAAACAGTGCAACGTGCTTCAGAGCCTTCAGCAAGCTTCAAGGCAGGTACCAAAGCGCGTGTCAAGGCGAGCTGTTCCTCAGGGGGGTAAATGTTTTGGCTATCTATGGCTTGTTTCAGGGAATTAAAATGGCTCTGTCTCACGTGTTTGAGCAGGGAAGGTTATTGTTTCAGGTGTGACCTAGTTGTGAACACACTTAATCTAGTTGTGAACACTTGTGATCTAGTTGTGAGCACATGTAATCAACCAATTTGGGCTAAGTTTACAAGTGCTTGTAGCGAGTAACGGGCAGGAAAGTGGTGCCATTTTCATACACATCCAAAGCTGGATTGCTTCTGTTAAGGTTTAATCGGTCGTTCCTGCTTTGACGCAGACAGGAATTGCGATGGTGGGAAATGCACTGATGCAGACCTGGGCTAGAAAGATCTACCCAACAGGTTTGTTGTAATGAGGTGTTTCTGACTTTGTGGGCACGCAGTAGATTCATGTGCATCAACATGCAACACAGGCACCACCGTATTTGCTTCACGGGCAACAATTAAGGTGCTTCGTAACTTGTACAGACAAAGCAGGGATGTACAGGTACTTTGTCGAAATTGACAACCGACTAATATATTTGAGGTATGAATGCAATATTTATTTCAATCATCTACGAAATCGGTTTAGTGATTTTTATGCCAGCGTTTCAGAAAGGGTGATGAAGGGAGACTGAAGTGTTATTTCTGGTGGCGAGTGTTTGTTGCCCGAGGTGTCACATAGCATTTGGTGCAAAGCAGTTGTTGAGCATGGTGACTTGTGGGGGCACGTTCAATTCATGAGTAGTTCATGGTATTATATTTTGTCTGGCTTGCATTGTCTAGAAAAGTTATTGGGCTGAGGTCAGAAAAGATAAGACCTGACTGGGTGAGTTAGTGGTATGCAATGGCAAGCTATCAAATTACATCGGCCTGGTCTTGTGTTGTAATGTTCTATCTAGGAAAACCATGTATTAAAAAGGTTGGGTTGCACGTTCATGAATAAGCTGGCCAAAGACGACCGCAATTGTGATTCATTATTTATGTAACAAAGCCAGGTTTAGCTCATTCTGTTTATTGCAGTGATGGAGGACAACGAAATGGAACAACAATTTTTAAAACGTGCATTCTATCACAGCTGTCACCACAAATATCAAAGTAAAAGACAATCCAGTTTTCATCCCTTCCTCAAATCCCACGCACGTACCGCCAAAGGCTTTGGTGGTGGTGCACACAATCTGCCTTCTTCAAAACAGACGTCCTGCCCCTGCTGATCCATTTCTTTTACGAGGGCATTCCAACAAAGAAACATTGATTTATGCCAATTAAAGGCCAAACACTTTCTGGACGCTTCTCCTACCCATTAGTTTTGTTATAAACAAAGGCCTCTAATCTGGCTACGGTGGGTTGTCTGCAGCACTTTCCTGGTGCCGATATGAGTTGAGTTAAAGTACAAAACCCTTGAATTCACCATCAGGGCATGATCAAATAAATGGGTAGGCAGATGTTCTTTGTCTGTACATTTGTTTTCTTTGTTGGCGTATTACATAGGTCAAGGGGAGATAGCAAACTTCCTGCTACGAGGTTGTAACGATCTGAAAGTTGATAAATAAAAAGGGCAAGAGAGGCAGGCTGGAAGATATAAAAGAAAGTAGGGGGGACAACCAGGTTGACGAGAAGAAGGCCAAAACGTATACGAGAAGGTCAAGCATGGGTAAGAAAGAAGAAGCAAAGGAAAGCCTGCGTACTTTGGTGCCTACGTAAAAAGAACAAGGTTTAGGAAGACAGGGCCAGTAAAGAGTACGGGCCCAGGGAACGTCTAGCTACACCACCACAAGGCACTCAACATAAAACCAGGGAAGAAGTTAAGAATTAGCCAGGATAAAAGAAGCTGAGCCATTGCAATGACTGGTGCGCCAAAACCAGCTCCAACAATCCAAAGAGAAGAGAGAGTTTCCCTACAGAAAACGCAGCTGCACTAAGGGTAAGGGTAAGGGTTACACAGCTATATCCGCCAGCGAGGGCAGTTGAGCTATAGCATAAAAAAGCCAGCTTAAAGAAGAGAAAGAGGCCAGACTGAACAAGACACCAGAAAAAGAAGCTAGAATAAAGTGTATAGAGAAAGAGAACGTTTGTGTTGAAGAAGCGCGAAGAGAAAGCATCAAGGAGAACGAGAAGAAAG
>Ga0307968_1001156_pt1 | contig 21128 bp, 22 predicted proteins | sample OrgLakmetagen650_FD_201834 | JGI IMG/M metagenome (GOLD analysis project Ga0307968, IMG submission 201834) | Saline water microbial communities from Organic Lake, Antarctica - #650 | ecosystem: Environmental > Aquatic > Non-marine Saline and Alkaline > Saline | place: Antarctica: Organic Lake...
ACCGCGGCAACAGCAACTTCGACTCCCGCGAGCAATTGGCTACGGCGATTGAAAATGTCAGCCTGGCGCAATTGCAAAGCACTTTCCGCACCGCATTGGAACAACGTGAGCGGGCGTTACTGGTCACCTCGGACGGCCAAAGTGCAAACGAAGCCCCAGAAGCAAGCCAGACCGCGTCAGCAAATCACAGCAATGCAGACGAACAAATGCAAAAACTCAGAGCCCAGCCGCCGGTCACAGAGGGCTAACGGCTTTTGAGACACCAGAGGCAGCGAATTCAGCCAAAAAATTCACGCTGAAATCGCTGCCAGTCTTCAGCTTCATCCACATCCCAGCGCATGGGTAACAAGCCAACGCTCAGCCCCGCACTTTCCAGTTTCTCACAGGTTTGCCGCAGCACATGCTCGCTACCCCAGTGAATGCCATCCAACATGCCAGGCACCACCTTACGCGCGCCAATTAACACATAGCCGCCGTCTTCCGACGGCCCCAACACCACATCAACGTGAATCAGCTTTTCAGCGGCCTGAAGAACATGAGCTGCATCCACTGACGGGCAATCACTGCCTACAATTATGGCGACTTTGTGGCTATGCAGAGCATCATGCAAAGCCGCGGCCATGCGATCACCCAGGTTGCCATCGCTCTGAAAACGCTGCTGCACGCGTTGTCCTTGCAACCTTTTCATCACGTCAGCGGCTTCGGCCGGGGGCGCACGATCACAGTCCCACCATAGCTGCAGCGGAAAAGCCGTCGCCAGCAAATTATCCAGCACCGCCAGGGTTAACTCGCAGTGCGCCGCCAAAGCCCCCTGCTCGCCCAATGCCGGTATTAAACGGGTTTTTACCTTCCCGGCTTCAGGCCATTTGGCGAACTGCATCACCAGCGGCTGGTCAGAGAGCTTTTGATTTCTGAACATTACGAACATCCGATCGATAGGCTTCGGCCAAAGACTCAGCAGACTCACCACGCCAATAGCGCCAGCGCAGCCCCCACATCAGCATAATCGTTGCCCAAGCGCCTTGTTGTTGCCATCGCCGGCTGTCTGTTGTTACCGGGCTTGGAACACAGAAAGGGCGCGACACATCGCGCAAACGCTGCGACAACTCGATATCTTCCATTAACGGCTGGAGTGCAAAACCGCCGAGGGCTTCAAAAGTATCGCGGCGCACAAACATCGCCTGATCGCCGGTACAGATACCAGTCAACCGCGAACGCTTATTCATAAACCAGGAAATCACACGAAACAGCGGCCGCGAGCCACTTAAACGCACATCGAATCGCCCCCACACGTTCGGTCTTGGCCAAAACGCCTGCAATTGCTGCACAGCATCCGCAGGCAACTGCGTATCAGCATGCAAAAATAACAACACCTCACCCTGGGCAACCGCAGCACCGGCGTTCATCTGCGCCGACCGCCCCAACTCCGCACTCACCAACTGATCACAAACAGGGCGGGCCAAGTCTTGCGTGCCATCGGTGCTACCGCCATCCGCCACAATCACCTCGTGGCCTTCGGCCCGCAGAGGCTGAAGCGACTGCAACAAAGCCCCAATCGCAGCAGCCTCATTTAACACCGGCACGATCACACTCAACCTTACATCCGTTTTCAAATCCGTCATCACAGTGTTGATGCGCCGCTTCCAAGAATAAACAACCCGCGCAAAGCCTTGAGCCACGCGCCTCAGCCCGTTATCATACCGTCCTTCTTGGCATTATGCCTTCGTAGCTCATCTGGATAGAGCGTCCCCCTCCTAAGGGGAAGGTAGCAGGTTCGAGTCCTGCCGAGGGCACCATTATACGATATAAATCATAGAGTTACGGGTAAAAATAGACGCTAACCACCATCATACTCCCATTCTCGAAATGCTCAAAAAATAACCAGAATGTGTAAATCTGCCATCTGAATTTTTTAGCACCTATTTAACTCGTATTCGCTCAAAAAAATCGCTTAACTCACTGTTCTATCGAACTATTCGAGAAAAAAAGTGTGCTCAATACCACCTGCGTGCTGCTCAGACGAAATAGGGCAATGTGGAAATAGGCCTCAACCACTGAAACCAATTTCAAATCAGCAAATGGGCAGGAACATAATTATGAAATTTTTGATCGAACAAATTATCGAGCTACTTCAACAGGCCAATACGCTGACCGAAAATATGCAGCGTCAGCTATCTTGTTTGGTTCCTAGAAAAGCAGCGAGCTGAGTACTCAGGTCGGAAACCTGACCACCTTGATCGAACCAGCTCCGAACTTGAAGGAAAGTACCCCACACCTGAGCGAGCTCCTATGACTGGTTCCGCTATATCGGCAGCGATTCTGGTTGAGAATCTTTCGTGCTCTAAATCTTGGGCCTGAGCCTCCAGTGCCCATCTCAGCAATTCCCGATGTCGTAACCCTGGCGAGTGATGTCGTGATGGCCGACAGTGAGAACAGGCCCATCTGCACGCCCTGCCCCTCAGGGCCATCCCAGCGGGGGCCTCTCCAACAGGGAACAGCGTCGATTAATACCCCATTACGCCTGGCAGCCAGGTGGCTAGACCCGGCACGGCGATCAGAAGCAAGATGGTGGCAATAATGGGCAGCAAGAAAGGCATTATGGCGCTGACCACTTGGCCATAGCGTAGCCTCGTAATGCTCACCATTAAGAACAGCACCGTGCCAAACGGCGGGGTGATCACCCCCACCGAGAGCGTAATCACCATGACAATGCCAAAGTGCACGGGGTCTAGCCCAGCGCTTAGCGCAGCCGGCACTACAATCGGGGTAAAAATCAGGATGCTTTCGATCACCGACATAAAGCAGCCAATCAGCAGGAAGAACAGCGCAAAACAAAGCAGTAGCACAACCGTGGGCATATCGATGCTGGCGACCTGACCCGCCAATGCCTGAGGGATGCCCATGCGCACCAGTATCCACCCATAAAAGCTGGAAACGGCAATGATCAGCAGGATAACCGCACTAAACTTCAAGGTGCGGTTAAAGGCTTTAAACAGATCCCGCCACTTCAAGTCGCGGTAAATCAGCCCGCCCAAAATCGCCGCGTAAAGCGAGGCAATCGCCCCCGCCTCAGTGGGCGTGAAGAAGCCGCCCCAAATACCACCGACGATTATCGCAGGCATCATCAACGGCAAAATAGCGCGCTTACCGGTGCGCGCTACTTCGCAAGCATCGAACGGGATGGGCTTGGGCATCACTACCTTGCCAGTTGCGCCTAGCAATACGGTCATACTCATCAGCAGCAGCGCCATCAAGATACCCGGCAGCAGACCCGCCATAAACAATCCGCCAATGCTTACATTTGCTAGCCAGCCGTAGACAACCAGTGCAATGCTGGGCGGCAGAATTGGCCCGATAACGCTGGATGCTGCAGTAATACCAGTAGAGTAACCTAGCTCATAGCCACGCTCTTTCATCGCCTTGATTTCAATGCTGCCAAGCCCAGCGGCGTCGGCCACGGCAGTGCCCGACATGGTCGCAAAGATAGAGCTGGCCACCACGTTAGCGTGACCAAGGCCACCTTTGGTAAAGCCGACAAGCGCCGTTGCAAAGTCGAAAATCCGCGTGGTGGTGGAGCCAATATTCATAATATTGGCTGCCAGAATAAACAGCGGAATGGCCAGCAGCGTAAAGTTATTGAGCGTTTGCACCATTTTTAGTGACAATAGCTCAACGGGCAAACCGCCGGTACCTGTAGCCACTAAAGCGATGAACGAGGTCACCCCAATGGCAACAACAACGGGCAAGCCAATCGCCATGAGTACTAAAAGCCCACCGACAAAAATCAACAGTTCGACCATGGCTAATCCACCTCTTCTTCATGGTGTGCTTCTAGCCACGCTACCGGGCCGCGCAGGGTTTGCCACACGGCTATCAGAGCCATGCCCGCAAAGCTAAAAAAAACACCGTAGTAGAGGTAGCTGAAACTAATGCCCAGAGAGACAGTTGTATTATTGGAACTCACGTCCGACATAATCCATGCGCCCCAGGCGGCGAGGGCAAAAAAGCCGCATGAGATCAGCGCGGTGAGTCGGTATTGGACGTTTTTAGCCAGTCCAGAGAGCCTATGGCTAAACAAATCAACGACGAGATGCTCGCTGCGCACCCAGGCGGATATTGACCCAAAGCCAATCGCGTAGATGACCAACATAGGCGCCATTTCTTCGGTCCAGGGCAGGCCCAGTACTAGCAGGTCACGGGCAATAACGGCCGCCACAATCAGTAGTAGCATAGCTGCCATTAACGCCACGCCAACCCCATCACATAGGCGGGTTACCCAGCGCAGCGTATAAAAAGCAATTCGATCTGGCCCATTACTGGGCGCTACAGCGTCATCCACAGGAGAATTCCTCAGACTAGACCTAACGTTTTTGTCTCTTATGAAAATACAACGACGGCCCAATAGGCCGACGTTGTTCATTCCAAGCGTGTATTACTCGCTTTTGTCACCAAGTGCATCTTCGCGTACGCCGTCTGCCATCTCGGCCATCACACGATCAATCGCCGGTAACGCCGCTTTACGGAAAGGCGTAACTTCCGGCCTAATAACGGTCATACCTTCATCCTGTAGCGCTTTCAGGTAGAACTCGTCAAGTTCACTTTCGCGATTGGAACCGTATTGGCGTGCCACGTCGACCGCTTTTTCAATCAGTACTTGATCTTTCGCTTCCAGCCCATCCCACCAGCTCGCACTCGCTACCCAGCTCCATGGGAACTGCACGTGGCTGGTCATAATGATGTAATCCTGCACTTCCCACAGGCGGCGGGTGTAGGGCGAAGAAAGCGAGTTTTCATGACCGTCAACCTGGCCCGTTTGCATGGCGAGATAAATCTCCGGCGCGGGTACGCTCACCACCTGGGCGCCCATCTCTTTCCAGACTTCCATCCACACTGGCAGCGCAGGCAGACGCAAACGAAAACCCTCAAGGTCATCTGGCGAATTGATAGCCTTGTTGGCCGTCATATGCCGCGGACCGCGGTGCTGGGTGCCTAAGAATTTAAGGCCCCCTTGGCTTTCCGCTTGCTTGATCATCGCTTGGCCGGAGAGACTTTCCATATAGGCGTCCACTTCATCCCAGGTGGTGAAAACAAAGGGGACTGAGATGGCATCATACTCGGGCGCGTACTGCTGACGCCAGTTACCGCCGGTCAGTGAGAGCTGGGTCTGGCCGAGGTTGAGCAATTCCAGGATAGCGTTCTCACCGCCCAGTGAACCCGCTAAAAAGGGACGCACCTCAAAGCGGCCTGGGGCCTGCTCTTCTAAATATTCGGCGAAGCGTTCCACAGCGGCGCTTTCCGAGCCGCCCTCACTCATGGTGTTGTTGACTTGAATTTCGATCGGGGCTGCTAGGGCGAAGGGTGCCGCCGTTAGCATTCCAAGGGTAGCCAGCGTGGCAAACAGTTGTTTCCGCATAGGATCAATCTCTAAAGTTGTTATTGGGTGTGGTTCTTCTCAGATGTTCTTATCGTGTCGCTCTGGTGGGGCATATTTGATATTGAAGCAAACAGTCAAGTGTCTCAAGTCTACGCTTATGAAGGGTAACTTCGTTAAAGACGATGGCTAGAAACGCCACTAGTGGGCTATTTTGACGAAGTTCATGATGTCCTACGACCAGAGATGAATATCTAACGGCAGCTTTTGACTAACTCAATGGACAATTACGCTGCTCTCCAATCACAATTTATGTCGGGAACTTTCACCATGACCGAATCTCCCCCTGTCGCCTTTATTACCGGCGCCACTTCCGGCATTGGACATGCCTGTGCCCATCGTTTCGCCCAGGCAGGCTGGGCGCTGGTGCTGACTGGCCGCCGCCAAGAGCGTTTGGATGCTCTTCAAGCAACGCTGGGAAAACTTGTACCTGTGCACACTGCCCAGTTGGATGTGAGCGACCCACATGGTGTGGCTAAGGTTGTGGCAGAGCTGCCTGAGCCCTTTCAGCGTGTGCATACGTTGATTAATAACGCAGGGCTTGCTCTTGGCAAAGGCCCCGCGCAAACCGCTGATTTAGATGACTGGTACCGCATGATCGATACCAATATCAAAGGGCTGATCACTGTCACTCGACATCTTCTTCCCAAACTGATCGCCGCAGGCCCAGGTGCAACAGTGATCAACCTGGGCTCTATCGCGGCCCATACACCTTACCCCGGCGGCCACGTTTACGGCGCCACCAAAGCATTTGTGGAACAGTTTAGCTACAACCTGCGCTGCGATGTCGGCCCCAAAGGAGTACGGGTCACCGATCTAGCGCCCGGCATGACGGCCAGTGAATTTACCCTGGTACGTATGAAAGGTGACAGAAACATCGCCGATAGTTATTACGAAGGCACCCAGCCGTTACAGCCTGAAGATATTGCCGAGCAGGCTCTGCATGTGGCCTCGCTGCCTCCTCATGTCAATATCACGCGTTTAGAAGTCATGCCGCTTTGTCAGCAGTGGTCAGCGCCTACGATACTTCGGGATTAACCTGCTTTTTTTCCTGAGTAAGGTGGTCCACTAAGTGTCGGGCAGTGACATGCAGCGAGGTATACCGGCGCATGCCAATTACCAACTCGCGCTGCGCCCAAGGGTCGCTAAGCGGGATGCTTTTGAGCTGCAAATCGCCCAGGTCACGGTAGATGGTTCGCTCAGGCAGTACACCAACGCCCATGCCGTGGTGAATCATGCGGCAAATGGCGTCGAAGCTACGTACCTGAATACGCAAGCGCAGTGTTTTGGATGCCAGATTAGCCTGTTCATTCAACAGCGTTTGCAACGAAGCATCCTGCTGCAAGCCAATAAAATCGAAGGCCAGCGCTTCATTAAATGCGATGCTTTCACGTCCAGCCAAAGGGTGATCAATGGGTGTCATTAACATTAATCGATCTTGCCGGTACGAAAGCTGCTGGAGGTCAGGCGCCGCCACATGCTCGGCGAAAATACCGATATCAGTAAGTCCTTCGCGCACAGCGGTAATGATTTCGCTGCTTACCCGCTCTTCTAGATCAATTTTAATTTCGGGGTAGAGGCGGGAAAAGGCGCTGAGATCCTGTGGGAGAAACGCAATTATCGCCGACGTATTGGAGTGGATCCGCACATGGCCACGCACGCCTTCGCCATATTCGCTTAGTTCGGCCTGCAGTCGCTCAATGTTATCCAGAATACGCCGTGCATGGTGCAAACACGCTTGACCCGCAGGGGTCAGTTCGACGCCTCTGGGGCGGCGATAAAATAGCGTAGTGCCCACCAGTGCTTCCAGGTCGCTTATCCGCTTGCTTACCGCAGCGAGTGCCAGATGTTCCCGCTCGGCAGCAGCCGTCAGGCGGCCTTCATCCGCCACGGCGATAAACAGTTGAAGAGTGACAAAATCGAAGCGGCGCATAGAACAAACTCCTGGGAGGCAATCTGCATATGCTAGCGCACACCTTCGTCAGTCACGAACCCTTTGTTGCCGATTGCCTGATTGTCGGCCATGAACGGCTAACCCATACTGATGATTAGCAATGACATCAATGAGTAGAGGAAAGCTTTATGAATGCTTCCGAAGAGCGCCAGCTTCCGTTACAGGGCTTAAAAGTGCTTGAGCTTGGCCAGCTGATTGCGGGGCCTTTCGCGACCAAACTGTTGGGTGAATTCGGTGCCGACGTGATTAAAATCGAGCCGCCAGGAACCGGCGACCCGCTTCGCAAGTGGCGGATGCTAGAAGAGGGCACCTCGCTATGGTGGCACGTGCAAACCCGCAATAAGCGCTCGGTGGCACTGGATTTGCGTAGTACAGAGGGGCAAGGCCTAGCACGTAAGCTCGCCGCCGAGGCAGACGTGGTGGTGGAAAACTTCCGTCCAGGCACGCTAGACAGCTGGGGGCTGGGCTGGGAAGCGCTTTCGGCACTCAATCCACGACTAATTATGGTACATATTTCCGGCTTCGGGCAAACGGGGCCTTACCGCGATAAGCCCGGTTTTGGCGTGATTGGCGAAGCTATGGGTGGGCTACGTTACCTCACCGGCCAGCCGGGGGAGCCTTCGATGCGCGTTGGCGTGAGTATCGGCGATTCGCTTTCAGCCCTCTACGCGGTAATCGGTACCCTGTTGGCGCTTCAGGAGCGCAACCAAAGTGGCCTGGGCCAAGAGATTGATGTAGCGCTGTATGAGTCGGTGTTCGCGATGATGGAGAGCCTGCTGCCGGAGTTCGATGCCAGTGGCCATGTTCGCGAGCCCAGCGGCAGCGCTCTACCCGGTATTACTCCTTCAAACGCCTACCGCTGCCAGGGTGGCGATTACGTACTAATTGCCGGCAACGGCGACAGTATCTTCAAGCGCTTGATGGGCGTGATTGGCCGAGAAGACCTAGCCAGCGATGAGTCGTTGACTCATAACGATGGGAGGAGTGAGCAAGCCGAGATGATCGATGCGGCGATTCAGGCTTGGGCCGAAGAGCGCTCACGGGATGCCATTCTTCAAGCCTTGGATGACGCCCGCGTGCCTGCAGGCTACCCCTATACTGCGGAAGATATCGCCCACGATCCCCACTATTTGGCCCGGGAGATGATTCAAACCTTTACTCGCCCCAACGGCAAACCGCTGAAAGTACCAGGTGTTCTTCCCAAGCTTAGCGCTACCCCTGGACGACTCGGGGACGGCGGACCCTCTCTTGGTCAACATACCGACGACGTGTTGGATGAGATGGGGATTGATCAACAAACTCGCGCCAAACTCCGCGAAGCAGGAATTATATAAGGAGAGCACCATGAGCCAGCCATTGCCCTGCCCTTTAAAGGTAGAAATTAATGAGGTTGCCCCCCGGGATGGCCTGCAGATTGAGGCGCGCTTTGTGCCCACAGAAGAGAAAATTCGCTGGATCGATGCGCTGTCAGCCACTGGTCTGCGGCGTATCGAAGCGACTTCTTTTACTTCACCAAAAGCGATCCCCACCCTCAGGGACGCCGCTGATGTTATGACCGCCATTCAACGCCGGGAAGGGGTCAACATGACGGTTCTGGTGCCCAACATGAAAGGCACCGAGCGGGCGCTCGCCTGCCAAGTCAACGAAATTAACCTAGTAATGTCAGCTAGCAAAAGCCACGGTCTAGTCAATCTGCGCATGACACCGGAGCAGTCTCTTGAACAGTTCGCGACTATTTTGAATGTCAGCAAAAACAGCGGCGTGTTTATCAACGCTTCGCTCTCCACCACCTTCGGTTGCCCGTTTGAAGGCGAGGTACCCGAGGCGCGGGTGCTGGAACTGATTGCAAAACTGATCGCCTTGGGCATTCAGGGCGTAACGCTATGCGATACCACCGGCATGGCCAACCCTGCCCAGGTAAAGCGCCTCTGCGAAGTAGTACTTAGGCGCTGGCCAGAAACACCTTTCACGTTGCACTTTCACAACACACGCGGCATGGGCCTGGCGAACGCGCTGGCGGCCTGGCAGACTGGCATTAACCGCTTCGACGCTTCATTAGGTGGAATGGGCGGCTGCCCCTTCGCCCCGGGTGCCACCGGCAATGTATGCACCGAAGACCTTGTGCATATGTTTGAAACCATGGGCGTAGACACCGGCGTCGATTTAGATGCATTACTTGCGGTGGCCTCCACCCTCCCCGACCTCATTGGCCACGACGTGCCAGGGCAGGTGATGAAAGCAGGAAAGTCCACTCGTCGTTATTCAATGCCAGCAACCCATGTCTGAGCGCTAGTCCTGAGAAGGCCTATCCAAAAGCATGCATTTTCAGCCAGCTCAGCTCGCATCTGGCGGTTAGGGCTGAGCTGATTGGCCTCAAAAAGTCGGAATGACACTCAAAACAGGCACTTTTTATGCTCAGCCAGCGTGCGTTAACCTACCTAAACGAAGTCATTCGCCGCGGATCCCTAAGGCGCGCTGCGGCCCATCTGAATGTCGATGCTTCTGCCGTTAGCCGTCAATTAAAAGCGCTTGAAGAAGAGCTAAATACCCGACTATGCGAGCGGCACGGTCGCGGAATGCGGGCGACTGCAGCGGGCCAGCTACTTGTTCATCATTTTCATGCCCAGCGGGCTTCAGAAGAAGCCGTACTTTCTCAACTCATGGCACTTCAAAACTTAGTAAAAGGGGAAGTTCGCATTGCCGTGGGGGAAGGATTTATTGCTGATCTGATCGCCGCACCTTTGGGCACGTTCATGTCAGCGTTTACTGGTATTAATGTAGAAATTCGCATGGCCGGCGTTAACGAAGCGATGTCACTACTCAAAGACCGTGAAGTCGATATAGCGCTACTTTACGCACCGCCGGTAGATCCGCAGTTTTTCTGCCATGTGGAAACGCGCCAGCCACTCGATGTCATTGTTCCTCCTAATCATCCGTTAATTGAGCTGAATCGACCCGTAACGCTGAATGATCTAAAAGGTTGGCCTCTTGCGTTAATGGATAATCCTTTCGGTATGCGGCAAATGGTAAATATGGCAGCTCACCAGGAGCGTGTTCACCTTGAAGCGCGCCTTCATACGAATTCTGTATCCGTTTTAAAAAATTTCGTCCGCTCAGGGATCGGAGTTACGTTTATGCCGGAGCTCACAGTCATGGATGAAATAAAGCGCGGAGAAATTTTCACGCTACCCATGCAATATCCCGTTATGAACGATACCCACGCGCAAATTGTGAGTCTAAAGGGCCAAGAGTTAACGATAGCGTCGGCCGCCTGTATCGATCATTTACAAAAAGGAATGCGTTTTTTCTCGGCTGACGCACCTCGACTGTTGCAATAAAGTCCACACTTTGGGTATTGCATAGTCAACACTTCAACACATAGTCTTCTAACAGACATCCCTGATAAATCTGTGTGCTTGCACGTAGTACCTCGCAACTAATGAAAATAAAACAGGAAACTTACTATGATGACACAAAAATTTTCGCCCAAGCGACTCATCTCAGCTTGCCTAATTGGCTCCGCCTTAATGGCAGGAAATGCCCTTGCAGCAACCACGATTAATCTGAGCTACAACGGAGCCCCTGACCTAGAAAAGAACGCCGTGCACGTTTTTGCCACTAATCTAAAAGAGTTGGTTGAAGAAAAAACCAACGACCAGCTTCAGTTAGCCCTGTATCCCAACAGTATGTTGGGAGAAGAGCAGGAGCGCATGGAGCAGACTATGAGCACACCGTCGCTCAACGTAGCATCCTTTGCTGGAGTTTCACCTCTCGTCGATGAAATATTCGTCAGTGCTATTCCATTCCTGTTCGACGATTTTGCTGCGGCACGTAGCTTCTTCGATGAAGGCCAGTATTGGCAGGGAGTCGGCGATGTGCTGCAGGAGCGTGCCGGTATCGATATGTTGGCGGTCGTGGAAGAGGGAGGCTTTTTGGCGTTCACCAATAACAAAAAACCCATCAGCCGCCCTGAAGACTTTCAAGGTCTCCGCTTCCGCGCCATGGACCCGAGTCAGGTGGCACTCTATGAGGCATTTGGTGCATCCGGCACGCCCATTCCCTGGACCGAAACTTATATGGCCCTGCGGACGGGTGTAGCTGACGGCCAAATGAACCCGCCGATGTACATTGCCCTGGGCAGCCTTCATGAAGTGCAAAAATACCTGACCCTTGCGAATATTCAATACTCCAACCAATTCCTTGTCGGCAATAGCGAGATGATTGCAAATTGGGACGAGGAGATTCGCAGTGCCTTTATGGAAGCCGTCGCTGAGGCTAACCATAATGCCCGGGAGCATAATGAGGACCAGGTTGAAAAGCGTATCGCTTTCCTGGAGGAGCAAGGCATGGAAGTTATTCGCCCGTCTGAAGAAGACCTGACTGCTTTCCGCAACATTGGCCAGCCCGCCTATCTTAATTGGCTAAAAGAGCGTGACATTGAGCAACGCTGGATTGATATGGCGCTGAAAGATGCAGGCATGACCGGTCTGCTCGACTAACAACGGCTAATACCTTTGCCGCGGCAGAGGGCTGGTGCCTCGCCAGCCCTCTATTTTTTGTGCTTAATGGAATGCTGCAATGCTCAATAAGCTTCGATTCCGCCTACTGGCTATAAGCTGTCCGTCTACCCTAACCCTGGCGGGGGCTTTATTATCCCTCAATGTTGCAGCCATTTTGTTTGGCGTTTTTGCACGCTACATTGCGGGTGGCGCCCCTATATGGACAGATGAGCTCTCTCGCTTCTTGATCATAGCCACCGTTATGATCGCGGCTGGTGCCGTCTGGTCGGAAGGAGGCCACATGCGCGTCGGTCTCCTAGAAAAACTGCTTCCTGCTCCATTCGCTCGTTTGCTGAATCTGTATCAATGGCTGCTGACTCTGCTAATAGCCGTGGGAGCAGCATGGGTGAGCTACCGCTATGCGCTATCGGTCAGCATGTTTACCACGTCCGGGCTTGGCATTAGCCGCACTGTGCCACTGCTCTCGTTGCCCTTTGGCTTTTTATTACTGGCGTGGCATGTGCTTCTCTACGGACCTGCGCCCCTCAAATCCATAGAGGATCAGATATGATTCTCAGCATGCTGGTCGTTTTTCTTATCCACGTTTTGCTGGGCCTTCCTTTATTCATCGCATTGATTACGACGGCGATAGTCGGTTTTTTGTTTGTCGATCCCTCGATGATTCCACGGATGATGCCTCAGCAATTTTTTAGCGGTATTAATGTTTTTTCCCTGATGGCTATTCCGCTATTCATCTTCGCCGGTAATCTGATGAACGTCAGCGGGTTAACGGAACGTTTGATGGGGCTGGCACGCCTGATGGTTGGGCACTTACGGGGAGGCATGGGCCACGTCAACGTCGTTTCGAGTGTTTTCTTTGCGGGCATTAATGGCTCAGCGGTGGCCGACACGTCGGCACTCGGTTCGCTTTTGGTACCCGCTATGGAGAAGGAAGGGTACTCAAGGGCTTTTTCGGCTGGATTGACCGCGGGCAGCTCGTTGATAGGTCCGATCATTCCGCCCAGTATATTTATGATTCTCTACGCCTCACTAACGAACACCTCGGTCGGGGATCTTTTTCTGGCGGGCGTTATACCTGGTCTCTTGCTAGGTGTTGCATTCATGGGAATGAACGCTTGGTATGCCTGGCGCCATCGATTGCCAAAAAGTGGCAAGTTGCCATCGCTCGGCCAGCTTGGAGTAGCGTTTTTAGCGGCCCTGCCCGCGCTTATCGCTCCCTTCATTATCGTTGCAGGCATTGTGTTTGGTTTTGTTACCCCTACGGAATCTGGAGCTTTGACAGCGCTATATGTTGCCTTGTGCGGTGTCTTTCTCGGTGGGTTACGTTTGAAGGAATGCTGGAAAGCTATCGTTGATACGGCACGCCTAACCTCTGCGATTTTTTTGATTATGGCGGCTTCCGCTACGATTAGCTGGCTACTCTCGTATGCTCAGGTTCCAGCGCAATTCGTGTCACTGCTTTCTCCCTATGTGGACAATGGCGTCGTCATTTTATTAATGCTCAGCGTTATCACCTTCTTCACGGGGATGTTTATGGAGGAGGTGTCGGCATTGATGTTACTAACGCCAGTCTTTGCGCCAGTGGCTATGATGGCAGGAATTGATCCCGTCCATCTCGGTGTCATCATCACTCTGAATATTACGATTGCCTTAATAACACCACCGTTGGGCGCCTGCGTTTTCGTGGCCGCGGCCGTTAGTCGGCTTGAGATCGTCTCACTGTTCAAAACCATTTGGCCCTTTGTACTAACGGCTATTGCGGTACTTATTCTACTAATCCTTTTCCCACCGCTAACGCTGTGGCTCCCTACCCTGTTTGGATAAGACAATGCCTTTAAATACACTACTGAATGCCTTTCCATCTGTACCCAGTCACCCAGCCCCGTGCTGGGAACAGCTACGCTGCGCCCCTATTAGAGACAACGGTGAGCGCCTGGTACCGATGAGTCTCGCCCCTGCACCAGTCAAGGTGTTTCCCGCCTACGCTCGGATGGGCATTCCTGGTGCGGTACAGGAGTGTTTTGTGCGTGAAGGTGTCTATCGGGCTCTGCTAGCAGCCGCGCGCAGCCTACCCGACGGTATCGGTATAATCGTGCTGGACGGTTGGCGCCCATGGCAGGTACAGCAGTATTTATTCGATACCCTGCATGAAGCAATCCAGCACCAACAACCTGGCCTCAGCGAAGCAGCTCTGCTTGAACGAACAAGAGAGTTTGTCTCGGTACCAAGCCGCGACCCTTTAGCTCCCAGCCCTCACCTCACCGGCGGCGCCGTCGATGTCACGCTATGCGATGCCGATGGTTTACCTTTAGATATGGGCACTTTGTTTGACGAGGCACTGCCTGCCTCCCACAGCGACTATTTCGAGCACCTGAAAACACTGACGCCGCAGCAAAAAAAGGCGCGAGATCATCGCCGCTTGCTTTACCACTCCATGCATCAGCAGGGCTTCACCAACCTACCCAGCGAGTGGTGGCACTACGATTTCGGCGATCAACTATGGGCGTATTATGGAGCTCATGACCACGCCTGTTACGGTCCAGCCGAGCTAGACACCATTCAAAATCGCTGGCGCCAACAGCTGGGATAATTGTGTAACGAACATCAGCCTAGTGTGGTTATGTCGTGGTTCAATGATCTCGGACATCAACCTAAATGGTAATATCGCCTCCCATCGCGCAGGTATAAGCGCGTTAATCAAAGTCGAGTCATCGCTCGGCAAGCTTGGTTCGTAATCTTCTAGACCTCACCAAGACGACAGACACATGCCCCCATTACTGATTGATCAGAAGCATAAGGATAATCTTGCGAGGACGGGCGTAAGCCGGCAGTTCCAGCAAGAGCTGAGGTGCAGTCACGCGGGCGAAACCGGTGCGGTGTGGATATATCGTGGCATTCTGGCCGCACGGCCGACCGGAGCGCTGCTGGAGTTCGCGAGGGAACATCTGCAGACCGAGCAGCAGCACTTGGGTATGTTTGATGACCTCAGTGTTTGTTACCGCCGCAGTCTGATGTTGCCGCTATGGCGCTTGGCAGGATTTCTGACTGGGTTTTTGCCTTCTTTAGCAGGCAAAAACGCTGTCTTTGCCACCATCGAAGCCGTCGAAACCTTTGTTGACCTGCATTACCAGGCCCAGATCCAATCACTCAGCTCTTGCACTCATCGCGAGGCCGAACGGGCGATACTGGATCTGTTTGAAACCTGCCGCCTGGATGAGGTGGCGCACAGAGACGACGCAGCCCAAAGGCGTACCGGGAAACCGACAGCCAGCATGAGCCTTTGGACGACCATGGTGGGCGGGGGCTCCCGTAGCGCCGTCAGTTTGGCGCGATTCCTTTAGGTGAGAGGTCACCGGTTGTGGCTGAATGAACACTTCACCTTTTGCCCTGGATGAGTTGACCACTACAATTCCGGCACTCCCCTCCCGCCTAACAGCGGAAAAGACCAGTGCCCGGCCGCTTGCGCCATAACAGGGCTCCCTCGCCATCACCGCCTCAAAAGAAGGCAAATTTCTTTAACCCTTGTCTGTTTCAGTTAACCAAAACCTGTGTTTAAGTGGCTTCTGTCGTTCAGGCTCAAATATTGCTTACTACCTTGAGGCGAACTCAAGGAGCGTAGTATGAGTAACGGGCTATGAGCGAAAAAGGAGCCATCGATTTGCTCTGGCTAATTCTGGCCGGCATCCTTGTACTTACCATGCAAGCAGGCTTTCTATGCCTGGAGTCGGGCCTGACCCGCAGCAAAAATGCCATCAACGTAGCGCTGAAAAACGCCTTTGACCTGCTGGTGGTGATGGCGGTTTACTGGTTCATCGGCTTTAACCTGATGTTCGGGGAGCACAGTGCCTGGGCCCTAGACTGGCGCTGGGTCGCAACCGATTTCAGTCAGCTAGGTTTCTGGGATGCCGGCTTTTTCTTTTTCCAGATGACCTTCTGCGCCACCGCCGCCACCATCGTGTCCGGGGCCATTGCTGAGCGCAGCCGCTTTATTACCTATGTTCTGGTAACCGTTCTGATTGCCGGCGTAATCTACCCGGTAGTGGGACACTGGAGCTGGAGCGGCATATTCAATGACAGCGATGGCTGGCTCCAGCAAAAGGGCTTTGTGGATTTTGCCGGCAGCAGTGTCGTGCATGGGGTAGGTGGTTGGGTGGCCCTGGCGGCGGTGATGGTCATTGGCCCGCGCCAGGGGCGTTTCAAAGACGGCCAGGTCCGAGAGATTTCCGGCAGTAACCTGCCCATGGCGATGCTGGGCCTGATGTTCTTTATTATCGGCTGGCTAGGCTTTAACGGCGGGAGTGTGCTGGCGTTTGATGCCCGGGTACCCGGCATCATGCTCAATACCCTGATGGCCGGGGCGGCAGGCGGCATGGTCGCTTTGTTGATCAGCTATTGCTTGTCTGGCCGCCACCGGGTGACGATCATGACGATCAACGGCACCCTGGCCGGGCTGGTGGCCATCACTGCTGGCGTGCACAGCGTTTCAACCCTGGCGGCCATGGTCATTGGCGCCCTTGGCTGTCTTTGCATGCTGGCGGCGGAACAGTTGTTACTCAAATTTGAACTGGATGACCCTGTTGGCGCAGTCCCGGTACATCTGGTGGCGGGTATCTGGGGAACGTTGGCGGTGGCGTTTTTTGGCCGGGCGGAACAGCTGCAAACCGGCTTATCCTTCATCGGACAGCTCCAGGCACAACTCTTTGGCATTGTGGCCATCGGCTTGTTCAGCTTTTCCCTGGCTCTTCTGTTTCTGTGGCTGCTCAAGCAACTGATGCCCCTCAGGGTCGGTGCGGAAGGGGAACGAGATGGGCTTAACGTGTCTGAACATGGGGCCCGAACCGAGTTGGTAGACCTGTTACAGGCCATGGCGGGGCAGGAGAAAAGCGGCGACCTGCAGCATAAGGTTCACGCTGAGCCTTTCACCGAAGTCGGTCTGATTGCAGCCCAGTACAATAGGGTGATGGCCAGGCTGAACCAGATGATCACCCGCACCCGCTTGATTGTGCGCGATATCCGCGATGGGGTGATCACCTTCAACAGCAAAGGGATTATTTCCAGTGTTAATCCCGGCGCGGAGCACCTGTTTGCGCGCTCCCGGGCGCAACTGATAGGCCAGTCCACGGCATTATTGTTGCACAGAAACAATAGCGCCCTGTATTCCCATGCCAGCCCGGAACAGGTCTTGCCGCGCCTGGCCGCCAGCGAAAATGTCGGTCCTCATGAACTCATCGCACGGGGGGCCGATGATCAGCCCTTTTACATCGAAGTCACCACGGCAGCCAGCCCCACCGAAGCGGGCGTACAATACAGCGCAGTTATCCGGGATATCAGTGAGCGCAAGCGCATTGAGGAGCAGTTGCACCGCCACTCGGAGCTGGCTCAGGTAACCCTTGAAGCGATTACTGAGGGCGTCATTACCTTTGATGCACAAATGCACACGGTTTATTTGAATCCCATTGCCGCCGCGCTAACCGGCTGGTCCTCCCAACAGGCGTTTGGTAAACCCGCCGAGCAAATATTGTGTTTAAAGAGTATCGAAGGAGACAACATGGCGGTATTGCCCCTGTTTCAGCAACAGAAAAAGCAATGCCTGCAGCTGATCAAAAAAGGCGTCAAGCCCTCCGATATTGAACTGACCCCGGCCCCCTTGCACAACCATGCAGGTGAACCGGTGGGGTGGGTTGTGGTGATGCAGGATGTCACCCACAGTAAACTGTTGCAGCAGCAACTGAGTTTTCAGGCGATACATGACCCCCTCACCGGGCTGATCAACCGGCGCGAGTTTGAGCGTTCCCTGCAGAGCCTGATTCAGGATGTCGAGCACAATGCCAGTGAGCATCTGCTGTGTTATCTGGACTTGGACCAGTTCAAGATCGTCAACGACACCTGCGGACACCAGGCCGGTGATGAATTATTGAAACAACTGGCCAACACCCTCAAACCCCTGCTGCGCCAAAGTGACATCCTCGCACGCTTGGGCGGCGACGAGTTCGGTGTATTGCTCAGTCACTGCCCTTTAAACCAGGGCCAAGAAATTGCAGAACAACTGCGCGAAGCGGTCTATGGATTTCATTTTTCCTGGGACGGTCAAGTGTTCGCCGTGGGTGTCAGTATCGGCATAGTGCACCTAACCCAACCCTGCGGTGATCTGGGTATCATGCTGAGCAAAGCGGATACCGCCTGTTATCTGGCGAAAAACCTGGGGCGTAACCGGGTGCACCTGCACCTCCCCGACAGCAGCGAAGTCAAACTACAGACCGATCAAGTGCAGTGGGTTAACCGAATTCGACAAGCCCTCAATGAAGATCACTTCCGTCTGTTTTGCCAGCCTATCATGGCACTGGATCAGGCGGATGCTAGCCCGGCCCACTATGAGATTCTGTTGCGGCTTAAGGATGCGCGGGGGCACATGGTGCCGCCCGGCGCGTTTCTGCCTTCGGCCGAACGGTTTAACCTGATGCCGCAGATAGACCTCTGGGTCATCCGTAACACCTTAGCCTGGATGGGCGGCCAGTTGCGTGGCAGTCATCTTGACCTGCATTGTTCGATCAACCTGTCCGGGGCCTCAATCGGCCACCCCGAGTGCCTGTAAACCATTCGCGAGCAGTTGACTAAACACCGGGTGCCGGCCCATCGGGTCTGTTTTGAGATCACCGAAACAACCGCCATGGCGGACCTGAAAAAGGCCCAAGATTTTATCGGCGAGCTTAGAGCTCTAGGCTGCAAGTTTGCCCTAGATGATTTTGGCAGTGGCCTGTCATCCTTCGGGTATTTGAAGCATCTGTCGGTAGATTACCTCAAAATTGACGGCATTTTTATCCGTGAGCTGGCGCAGAGCCCGATCGACCGGGCGATGGTGGACTCCATCAATACCATCGGGCACATCATGGGCTTAAAGACCGTTGCCGAATTTGTGGAGGATGGCGCCACCCTTGAGATATTACGCCAACTGGGAGTCGATTATGCCCAAGGCTACGATCTGGGCCGGCCACAACCGCTGGAAAGCCTGGGGAATGCGCATGTAATGCACCGTTAAGCTTGGCGACCTAAAACTATCTCACCGACAGGTCTAATCCAGTATCTGCACGAACTCGCCGATCACCTGGTAGCACAACGCCTGCGCCTCAGTGAGTTCAAGAGGTTTAAACATTTCGTTGTAGGAGCGCAGGTTCAGACGGATCACCTTGTGTTGCCAGCCATCCTCATTCTGGGTTTTGGTACTCTCGTAGTCTTTTACCGTATAGCGTGATCCGGTCTCGACATCCGCCTCGTCTGTACGCTCTACAAGCACAATTTTGCCATTACGGGTACCACCCGGCGCTTTGCTGAAAAGGCAGGTCGCACCGTTCGGAATAATTCGGTTCATCGAGTCACCAATCACACGACAGGCGAAAAGATTTTTGCTCACCCTGACGTGGTCAGGTGTGGCAACCCATTCCTTTTCATCATCAAGCTGGTTATGAAGCGCGCCGAAGTCCCCTGCTGCGACTTCAAGGTCTGCACTTGGGTAGAGCTTGCCGCTTTCAGACGTGCGAAGTCTGCAGCGTTCGCATCAGATGGCTTAATTGATTGGTTTTCATCATAAAAGAAGATGGCCTTGTCGGACTGATGGCAGACCCAATCCAATTCGCTGCAGTTGTGCTTATCGAGCCCTAAAGCCTCGCAAGCTTTATCAAAAGCCCCAAAGTACGCGCCCAGATTGGTGAGCTTTCTCAGCCGATGAGATTCATCGACCAGCACAATATCGTACTTGTGTTTGACTAACTCCGAGGGGCTAACCACCATATCGGCTCTCAAACCCGCCACGCTCCGAAAGGCTTTCTTCAGAGTATTGCGAAAAGAAGTCATTGGGACGACCAGCGCCATCTTGGGCTTTGGATACCTCTCCCGAAGTTTCTTAACAAGCCCTTCCAACTCCTCTTCTTCGTCGGAGAACGAACGGAGATTCAGCTCGGCATCCCTCGAATTCAGCAACTTGAACAGAAATATAGCCAGAACTGACTTGCCTGTTCCTGCGCCACCCTCAACCAGAAGGTTTTCGGTCTTTTCATCTAGCAACGCGTAAAGCAATCCAAGCAGGCTTTGCCGCTGCTCTCGGGAAAGGGATTTGTAAGGCGAGTGTTTGAAAACATCGGAGTTGTCAATGGACTCAAGCGAATGCGATACAACGCCTTCTGCCCTGAGCTTGTCCCATGCAGAACGGAATATGCAAATACCCGGTTGTAAAGCTCATCTCTCTGGTAGTAGTTGTGGTCTACCAGACCAAGATTACCACTTAGAAGACAATGCACCACCCCGTCCGCCGCCATGTACTTGATGAGACCGAATTCAATATCGAGCGTCGCTGACTTGTTGAATCGATCACTGCTGATGAGGTGGACGCTCGTCAACAACCGCTTTTCATCATGCTTGAGGTGTGTGCTCAAACGGGTCAGCGTATCGGTTGTCTCGCCGACGTAAGCCTGCTTGTTTTTGCCATCGCTTAATATATAAACAAGAGGCCAGTTGGTCCCCGCACAGACGTTATGTTGAATATCCGCCAATGCGGCTTTTGAAAAGGGATAACGATGAACTTCTACAAGGGGCGAATCCGTCATAACTCCGTGTACTTTTTGGCGGTACCTCGAGCCTTTTCGACCGGGTACTTTTTCTCATTTTTTTCGATCTTTTCCATAACAATCTGTTTCACATCAAGATCGCACGCATCGGCCATTAAAAACGCAAACGCAAAAACATCGGCCAGTTCCTCTTTCACCTTTTCGATATCTGCCTCCTCTGCAGACTTCCACAAAAACGCTTCCAAAAGTTCGCTGGATTCGATGCTCAAAGCCAGAGCGAGGTCTTTTGGATTATGAAATTGCTTCCAGTCTCTTTCATCACGAAACTGACGCAAACGATTAATTACTTCATCCATAATCTAATCCAGAGATGGGTGCTTGGGGTTAACTTATCCAGAGGACGCCACAACGACTGGACGCACTTTTTTGGGCCTCGCTTGATTCAGCATTATTCAGGCACTCACTAAAAGTCTATTTTTTGAAGATCACCGGGGTAATCAATATCCAATGTCACTCCAGGATCATCAACATCAACCCAGATGCAATGCTGGATACGATGTTTAAACAACACCCGCGCGCCTTCTTCCCCGCTTACCTGTTCCAGTTCTGACCAAAAATTGCGGCCAAAGATAACCGGGTGCCCTGCCTGGCCTTTATACCGTGGG
>Ga0307968_1001157_pt1 | contig 21122 bp, 18 predicted proteins | sample OrgLakmetagen650_FD_201834 | JGI IMG/M metagenome (GOLD analysis project Ga0307968, IMG submission 201834) | Saline water microbial communities from Organic Lake, Antarctica - #650 | ecosystem: Environmental > Aquatic > Non-marine Saline and Alkaline > Saline | place: Antarctica: Organic Lake...
CCCTGCGCACACGCACACACACAAACAAACACACACACACAACCCACCTGCACACACACCCCTGCACACACACACGCATACACATACATTAAACACATACACACACGCACACACGCACACACACCAATTCCTGCACATATTTTAAGCTGGCATGCAGCATGCAGTGAATGCTTTCTCATCCAATCGTGTGTGTCGATGTGTGTGTGTGTGTCTGCGTATACGTGTGCGTGTTTGTGTGTGTGACTTTGCATGCGGCAGTGCCTCGGTTGCCACTTACACTCTCATCTTGTGCCCTTTTTACCTGCATGTGTTTTACCTGTATGTGTTTTACCTGTATGCCCTTTTTACCTATATGCTACTACTCGTGCCAATTCAGGTTGTCCTCTACATCCACCCCCCTCACATCAGACTCTTAACTGTTTCCATGATTCCCATTACATTCCTCTCGCCCACCCCCACAATCACTTTTGTAAAAAGGCATGATCCCCATGAGGTTCCTCTAATCTCCCCATAATCACCATGGATAAAGGCACGATTCCCATGAGGTTCCTCTTATCTCCCCATAATCACTTTGGAAAAAGGCACAAAGAGCCACCTCACCCAAGATCACCTTTCCAAAAAGGCATAAAAGCCAGCTCACCCCGGTCTCTCACTACTGCCAGTATAGTAGAGGAGTTGCACGGTGTGAAAGTGGCCCCTTTTCCTTAACGCTCACGTGGGGAATGCTTTCCACTGCCTGCGTAGGGCTTTTTTAGAGTTAGGGTTTAGGGCTAGGGTCAGGGTCAGGGTTAGGGTTAGGAATTAGGGATTAGGGATTAGAGTCAGGGTTTTTGCCCTTTTGTTTTTATCACTACCCAGATGCACTGAAGGCCCACCAATTTGTACTTCACACAGTTACGAGTTGCATCTGTGTTCTGCAATAGTAACAGACGCAGCCCCTCACAGAGTCTGTCCCCCACTCCCCACGGTATCCACCTGAACCTTACAAATAGGGTTGGCCAGAACCGTATATACGCACCGTATATGACCGTATGTATGGTAATTCCCCTGCTAAAAATACCGGATATACACCGTATATTCCTATACATGTATGGTTTTAGCCAACCCTACCTACAAACCTTGCATCCATCTAACTCTCTCATGAGACCTAACACACCTCCTGCAAATGCAGCCACCCATAACAGCCACAAAGAAGCAGCCCCTCCTAGGATTCGTTTCCACTACCCCTATCGTTACTCGCCCCCCAAAAGCAGAGCACAAACGCGCGCCACTGCACCCAGCACCGCACCCGCTCTGCTCCCAGCTAGCCGTAAAGATAATCCCCCTCCACCACCACCACAAGCACGCCAGCGTCAGCACAGCAGCCGTACGTGCAGCACCATTTCTGCTAGCACGCCATCCTCTCAGCCTAGTACTCCAAGATCGCTGGGGCCGCCCACGCAAAAGTACATGTACCAGCGTGTGCAGGTACGCAGCAGTATGTTGCTCAATGTGTGCAGGTTCATAGGGGCACAAAAATACTTGAACCAGCATCTGCAGGTGCACCAAAGTACAATACCAGCATGTGCAGGTTAGTGGTACGCAGGAGTATATGTACCAGCGTGTTTGAGTATGCAGGAGTTAACATATCAGCATCTGCAGGTCAGTGGTGATTGAGGGAGGGTACCTTGTGAACTGAGCAACCTGTCTCCTTGACTTCTGCATGTGCACGTAACAGCGCACTTGCATATGTGCACATACAGCCACATGTATTGCTCTGCACGTACACGCGGACACACAGCACAAACAGTCGTCCACTCATATTATAGTCGTCCACTCATATCATAGTCATCCACTCGTAGGAAAACATGTGCACACGCATTGGTTTAGTTTGGATCACACAGGCCTCCAGCCTGGCGTGGCTGCTCATTCCATAGGTCCCAACAAAGACATCGATCAAAAAGATCAACAGCTGCACTTATGAATTCGTAAACATTGAGTTATGTTGAAACACAAAACCTTTGATATCACTGTGCACACGTGTTTATACTTGCACACCACCTCTGTTGACTCGCAAGTGCTGAAATGCAAGGGCGAAGAGGCACCTAGGTACAGAAAAATGCACATACCTAGGTACATCTTTGAATGCACATACATCTTTGAATGAACATGCATGTACATCCTTTGAATGAGAATGCACATACATCCTTTGAATAAAAAGGCACATACATCTTTAAATGAAAATGCACATACATCTTTGAATAAAAATGCACATACATCTTTGAATGAAAATGCACAACATTCTTTGAATGAAATTGCACGTACATTCTTTGAATGACTCGCAAGTGCTGATGTGAGGGCACCAATAGACACCCGTGTACAGAGAGGTACGCATACACACTATAAGTGTGCATGTGCGCCCACTACCTTTGTCGACATGCACGCGCTCATATGCAGGCTCGATGTGAGCAGCAGGAACTGGGAGCGCGTGCAGCAGCTCTGGTAAGAAGGCCTATATGTTAGGTAGGCCAGAACCGTATATCTGCACCGTAAATAACCGTATGTATGGTGATTTTCCTGCTACAAATACCATATGTACGCCGTATATACCTACAAATGTATGGTTCTGGCCAACCCTACCTTTACGTCCCTTTGTTCCTATCATACCACTTGCTTACATCCTATCATAACGTGCCTGTAGCACACTGCATTCCGACGCATAACCGGTCTGCAGTGTGTTATATTTGCACTCAAGAGCTAGCACAGATCAGTGTAAGGCTTGTGTGTTGGTCCAAGAGTGGGACGAGCTACTCAAGAAATGCACTGGATCACTTTATTTCCCGCACACTGTCTCTTGCTCACACTAACACATATAAAAGCATACACGCAAGAGCTAGCACAGATCAGTTTAAGGCTTGTGTGTTGGTCCAAGAGTGGGACGAGCTTCTCGAGAAATGCACTGGATCACTTTATTTCTCACACACTGTCTCTTGCTCACACTAACACATATAAAAGCATACACGCAAGAGCTAGCACAGATCAGTTTAAGGCTTGTGTGTTGGTCCAAGAGTGGGACAAGCTTCTCGAGAAATGCACTGGATCTCTTTATTTCTCACACACTGTCTCTTGCTCACACTAACACATGTAAAAGCATACACGCATACTCACACACACACACACATACACACACACTGGACAATGAACATATACAGGATGCTCATCAAGCACGGCACCACCGCCGCCGGCCAGAGTCTGTGCCTCCCTCCTCTTCTCCATCCTCTACCATGTGGATGAAGCAGAAGCAAGAGCAGCAGGCACAGCAGCAACACAGGCGTATCCAGCAGGTACTGTTGGCTCAAGAACCCCATCAGAGTTGTTACTTATAAAGTGTTTACTTTTCCTGGCTATCCCCTGCCGTACTTTTTCCATAACACCCCGCATGCATGCAGTTTTATGCCATGCAGGGCACCTGCAGTATTTTAGTACATACAGCTATTCTGACCCTGCGAGCTTGTGTGGGGTTGGTGAAAATAACCGTGTTTGAGGTCGCTGCCAGTCACGAATTGTGAGAGCCCCCCCGCCCTGCCCTTAAGCAAACTCATATGAAAACAGCATGTTGACTTTCCTTTGCCCTTTTGTGTATTCTCCTCCTTTGAAATGTATGCAAAGCTTATTGGTGCTGGACAGGGTCAAACGCCCTGCGAGGTTGATGCAGGGAAGGCAAAAGATAAACTTGAAAGGTTGATGCAGGGAAGGCAATGAAAGGTTGATGCAGGGAAGGCAAGAGATATATTTGCAAGGTGCGCGAAGGTGCGCGAAGGTTGATGCAGGGAAGGCAATGAAAGGTTGATGCAGGGAAGGCAAAAGATAAATTTGCAAGGTGCGCGAAGGTGCGCGAAGGTTGATGCAGGGAAGGCAATGAAAGGTTGATGCAGGGAAGGCAAGAGATATATTTGCAGGGTGCGCGGAAGATGCAGGATTGATCAAAAAATATTGATTATTTGGGGTGCAGGATGAGTACACTAAGGTACGGTATGTACAGGAGGTCAAAAATGGTCTGGCAGGTGCAGCAGCAGCAGCAGCAGCAGCACCATCGTTTGATGTTTGGGGACGTTTGTACCATAAATTTGCAATGACACGCCTGGGTATAGTCTCAGCATGAGCTCATGTCATGCACACATTGTACGGTAGGCCAGTAGGCTGATTTTGTCCCTGGGGGGCGCTGGGGGCGCTGGCAACTACATGCTGAAGGGACCGGCGCTGCAGCTCTTCCAGAAGCACCATCTCAGGCCCACGACTCTGTACATGTGCTGAGTTTTTAAGCAACAATGACAGGATCATGGGCCTCGATCAGCAAACGGGTCCGGTGCTGCAGCTCTTCCAGAAGCACCATTTCAGGCCCACGACTCTGTACATGTGCTGGATTTTAAAGCAACAATAACAGGATCATGGGCCTCAATCAGCAAACGGATCCGGTGCTGTAGCTCTTCCAGAAGCACCATTTTCGGTCCACGACTCTGTACATGTGCTTAGTTACTAAGCAACAATCACAGGATCATGGGCCTCAATTAGCAAACGGATCCGGTGCTGTAGCTCTTCCAGAAGCACCATTTTCGGTCCACGACTCTGTACATGTGCTTAGTTACTAAGCAACAATGACAGGATCATGGGCCTCAATCAGCAAACGATTCTTACCTCTACATCTATGTCTCCATCTACACCTATGTATCTATAACAAGAATGCGGCCAGATAATTGAACTGGGACAAACATGTGAACAACAATTCAGATACACACCTGATTATTGTATGTATCTGTTCTGCGTACATAATATTAGGGTTGGATAAAACCATAAAACCACATATACATGCACACACACGTACACACATGCACACACAATCGGAAACATACACACACGCATTGTGTGAACACAGGTGCAACGTGACCTGGAGTACATCCGCACTCTAAGGCAGGCTGAAGCCACAGCAGAGGAGGAGCACAAGCTGGTGGGTGACAGTGAGAAATTGTTTAGGGTTGGCCAGAACCATATATATATATATATATATATATACGGTTTATGTACGGTATTTTTGGCAGGAAAATCACCAAATAGGTATACGGTCATGTACGGTGTATATGTACGGTTCTGGCCAACTCTACAAATGTTTGGTGCAATCTAAGTCAGTCGATTATAAACGTGATGCTTGCATAATCAAAAACGTTCTTGATACACAGTTTTCTGCTTAGTGTTGCCTCCCAGAGACACCTTGTGGAAAACTACTAAGCATTGAATACCATTCCCAACGTAACATCAAGATGTTCAGGTCAAGAGCCACTTCAGTAATAGTTTGCTCTAGGTCAATTTTTTGCCGTTTACTCCTGCATTAGTGAAAACTGAAAAGGGTAAACTAAACCTTTTCCCATATTCAAGGTGATTTGCATGCGGAGCCACGGCGTTCGTAGTTGTATACTTTGACCGCTGCCAAGCGAGAGAAAGAGGGGAAGACAACAGCCATGTATAGCTGCCTTCCATTAGGTGGTGCAGAGCAGAAATTAGAACGGCGATAGTCTGCCATGTACGCTATTAAAAATGATGATCCAGCAATGATGCTGCTTTTTACATACCTCTACACTCACAGCACGTGAATCATGTGCAGTTCAATAGCATGTGAGCTCAGTGCATTGTGCTGCATGCACGCACAGGTGCTTCAGCAAGCTGAGGGGTCAATAGCTTCCCTGCGCTCACAAAAAGCGTATGCAGACAGCGCCGCTCAATGGTTGGGGCGTCATTGTGTGTCCTAGAGCTGTGCTATCTCTTAGTGGTTATTAGGACGAGTGATCCAAGCAGCAAAGTAATGAGTGATAATTTTAGTTATATAATTTTACTTTGAGCCCCACTGTAGGTCCTGGCACCAACATGCTCTTTTCAGTTGCGCTGGATGTATTAAATCCACAGCGTAGCCAATTCTCTTCCATTTCTTTTGAAACGAAAAGGAAAAAACTACACAGGCAGCAAAACACTCCCTGCATCAAATAAGGAAAAGGAGACGCATTGGCCCGAAGTGCCGTGAGTCTCCCCCACCAGAGGAATTTCTTTTGTTTCATCTCCAGCAGGAGTCTTCTTTTGACGGTGCGTTCCACAACAAATGAAAGTTCCCTCCCGTGGAAATCAAAATTGACAAAGAAACCCCGCCCCTTGAAAATGCGCCTATCTTTCTGAAATAGAGCCTAGCGCTTGCAAAAAGAGTAACAAATTTGCCCCACCTTGTCACGCCCAATCGTTGGCAGCGACGAATCGTGTGACAGAGCAGTTTAGTTGGTTGGCAGTTGAGAGTTTCTTTACGTCTTGTTCAATAAGCTGGATGGCCAGTCTTATTGATAACCTTTATCTTCTGGATTTGATAGTTTTGGTAATCAATTGACAACATGTGAACTCTAAGAGGTACCATTAGAGGGGATCCTCAAGAGACCCTGTGCCGTGTAAGGTCTCCGATTCTATTTGTTCGTTTGTTTAGCGATGTTAATATGTAACCACATTGAGGCCGAGAGGTCCGTCTGAGTCATGGGTCCCAGCTCCGGAGAAGGAGCAGTAGTGTGGTGGCGACCCTAAGCTGAGTAGACTCAGAGTAGTAGACACACATACATGTGTGCAGAGAGTGCACAAGGGCATGGGCCAGAGAACTGGTAGAAGCATTAGGGACCAGCGATTCAAAGAACTCACTCCTCTGCTGGATGGTTTTTCCACCTTGGAGGCCTTTCTTGGTCCGTAGGCGCCCAAATTATCAATAAGACTGGCGGGGGCTTTTGAATGCTCTCGTTTGCTTCGCTGACCAGAGGCCGAACATGCCGCGCAGAGAATGAGAGAGCCGTGCAAGAAGTAGATGTGCTGAGTCTTATACTTTGCAAAAACCGTAATTTGATCTGACAACCTCGTAGAACCTGCCCCCTTCTTCACCCGACGTAGAGGGAAATATTTGAAATACTTATCAAGCAATCCCCAGAGCCCAAAAAATAGTGTACGGCACTTCCCTTATGTATACAATCAGTAGATGCAAAAGATGGAAAGGGCTTGCATCACAGAAATATGATGCACTTCGAAACAGCCCCCCTGCAACCTTCCCGTGCAGATACCCAGGCAGAGGAGCGAGGGTCCTTTTCGCCCCTGGGGTGTGTGGATTTCAAGAAGCGTCTGTTTTTGTCTGTTAGGGAATCTGAGGGAACACTCAGGAAAGGTTCTTTTGCAGATGTGCCCTCATCTCTTTGCCAGAGCTTTTCAAATTCGCTGCTGGACAAATGAGTATAAAAGCGATCCATCAAGGTACACAGGGTGCATGCCTGCTAGCACAAGCAGACTTAGGCAGCCGTGAAAAAATGATACAAGGCAATACCAGATTCCGGAAGGGATCCCTTCAGAGGAGACACAGATAGGTGATCCCAACCTGGCTCCAAACCTCCAATCTAAATGACAACAGCGACAGAAATATAGTAAGCCAGATGCAGTCATAGCCGTTCCGACTTAACAACCACGCCGTAAAGGAAACCCAACAAATACGTATCAGCCAAACTAGGTCTGCCAATAATGCAAGAAGAGTTGCCCGTGGTAACCTAGCAGATGGTGCTGCCAATCCATACCCCCTGGCTATAAAATCAAGAGACATACAACCAAATGAACGCGATGTACATTTGATCGAAAATAAGTAACACTTCCCATATCCAACAAGCAGAAAAGGACGAAAACCTAATGTAGCTGCTACTGCCTCAAATCTTCGGACACCGTAAAAACCTTCACACCATTCTGCTAGGAGCAACAGGCACCATCTACAGCAGCCACACAAGGAACCCATTCCACCGCTTTGGAGTAACTGGTCTACATGCAACAGCACCCATGAAACAATTACGCCGACATGCGATCAGATCCGCAATAAATATCATATAGATGAGATCCAGATAAACACCAGCTACTCGGGCACTTGCCTGGAAAGAGATGGGCATCAATGACCTCCCACTTTCTCAGCATGAGAACAATGACTCCCTTGCTGTGAAGCAAATGCGAGATGTTTGGCCGCCCAATAAGGTTGTCGGCCGTGGCCTTCATGCTCGCTCCGTGGCAGTCGTGCATAGCTCCTGCACGACTGCCACGACTGCCAGAGCACTAGACAGGCATAATCAGCACAGGGAAGCTGGTTGTGAAGGGTTGTCGTTTGCTCCCTTACTGCGTGCGTGTATGTATGTGCTTGTGGTAATGTGGTAGTGCATTTTCAGAACTTGCTCTGCAAAGAGGGAAGTAGGACATCTGCTGACAAGGGTTGCAGGACGTGCTGACAAGGGGCAGGATCTGCCGCCAAACCCTGCCGCTCCTGCTTTAGAGCATATAGCCCAGTTGTATGCTCTCAAGCAGGATCGGCATGGTATGGCGCCTCCTCCTTGTCGGGATTTGGAATCCTTCCGTAGGCATCCTTAAGTTGGGACCACACGGCTGGAAACTGTTGAGCATGCTTGCGTGCCGTTGCTTCGGCGGTGGCCTGGCGACTGGCCAAAGTGCCGCTGTGTTGTTTGCCCATCCATCTCTTGATTAGCCGGGAGGCCCACGCACGAGAGGGCTGCCAGGGAAACTCGAACAAGTCCTCTTGTGGCAGCTGCTGTCTATCCTTGATTTTAACACTTGCTCGACCTGCTGCTGTCTGTCCCTTATATGCTGCAACGCTGAGGTGATCCTGAGCAGGGACACACCACCCAGCGCCTGAGAGGAGAGGGAGAGAAGAGCATCGGTGAGCACAAAGTGCATCCCCCATCCCTGTTACTGTGCAGTTTAGACGCCACAGCAGTTTACAGGAGGCGCCACGTGCCACGTAGATTACAGGTACTTGATACCGCACAATAAATACCAGCAATGGTGCCCAATTCGTGGGATTCCAGCTCAAATGATTGGCTGGCCGAACTTCTGGAGCCTGCAGATGCAGCCTCAGTACAACCAGCAGGCACCCTGCAACAAGCAAAAATTGCACAATGCTTGTGACAACAGCAAACCCACAAATTCCAGGCGCTGCCAAATGCCGCAAACTCATGAGCAGAGCCCACAGCAAAATTCAAAGGAAACTAATACATAATTTAGGTTTCAAGCGCAAATGATGCTCTTGCACAAAGCACATGACAAATTAAATCTGGTCCTCAAAGCCTACATCTCCCAAGACGTAAAATGCCGGCCGCTTAATTACCAGCAACGATTACGTTTTGGGATACAACACTTACACAAACACGCTCTGCAATGAACATTTCAATTATGTGGCGCGAGTAACTGCAACACTCCAAACACGAACTAATTGCAGCCACTTATTCCAGAAATTTTCCAATGGAGCAGGCACTGCTGCTCGAAAGCAATTCACCTGTGACAGCCTCACCTGTGCAGATCTTCGCTCATGAAATCATAGTGGCAGGGACACGTAAATGTCAAACATCATTTGAAAAGTCGGAAGACACTAGTGAAGTGTCTGCCTCTGGCGAAGAGTCTACCAGTACCAGCACCGATAACGGGGGCTTCAATTCTGATGGTCAACGAACTACTTCAGAAAGTTCTGAATCGCAAAGCGGCTGAACTCACATCTCGCTACGCTATGCTTTGCAGAATAGAACAATGTTTCAAATCTTTTGCTCCTAGAGATCTGACAGCATTAGAACCTCGTACCAGCTGCCTTTCTTCTGATTTTTAAAGTGATGTTTGACTTTACAATACTGTTAACGTTACGCTGCTGCACAGGCATACCACATTCCTTATAGATGGAATGCCGAGCTCGCTAGACTTTTTGATGAGTGATATTTACAACAATCCTTCAAGCTGGATAACTTCCATACAAAGTCTTGCCAGTTTTGGTGCCAAATTTGGTATCAATCGAAATGAGAAACTCACAAGACACAATACACGAACAATTTTATAAGGTCGCCCCCGTGAAAAACCCACTCTACCAATCTCACTTAGCTCTCCACCCAATTAAAATCCCCCTATACCTCATCTGAATGCTAATTACTTGATGCTATACCTAAATCATTGACATTTGCTGGAAATTTGGCATTCTGGGGGTTCTGTGGGGCCCACTGCGTATTTTGCACCCACTTAGGCAGAGAAAAGGTGCATTTATCAAGTTGCCTTGATCGACCTATGCTATAATAAGCATTATAAATGTTATATAGCAATTCTGTAATGTCCAATTTGGGGCAGGGGTATGGGAACTACGGCGAGTCGGAGGCACTCACACAAGGGACAAAGGGGAAAAAGAGAAATCCGTCGCTCCATACCTGCTTCAAGTTTCCTCCTGGTTTTTCCTCTCAGCGTTGAGGGCAAATTATATGACTTCGACGTAATTTAAATGGGGTCAATCGGTGGCCTGATTGGTTTTTGGCATAATTTCCAACCTAACATTGGGGCGCTTTTTCCAACTGTGCCTTCCCATTTAGTCCATGACCCCCAACTCACACCAGATTTGCGGCCAAACTAATTATTATTTATTAATTTAAGATGGTGATTGGTGGACTATGTGAAGAATGGTGCCTGTTTCCTGACATTGCCCAAATACCTACCCAGCCTCTGCACCTCTCCCCAACCTTCAGGCATCTAGCTATCCAGTGCATGTCTCAGGTCACGGAATGGTGGAGTGGGTGCAGAGATATGCTTGCGCAAAGTTAAGTGAGACGATTTGGCTGGCAGGGGGGTGAGTTTTTTCACGGGGGCGACCATAAGTCAGCACGACAAGTTGGACGAGACCAGGAATTCTGGGCAGGCCCCTCGAGGCGCCTCTAATATGCTCACCATGATCAACCGTGACTGCAGAGGGCCAAATTATGTTGTCTAGGTGCAATTAGATTGTAATTCTGTTGCTTTCCAACTCGTCACTTCATAAGGCACGTCAAGAACCTGATCAGCAGATCGAAAACCAGGCAAGCCATTACCAGCATGGATGCCATAAATAACAAGAACAACAACAATAGCTCACGGTAGATCTGGAAAAACTTGATCAACAAAGCACCAGAAAGAGCACAAGAAATATTTAACGATTCCACATGCACGCACAACCACGGGCAGGCCTCCAAGCCGTAAAAAATCCTTAGACCGGCACCATTGAAATTGAGCCCACCAAGCAAGCTCAAATATTTGGGGAGTAAAGATTCTTAGTAAGCTATACATATTAAACATGGCACTTACCTCCCTGACGAGCCCTGATGAGGCACAAGCTCAAATATTTGGGGAGTAAAGATTCTTAGCAAGCTATACATATTAAACATGGCACTTACCTCCCTGACGAGCCCTGATGAGGCACAAGCTCAAATATTTGGGGAGTAAAGATTCTTAGCAAGCTATACATATTAAACATGGCACTTACCTCCTTGACGAGCCCTGATGAGGCATCGCCCTGTGCCTGTTTGAAAATACAACTCTACGTCTGGGGGAGCTTTCTCCGATTCCAGCCCTTGCGAGGGCCTTTGCCGGGCTGGTTGATCTGGGCAAAAAACGTTGTCAATTCATATAGATGCTAATCTACCCAGAAAGGGGGCGTTGAAAACGAGTGTACAAATTGCAGTGTGTGTGTGTGTGTGCATTCAGGCATTTTACCCTTCAACCCCATATATCCACTGTTTCACCACCTTTCCAGGCACTTTCAGTGCCTGAAGTGTGACAAATTGACACCTTCACATGCTGCGCTGCTTAGGTTGGTTTCACAGTCACAGACCAGATTCACACTCCTGAGAGCTTCTGAACTAAATCATTTCCGTGAAATAAACACACACCTTTTGAAATAAATGTTTTCCTTAATTTCATTGCTCACACCCCAGAAAGTCAGAACTTCAATTAAATGAATGCAGCTTGAAACAAAATTAAACTGGGCGCCTAGAAATTACACTTGAAAACACTCAGAGAACGGGCTGGAATCAAACCCCCAGATCTGCTTTGAACTACAGTCAAAAATGACCCTTGCTGAATTAAAGGGCTACACTCTTCAATTCTAGACAACAGTGCCTTCAACGAGTGCATCAAAACCCTAAGCAACAATGAATCTCCAGGACCGGACGGGATCGATAATGAGCTTTTGCGCATGCTTCCTGCAGAAATCGAAAACACCATAAACATGCTCCTTATCTACCATGTGGGCTATTGGCTTCACACCAAAAGTCTGGAAGACGAGCAACACCATTATTATAGACAAGAACAAAGGAGATGAAACTGAAGTGCCCCCCTACCGCCCAGTTGGCCTGCAAATAGCCTCTACAGACTGTGAACACGTCGCCCTGTGCCTGTTGTAAAGTGCGGTTCTACGTCGCCAAAAGCACCTGTCTGAGATATGCCCCTGACATCGGGGACAGAGGGTCACCGAGTCTGAGGTATCTGGCAACATAGAGCCGCACTTTCCCTACATGGTGACATGCAGATCAACAGCTCCCCCACGAGCGTGCCCAACCAATCACTTTTGAAGCTGCAAAACCATGAGCTTTCAACTGTTGCTGTATAGTCTTGCTTGGCCATGGTGCGCGCACTGGGTGAATTTAAGCGATGGCATGAGTCTATAACCAATTTGAACTACAATTGCAACATGATCACACTCGGCCAATGTGTGTGCATGTAAACATTATCAGAGGAAGGCAACTGATCAAGTGCCCAAACATGCTCCTTAAACAATCAAGGGGCAACTACTCTCACACCTCTTCATTAAATTGGAACCAACGCAGCATTAAACTCAAGCTAATAACAGGGTTTATAGATATAAACCTTATCGGTAGATATGCTTTCATGGAAAAGGTAGAGCAGCATTTTACTTTGTATGCCACCTTATCTCATCTTGCATTATACTTTGTATACCACCATTATAAAGAAGAAACTACGCAGGCAGTGAAAAATCACTCCCACATTAATAGGAAAAGGAGCCACTTTGGTATCGGGTACCGTTAAACCCCTCCACCAATATACAGGAAAAAATATCAATGGGGATTTGGAGGGTTGCAGGCTTGACCTGAAACTGTCTCCTGATGAGAGTTGATAACATACAGTGCTGGAAAGGGCACGTCTGGTATGGACAAGTTTGGCAGCGTAATTGACAGAATGAACATGAAGCTTGGAAGCAAGTTTCCTAATCTTTGAGAATCAAGACCCAGCTCCTTTATAAAAAGCTCCAGCGTGTGATTGTTGTAGATGGTGCCACCCACTCTCAAAAGGATGGTGTGGGGAATTATCGTTATACTTGTGTATACCATCTTGATTATCTTGATACCTTCCAGCCACTGGGTTATTTTTACTCTGCTGTGCGATGGTCTAGGGTTCAGTCGGGGAGTGTGGGGTCCCTCGTCAAACTGGCTTCGAAGTCAATAATAAAAAAATGTGGGATTATTCTAAACCTGGTCTCTGCGTGCCGGTGTGAACCCCCTGGACCTGTTCTTGACGCTTTGAATCTTGTTAAAATGAACAAGAATTATTTAATATTTAAGTATGACCAGACTTGATCTGCTTTCGTTCCTGTTGGTCCTCTCCTCGGCAGCTCCCTCTCCAAATGTACTGATTCCGTTTCTATCTGAGTCGAATCATGAAGTCAGAATTCCTGGGTACGTTTTGCCTAGACGCCTAGACGCGAATGCAGAACGTGCTTGCAATATGCATGGACAGCTGCCTTTGTTAATTACCCTCCCACTCTAGTGCACACTTGTGCAAAAGCAGCCATGTATACAACACGACCAGTCATGTTGCATGGACAGCCGAGGCAACTGCTCAGCAGCTCTGCGCACGCGCGCGCAGGAGAGGATATTCATTTAACAGAAGCAAATTTGGCCGACGTGCAGGTTTCCAGTGTTTATAGTTTTCCAAGACAATGTGGAAATGCTTGAACACGCATTCTCTAGCGCGCACGCCACGTTCCCGAACCAAGTAGTCCTAGTGGACAACAGTGAGAGGAAGGAACTCACCTCGTCCAAACACCCAGTGAGTACTATCGACACCACGAAACAGTGTGCCTGCTTCTTCCCCAGGTCTTGTCAGCTGCAATGGTGTGCGTGGTGTCTCTGCTGCGCTTGGCTGATCGTGTGCCATGCCATGCTTTATTAGCAATAATGTGTGTTTGGGTTGGTGGCCACGCACGCTATGAGTACCTTTTTCTGCACAAATACAGAGGGCCCTTACTCGCTGGGTTCATACAGTTACTCTAAAAAGCTACTGCACGCGTTGCATCCATTTCCATCCGGCAACGGCATTCCGTGCATTTATGCGCTGAGCAGCAAATTGGTGATACTGCTAATCCTTTATGCGCACAACATGATGATGTCTGCTTTTGTTCTTGGCAAGTTTGAGCAGCTGTCCCAGGACGTGTCTTGCATTTTGCTAAGGGCAATGGCTACTAGGATGTTTGACAAAAAACGAGGCAAGGCCCTAGGAAAGGCTACAGCTTAAATTACATCTTGACGAATGTCACTCAGCTTACAACCATGCATTACGCACGACTGCAATCAGCCATTGATTTTGCAGAGCTGCCTGCCTAAATGCATGCACACACAAGCTGCTTGCTTTTTTGCTTCGTCAACAATCGACAACATACTTGTTCCAGCGCTGGCGCCATGAAAGTCATCCTTCATTGCGCAAGTGTACGCAAGTGTACCTTAATGCATGCACACACAGCCTGCCAGCTCTAGCGCAATAAATCATTATCTGACTATGCAAGGAGACTTATGAGTTCAGTGTGAAACATCTGAACTCAGGTTCTTGAAGTGTAGCATAAAGTGAGATGTTCTCACTTTCTGGTTTTCTCCGGTTTCTGCTTCCCTTCTCCATTCTTTTTTAATCCATAAAGAACACAACTCTCTCTTTAGCATACTTCCCCCCCTCCTTCACCTCTTTTCTATATTTTAGCCAGATATTTTAATCTTTAGTTTTCTCCCGTTTCTCCGGTTTCTCTGAGTTGTTGTGTTCTCCTTGGTAACAATGACAGAGCCCTATGCATCTCACGATGCAAGCGAAATAGAACAGCTGTTTAAATGAGGTAGCCGGGTCTTGAGCCCGTGCCTGCAGGTAATTATATTGATAATATCCAGGACTACCTCAGAAGTCTAATACAGTCTGGAGAGTCTGTTATGTCGGAAGTCTAATACAGTCTGGAGAGTCTGTTATGTCCAGGGATGGGTCATACGGACCTCAGAGACGTTCAATACGGTAAAATACGCATTAAATACGCAATACGCGTATAATACGGTACCGTACTTTATGCAATTTGGGAGTGCCGATTTTTGACCCAAAATGGACCCGGTTCGCCCCAAAATCACCCAAAACTGTTAGGTGATTTGAGGAAAAGAAGAGTCTGCAGACTATCAATAAAAGATAAAAGTAATCTGACTTAAAGGTTTAGAAGTAAAAGTTTCACCCCTCCTACACCCGCGAAAGGAGGAGAGGACCGATTTAGTTGCCACACATTTATTTGAACTAAACGCCTGTTTTGCGTGTACACATCATCCAAGCTGCTGCCATTCATACATCAGGATTTGTTGCCGCATATCACACCATGATGACAATAAGGAGAAAAAAGCCACTTTGGTACCGGCTGCTGCCGTACGACTCTTTCTCCATAGCAAATAGAAATTCCCAAGCAAGAGGCCTGAACTCACCAAAGCCATTTGTGTGCCTGTGCATGCCACAATCACGTCACAGGATTTCTGAGTTTTTTTAAGCCATTTGTGTGCCTGTGCATGCCACAAACGCGTCACAGGGGTTCTGAACTCACCAAAGCCATTCGTGTGCCTGTGCATGCCACAAACGCGTCACAGAGTAATGCAACCACACTGTGTGCGTGCCTTCCAGCTGCTGCCACCTACACCACCACCATTGTGTTCCTCTGCAGGTCTTCAGCACTGCTGCCGCCTTCTTCACCTCCACCACCCTCCTCTCCTTCCCTCAAATACACAACTGCTTGGCGGCCTTAGCACACATTTGGTCGTTTAAGCAGTACGCCTGGCAGCATTCGGATGTGGTTGTGATGAACAAGGTCGGTGTTTTTGATTGTATATACCGGCGAAGAGTCAGTTTTGTCAGTGGCATGACCTAGCAGCGTTTGGACGTGGTTGTGATGAACAAGGTGGGTAGTCATGTGAGCAGTTTGATGTTTGGTGAGTGTTTGGATGTGGATATGATTTATGATAAAAAGGTTGGCTCTCGTTTTAGACAGTGGTGCGTCTGGATTGCTGCACCCGATGGCTGTCTTTCTTTGCCTTTTTGAGATTGTTAGCAACTCTGTTTGCCTTTTTGCTGTTTCAGGCTCTATTTTCAGGGTTGGCCGAAACCGTGTCTGATACTGTCTATACAGGTCTGTGGATTTTCCAGCAAAATACCATGTACACACCACTTAAAAGTACTTGAGTATGTGTATGGTTCTGGCCAACCCTGTTCGTTTTCATCTGGTTGACTAGGTACATTTCATGTTAATCCCTCATTGACATGCTGGCAATTCAACCCTATGCAAAAGTGGACATAACTGTAACAGCGCTGCTGCTTTTCAATTGACTTGCAAGTTGTTTCCAGGCATGCTCTGTGGACGAACATGTCTTAGCATTTGATCAACCCTCTTGATTTCGATGATCTTCTTTACTTTTTGTTGGTGGAGGACCTTTACAATACCCGGTACCAAAGTGCTAATTTTTCTCATTGAATGTAGGGAGCAGTTTTACTGCCTGCAGACTTTTTCTTTTCCTATTTCCTTACACTTTGGCTACTGTGGACTTAATCATACACACCTAAACACACGTGCAGAACCCCCAGGCGAACATGACCACCGTTTTGCTTGAAAAACTGCGTCCATTGGGGTCCTCCTGGGGTGCTGCATTCTTTGCCTACGACCTCCTGGCTCTCTTTAACACACAGGTAGGAGCAGTGTGTCATATTTACTTTTAAGTCACACATAGATACACGTGGTGTGTTCTATAATTAAGCAAAAGGGGTGCCCAGGGTTACGGTTGCCTGGCTCTCATCAAACCATGCAAGCCAAAAGGAACCAGAAAAACCGCGCAGGCATTAACAAACACTTTGCATACTATATGGCATATGTAATTATACCAGTCAGCTAAATGCAAGGGTGTGGTGTGTTGAACACAGCTTCCAGATTAGCAGTTTTGAGCAATGATGCCGAAAGAGTGAGTATGTTACAAGAGCTCCATATAATTGGCCTTACAGCCTAATGTGTTATAGCGGAGGACTTATGCACTGCCGACAAGCTGACGCGCCAGCCATAGTGTACGTCCATGTCAGCTTTTATAATTTGAGCATGGTGTCTTGCTTACACTAGATTTTGACACGAAATTGGGTCAGCTTGTCTGCTTTTGGTCTGGAGCCTCGTTGAGTTTAAGTTTTTATGCTCTTTCAAAGGCACAGCTGCCTGCAGCACATTGCTGCGACTCAACACGCTAGTTATTTATGATTTCCAGGAACTGAAATAATGAGTTTATGCACTCTTAGCTCTGCTTCGGCAAGCCATGAGTGTTTTTTTTGCGCACTGTATTAAACGATGCAGGCACTCGGTTTGGGTTCATATTTTCTGTTTAATGGCCTGTTGCCTTACTTATAATATATGGGTAGGTGCTTGAAATAAATTTGATAAATTAGGATTGGGCAAAGCGTCCCTATTGTATGCACTCTGCATTGGGTCCCTTGTAATGTTGCACTTGCACTAGCATGCAGGCACTTGCACTAGCACTTGCACTAGCATGCAGGCACTTGCACTAGCACTTGCACTAGCATGCAGGCACGGAGCCGTCATACTGCTGCTTTACACGTAATCATGTATGCACTCTAACGCTGCTGTGTTCAGCATTTCAGATCATCACACGGTGCCTTGCACAAACTCCACGTTTATGCCTGGCCCTTACACGTAATCATGTATGCACTCTAAAGCTACTGTGGTCAGCATTTCAGAGTTTACAGAGTAAGCCATCAGTCAAAGCGTGCGACTGCTAGCCAAAGCCACTGTGGTCAGCATTTCAGATCATTACACGGTGCCTTGCACAAACGACACATGTTTGCGTGGCCTCGTGCTTTGTAACAAGAGGTGCCTGCTTCAAGTCAGCCTGCGAACTTTATGCCTCAAGCCTAGCTCACACAAGGATAAGGGCAAACAACTGCAGGGTTCCACATGTGTGCTCTTTGTGTAATGCGCTCGCACAAGGATTGGGGCAAACAACTGCAGGGTTCCACGTGTGTGCTCTTTGTGTAATGCGCTCGCACAAGGATTGGGGCAAACAAATGCAGGGTTCCACGTGTGTGCTCTTTGTGTAATGCGCTCGCACAAGGATTGGGGCAAACAACTGCAGGGTTCCACGTGTGTGCTCTTTGTGTAATGCGCTCTTTGTGTAATGCGCTCAAGAGTAATGTAAGAGAGCTCTTAATGTAACATTAAAAGGAATGCCAGGGACCAGCAACAAACTCAGTGAAACAAGCACGAGATGCTAGATTGCTAGGGTTAAGACTGCGGTTGGGCGCCATGCCGTGAAAAGGTGTAAGAAGCCCTTACGGATTGTTTCTGGGTAAAACTCTTCAGATCAAGTGCCTAGTTCACAGGAATATCTGGCTAAAACATGCCCAAGGCCCCGCACAGACTCCTTGACTGGTCCCAAGAGAATGCCTGCAACTAGCGGGGCAATCGACACAAGCGCTTGATGCGTAGGGTCTTAGAGCAATCAATATTGAGCACCATGCAGTAACAAAGAAGCCGTAACAGGCTGTCTTAGAGGGACGAAGAGTTCTTATGAAGTATTCACGGAATGTGCAAGGTAGTGCACCCCTGTGCTTTTTTCCCACATGAACATGTACACGCATAATGGTTGCAGGTGGTCTTAGAGCAACCGTGGGACGAGAACTTTCTGCAGAATTACATGTATGTGTTTGGTCCTCTTAGCTGAAACCTCTTTACTTGTCAATGTTGTATTGACTTTTTGTGGTTTCAAGGAAATTGAGTGTGTTGTTGACACATGGAAATTGTAAAATATACTGACCTGTCTCCTCTCATCTTCCCGTTGAAAAAGGTTGTTTCAGTTCGGAGCCTGGCAGTCAGAACTTTTATGCGTGGCCTCACTTGCAACTCCTGACCCCTTCATATGGCAGATGGCAGATAGCAAAGCACATGTTTGTGTAGATGTGCAAAGGTTCTGCCCCCCCTATTTTTCCACCCATAGAGTAAATGGCGTAGCATACGTTCCAGCCCCTATTTTCTCTATTCCCACTTACAGGGTAGATTGTGACGCATACCATCGTTGGCGAAGGGGGGGCTACTCTGCCGACGCAATAAGTGTAATGGAGTACCTCATGATTGTGCACCTAGCAGATGTGCCTTCCAAACAGTGCGTGCCCATCTCTCTTTTTGGTCTGGCTATGCTTGTTGTGGCGTCTGTTCATCTGTGCACTTAGTAGGCTTGCCTTCCAAATTGTGAGCGCCCTAACAGGCAGGGCAAAGGCTGGTGTGAATTATTGTTGTTGCACCGGAAGCTGCATGTTTCGTAGCATGATCTGGTTGTGCGCTTGTTGCTGACTGTCTACTACACCACCTCATCTCGATCGTTGATCAGTCAGCAAGCAAGCATTCAGTCGTCATACTGACAGACACACACATACTTACACATCACACACACAAATTTGCTCCCACAGGTGGAGTGCGATGTCCTTTAGTTGTGAGCGTCTGGACACCTCCTTTACCCAAAAGCAGCAAGCAATTTGACACAATACCACATTTGCATGCGTTAATTTGCACAGCTGGAGCGGTGAAAGCGCATGCATTCACACGCATACATAAATGTGCACTTGTTAATTACAACTTCCTCTTAGTTAGTTAGTTAACGTGGCTGGACGCGTACGTAACCTGAAGCCCAGCAAAAGCAGGACCTGTTGATTTCATCTGAAGCTTTAAAAGCAGCCCTAAGAATGTGCACAAAACACACTTCCACCTAAGTACACGCTTGCTTGCATTACTGGGCACAGGTGGAGTGTGAGAAACGCTGGACACGTACTTACTTAAACCAAAAGCGGGGCACGAAAAACAAGTAGTGTCACCACGTCCACACGTCCATGCGCGCACAGGTGGAGTGAGATGTCTCCTCAGGAGCGATTGGACACATATCCCAAACTCAGCAAGAGTAGTAGTGGGAAGAAGAGCAACCACTGGAAAGAGAGCCACCAAAGCATACGTACAAGGTTTGTGAGGGAGGAAGGGAGAGAAATATATATGGAGAAAGAGAGAGAGAGAGAGAGAGAGAGAGAGAGAGAGAGAGAGAGAGAGAGAAAGAGTGTGGGTGTGGGTGTGTGGGTGTGCCTGTGAGTGTACTGTGTGTTGTGTTTGCGTGTGTGTGTGTTTGTGAAAGTGACGTGTTAGCATGTGGGCTGGTATAGGGCATCGCACGTACGAAAGTAAGTTGTCCCGTATTCTTGGGATTGGTTTTATTTAAAAGTACATGCAGGGTTTCATATAGCCTAACTTCCTGGTTGGCATTTGCAAAATCTAACAGCAAAACGTACGCTATGCCAGAGGTTTACGTGCAACAGGAGGGTGTTTATTTTTTTTGGATGGCACGTATGGGGACGTAAACAAAACGTATATACCATATCGGCAGGAGGGTGTTCATTATTATTTTTTGGAAGGCACGTATACGTCTCGGGTCGAAATCCTGAGGGAACCCCCCCCCCTGAACCCCCTTCCAGTGCCCCCACCAGGACAAAAAGGGTACCAACCTTCTCCTTTTTCAAATAGGCATCCATCTGCATACTCATCAAGACCTAAAACTGAAGTGTTGTAGAGTTATGGGGCAATAACTGAGATACGGACGCCCATGCACACATGACCTACCAGGCATCCATAACTGGCTCACACAGTCCCACATTGCTTCCATTTCTTCAAAATCCCACTGACTATATCATGCTGGCACAATCCTGTAAGTTTGGAGTGAATTGCTGCTTCATTGGCTTGACTCACCCGCGGCCTGCACCCGAGCGCGTGTGCCTCTGACCATTGGACATGTCCACAGGACCCCCCCCTTAACTCAATTAAATTAAAAAGGGTGTGGAACGACTGGGCTTGAGCTGAGGATTCCGCTGATGTATTCAAAATATTGTAGGAGTGGCCCAGTATATTTTTGGAGGGGGGGTCAAAAAAA
>Ga0307968_1001158_pt1 | contig 21122 bp, 22 predicted proteins | sample OrgLakmetagen650_FD_201834 | JGI IMG/M metagenome (GOLD analysis project Ga0307968, IMG submission 201834) | Saline water microbial communities from Organic Lake, Antarctica - #650 | ecosystem: Environmental > Aquatic > Non-marine Saline and Alkaline > Saline | place: Antarctica: Organic Lake...
ACTGCAGAGGGTGTTTTTGACTGCAGAGGTGTTTGCATCTTGAGACACTGACTGCAGCGGGTGTTTGTGACTGTAGAGGGTGTTTGTAACTGCAGCGGGTGTTTGTGACTGCAGAGGGTGTTTGTGACCGCAGAGGGTGTTTGTGACTGCAGAGGGTGTTTGTGATTGCAGAGGGTGTTTGTGACTGCAGAGGGTGTTTGTAACTGCAGAGGGTGTTTGTGACTGCAGAGGGTGTTTGTGACCTCAGACTCTGACTGCAGAGGGTGCTTATGACTGACCAGAAACAGAACTAGACACTGACTGCAGAGATTGTAACTGTAGAGGGTGTTTGTTACTGCAGAGAATGTTTGTGACTGCAGAGAGTTTTTGTCTGGAGGTAGATTATCAGTGGCAGGTCTGGATTTTCTGTTGTTTGTTCGATGTTTTCCCTTAACCTGCACCTGAGGAGGCACGCAAGGAGGAGAGAATCGAATTACTGACGATGGGTTCCGTTACTCATCTTATTGTTGATCAGAATATCCTCCCATCACCCAGAGAGGAGATGAACGGCAAAAGTGAATCGTCAGCGTAAGACCAGAGGTGGTGGTGCAGTGCCCCATGTTGGAGCTCCTTCTTAAGTGTGCTGCGTGCTGCCAAGCACACACCCACATGTCGCACTAGGGTTGTGACTGCTCGTTGTATTCAGCTGGCTGTACACAAATATTTATAACGGAATGTTTTCTGCACTAACCACGCGAGGTCTCGAACCGCGCGCCATAAATATGGGGGGAACAAAACGGGTGCTCCCCCCCCCACACGTTGTGTGAGATGTCACTGCTCTTTGCTTAGGATCCTGCCACTGGCCTTGTTTGTCATTGTGTGAGTGTGGGATGTCAGTGCTGAAAGCTTAAGATTTCCCGCCACTGGCCTCGTATGTCATTGTCTATGTGTGGGATGTCATTGCTGGTAGCTTAGTATTTCTCGCCACTGGCCTTGTTCGTCATTGTGTGAGTGTGGGATGTCATTGCTGGTTGCCAAGGATTTCCCGCCACTGGCCTTGTATGTCATTGTCTATGTGTGGGATGTCATTGCTGGTTGCCAAGGATTTCCCGCCACTGGCCTTGTATGTCATTGTCTATGTGTGGGATGTCATTGCTGGTTGCCAAGGATTTCCCGCCACTGGCCTTGTTCATCATTGTGTGAGTGTGGGATGTCAGTGCTGGTTGCCAAGGATTTCCCGCCACTGGCCTTGTTCGTCATTGTGTGAGTGTGGAATGTCTTTTCTGGTTGCATAAATCCTGTCACAAGGTATGTTCTGGAGTGAACAACATGCATATTTAGGGTTGGCCAGAACCGTATATATACACCGTATATGACCGTATATGTGGTGAGTTCCCTGCCAAAAATACCGTATACACACCGTATATATATATATATATATATATGGTTCTGGCCAACCCTATGCATATTACTTTACTGAACATGCATATTATTCTACTGAACATGCATATTATTCTACTGAACATGCATGTTATTCTACTGAGCATGCATATTATTCTACTGAACATGCATATTATTCTACTGAACATGCATATTATTCTACTGAACATGCATGTTATTCTACTGAACATGCATATTATTCTACTGAGCATGCATATTATTCTACTCAACCGCCATATTATTCTACTAAACAACATGCATATTATTCTTCTTAACCCCCATATTATTCTACTGAACATGCATGTTATTCTACTGAACCGCCATATTATTCTGCTGAACAACATGCATATTATTTTACTTAACCGCCTTTGTAAGAAGGCACTCTTTTCATAAGCATAGAAACACGTTGGTGCAGGCTTGGCTCTTAGTCCAGTGTGGGGAGTAAATAGCACAGGGGTGTAATTTCACATGCGATAGTGTGCATGCAGGCAACCCAGTGTGGGGAGTAAACAGCACAGGGGTGTACAATCACATGCGATAGTGTGCATGTAGGCAACCCAGTGTGTGGAGTAAATATCACAGGGGTGTGCAATCACATGCAATAGTGTGCATGCAGACAACCCAGTGTGTGCTGCAGCTTGCACACCACCACGCGGTTTACGTGCAAGCAATAATGGACACCAACTTACTTCTTTGTGAGTAGCCATGCCTTTGTGTGCATGCAGGCAACCTAGTGTGTGCTGCAGCTTGCACACCACCACGCGGTTTATGTGTAGGCTTGGTCAGAGCCATAAATCTTATGGTGCATATACGGTATTTTTGGCATGGTGCATATACGGTATTTTTGGCATGGTGCATATACGGTATTTTTGGCAGGGAACTCGCCAGATATACGGTCATATACGGTGTATATATACGGTTCTGGCCAACCCTATTTATGTGCTAGCAATAATTAATAACAACCCACTTCTATGTGTGTAGCCATGCCTTTGTGTGGACGCAGGTGGTCCAGTGTGTGCTGCAGCTTGCACACTAAAACACGGAACAAAGTGAGCAGTAAGGACATAACGCTGCACACATGCCTTTATGTGTACGTAGGTGGTCCAGTGCGTGCTGCAGCTCGCGCACCACCACACACAGGTCAACGTGCTTGCAGTGATGGACGACCGCTACAGGCGGCTGTGGAGGCCATCTGAACCCTCACACAGCATGGCTCAAGGTAGGACCAAAGACACAGCTCAAGGTAGGACCAAAGACACAGCTCAAGGTAGGACCAAAAGGGACCAAAGACACAGCTCAAGGTAGGACCAAAAACACAGCTCAAGGTAGGACCAAAAGGGACCAAAGACACAGCTCAAGGTAGGACCAAAAGGGTCCAGCTCAAGGTAGGACCAAAGACACAGCATGGCTCAAGGTAGGACCAAAAGGGTCACCCTCACACAGCATGGCTCAAGGTAGGACCAAAAGGGTCACCCTCACACAGCATGGCTCAAGGTAGGACCAAAAGGGTCACCCTCACACAGCATGGCTCAAGGTAGGACCAAGGTAGGACCAAGGAAGGTAGGACCAAGGTAGGACCAAGGTAGGACCAGGAAGGTAGGAAAGGTAGGACCAAGGTAGGAAAGGTAGGAAAGGTAGGACCAGGAAGGTAGGACCAAGGAAGGTAGGACCAAGGTAGGACCAAGGTAGGACCAGGAAGGTAGGAAAGGTAGGACCAAGGTAGGAAAGGTAGGAAAGGTAGGACCAGGAAGGTAGGAAAGGTAGGACCAAGGTAGGAAAGGTAGGAAAGGTAGGACCAGGAAGGTAGGACCAGAAAGGTAGGACCAAGGTAGGACCAAGGCTCAAGGTAGGACCATAAGGGTCACCCTCACACAGCATGGCTCAAGGTAGGACCAAAAGGGTGGAAGAGGAGGGGAAATGGACCAATTTGTAGTGTGTGTAAGGCAAACTCTCGTGCTTCTCTCTGTCCTCCTGTTCTAGACTTGAAATTACTTGTAGCCATCTCATGACGCAAACAAATGTTAAAAGAGTTGGCCGGATCTGATATACCGTAGGTTCACGATCACTTCGACCACACATTCCAAAAAATTTATTAAATTTTCGATTTTAGATCGTGAGGGGGTCTGGGGATTATTTTTTGAGTTCGAATCCAGTTCGTGCAGGCCTGTCAGGGGAATTTATTTGTGAATTCGAGAGCCCCCCCCACTGTTGGCTGCTGCTGCTGCTGTGCAGGCTGATGGGCAGACTGCCCATTGGCTGCATGGGGCCCCCACAACGACAGCTGTGAGTGCTTGTACGTGTGCTTCCCTCAATCAGAGGAGCAACCCTCTCTTACCCACTTGCCATCTTCTCTAACTCTGTGTGCATGCCCCAAAGGAAGGGCCTGAAGGGTCTATGAGAGGAGGAGGCTTGTTCTTGGAGCAGCATACATGGACGCCCCACGGGCCTCTTCATCACAGCCTTGCCCTTGCAGGCCTCTTGCTTCCTCTCCCAGCTCCTGAGCTGCCTCTCCCTCAGCAGCCTCTCATGGTCGCTGAGCAGCCCCTCAGCAGGGGAATGGGGCTTTGAGAACAGGTCCAGGGGTTCACACTGGCACAATGGGAGGCCATTTTTAAAAGCGATTTCAGTTCAGAGAGGGCTCCGAGAATTATTAAAAGTTTTCGTTTTTCGGCCAAATATATAATTAATTTCTGAAGTGATCGTGAACGTACGGTATATACGGTGTATATGCGTTACTTTTGACAGAAAAATCACCCCATACCCGGTCATATCGGTGTATATATACGGTTCAGGCCAAATCTAAATATAAATATTCCTCTTCTTCTTGTCCGTCCTGGCTCCCATATGCAATTGTTATTCTACCCATTTTCTACAGAAATAAATCTGCCTGGTACTGAATTGTGCACTCCACCTGAGCTCCTGCTGCAGCTGCTCAAACCGTTCTCTTGTGCTCAATTCGTTCTTTTCTGCTCAATTCGTTTTTTTAGTTTGTCCCTCAACTTCACATTTCACCACACAGAGGAACAAGCTCGCACAAAAAAAACTGCAAGGATTCCAAAGACGCCACGCTCTACAGCATCGTAAGTTTGTGGTGATGTGTGGCTTTGTTGAATGTAGCCTGCTGCTCTCTTACCCTGTCGTCCACATTTGCAGCAAAATTCAGCCTTCAGAATCAATGCTGCAAATCTTCTCTGCCCAAAGGTATTTGGCCACAGTGCTGCTCATATACTACTACCCTGCTGCTGCTCATATACTACCACCCTACTGCTGCTCATATACTACCACCCTACTGCTGCTCATATACTACTACCCTACTGCTGCTCATATACTACCACCCTACTGCTGCTCATATACTACCACCCTACAACTGCTCATACACTACCACCCTACTGCTGCTCATACACTACCACCCTACAGCTGCTCATATACCCTACTGGTCACCTTTCAACGCGTGATGTAAATGCAATGTATTGGTGGTCTCTCACCTGAGAGCGCCACCGAGTGGTGCTCTCAACTCAGAGAATTCCTAACTGCAACCCAAACGGTGCAGTAAATCTCAGCTACTGCAACCCAAACGCTGCAGTAAATTTACTGCAGTACATCTACTAGCTAATTCTCAGCTACTGCAACCCAAACGTTGCAGTAAATCTCAGCTGTATTGCTCGTGCTTCCTCTCTCCTTACATTCAACCAGCCATACTCAGATACCTGCTTCTTCTCAGCTGTATTGCTCGTGCTTCCTCTCTCCTTACATTCAACCAGCCATACTCAGACACTTGCTTCTTCTCAGCTGTATTGCTCGTGCTTCCTCTCTCCTTACATTCAACCAGCCATACTCAGATACTTGCTACTAACCTGGGGCGATGACCAAGGTAACACACAAGTCACTCGCTGAAAAGACACGACACCACAGACGCTCGCATGCAATTTCAAATACACAGATCCTCTGGCCACTTGGACCTGCTGCTCCCTCCCCTGGAGCAGCTGCTCGTGCTGCTCACGGATGTGCTTGGGGCTGTCAAGGTATGCCAACTTTTGATGGATGACGTGTCATTAGCTTTTGTACATATAACGGGCGGCCAAACCAGATGACTGCTTTTGCTGAACACTAGACTTTCTCTCTTTCTTTCTGAGCTTATGATTTATTTGTGGCTGGCCGGGACCAGTCAGCAGCCGATCAGCAAAACAACCTGGCTGAAGGTCACCCCCCATTGTAACCATTGTAATTATTGCAACCACTGTAACCAATATAACCATTGTAACCATTGTAACCATTGTAACCATTGTAACCACTGCAACCACTGTAACCATTGTAACCATTGTAACCAGTTCTGTTTTGCAGATATATGGAAGCAAACTGCTGCCCCTGGTGTGTATCATGGATACTTTTTTTTGTCGCAAGTGGTTTTTCTCATTGCTATTGGCTCACTTTATGCTGCTGTCCCTGATTTGTCTGTTCTGTTTTGCAGGTGGATAGCAGCCAAGTGCTGCCTTTAGTGCGTATCATGCTGGGCTGCCTGAGTGTGGATACCCTCCCCCGTGTGTTCCATGTCAAAGCAGCAGGTACGTAAACAGGCAGTGTTTGGCCGTTGGTGAGGGTGTTGGCTGTGATGAACACATACTGGGGTCTCTCTCGACATAGTGATTCTCCCCACTTGCGTGTTCCATGTCAAAGCAGCAGGTACGTAAACAGGCAGTGTTTGGCCGTTGGTGAGGGTGTTAGCTGTGATGAACACGTACTAGGGTCTCTCTTGACATAGTGATTCACCCCACTTGCATGTTCCATGTCAAAGCAGCAGGCACGTAAACAGGCAGTGTTTGGCCGTTGGTGAGGGTGTTGGCTGTGATGAACACATACTGGGGTCTCTCTCGACATAGTGATTCTCCTCACTTGCGTGTTCCATGTCAAAGCAGCAGGTACGTAAACAGGCAGTGTTTGGCCGTTGGTGAGGGTGTTGGCTGTGATGAACACATACTAGGGTCTCTCTTGACATAGTGATTCTCCCCACTTGCGTGTTCCATGTCAAAGCAGCAGGCACGTAAACAGGCAGTGTTTGGCCGTTAATGAGGCGTTGGCTGTGATGAACACATACTGGGGTCTCTCTCGACATAGTGATTCTCCCCACTTGCGTGTTCCATGTCAAAGCAGCAAGTGGACGCCTGCTGCCACTGCAAATTAATTTGAGGTTGACGGTTTTTTCAGGCAGTGGTCACCAAAAGGGGAAGCAGCAGTATGTACAGAAAAACCAGGCAATAAAAGCCTTTTCTCTCATCATGTAAGGTGAGGAAAATCCATTTCAGTACCAGGTGCTGTGAAAGCCTATTACCGTCAGTGTTGTGCACCTTACGCTTGACGGCGTCAATGGTAAATGACGCCGACGGCGTAATTTATGTCAAATTGACGGTGAAAATAGTAGATTACGCCGTCAATCGTCAGAGTTTAGTGACGGTAACGCCGTTATTTACGATCGTTTTTTACGGTGCCATTTTTGAATGACGCCGTATGTGCACAACACTGATTACCGTAGAACGAGGCTTAAACAAACTAGCCCAAGCTTCATAAAGCAGTCAAATCTGTGCTGACTAAGAGCGGGTACCCTCCTCGCATTCTGGCTGAGCAGGTCACACTCCTCATGCCCTCTCTCTCTTCTCACCCTCTCCTAGCACTTACTGTGTTTTATTCACACTATAAGCAGCAAACTCCTAAACATGCCTTACATTTTGTGTCTAAATGTATGCCACACTGGGTCCTCTTACTCCTACTCTTACTCTTACTCTTACTCTTCCCAGGTCTAGCTGTGGCCGTGTTCCGTGCACTGCCTGAGCAGCGATCTGTGTTGCTGGCTGAGCTGCTGTCCAGCACCGGACTGCTAGGGATGTCAGCTGCAGGGGTAGGTGGAGGGGGTGCAGCAGCAGCTGCACGTGCACCTCCTCGTGAATTCCTGGCTCAGGTACGTTTCTTATATATGGTTGCGTTTTGCATGGAAAATTTAGTATGGGCATCCAGGTGGCAACAAAAAGGCATGCCTTGATTTTGCTTGTTCAGGCATGTTCTAGGTGCTTGCTTGTGTGAAAATTTTGTGATGTGTGTATGTACATGCGTGTGTGTGTGTGTGTGCGTGTCTGTGTGTGCGTGTGCGTGTGTGTGTGTGTGTGTGTGTGCGCGTGTGTGTGTATGTGTGTGCGTGTGTGTGTATGTGTGTGTATGTGATGTGTATGTGTGTGTGATTGCTTAGGTATGCGCATATACACGCGCGCACGTGTCGTTCACTTTCGCTGTTGCTTTTCAATAAGCATACTTTCCTTAATATTAGGGCACCTGCCCAAGCGCTCACAAAGGCGTTTCCAATCAGATTGAGTGCCCAACTGCCATCATTCATTGCAGGCATGCTGCCACTCACACCCTTATACTGCCCTTACTTCCAGCAGGATAAGATACTTGCTCTTATATGAAGCTTTGACAGTTGCACTCATCCCAATGTCACAAGATAATCCAAGCCCCTCTGTCAATGGACAGAAAGACCCACATTCTACACCTCCCTTCTCCGTCAGTGTAGCAGCGCGTTGTAAAATGCATACATACTTGAGATGTAAGATTAGGAATTGTATTCCTATATGTCTCGTTATAGTCAGGGTGTTTTTTGATAAACTTTTGCAGGGTGATCTCTCACAATCCGCGTGCAGGTGTCATCTCTCACACACATTTTATCTGAACCCATGCCCCACAGTGCCCCCTCACGGTTGAGTGAGCTTAATCACGCTTGTTCAAGCTTCATTGAGCTTGATTGGGCTTGATTGAGCTTGATTGGGCTTGATTGAGCTTGATTAAGCTTGATTGAGCTTGGTTGAGCTTGATTGGGCTTGATTGAGCTTGATTGAGCTTGATTGAGCTTGATTGAGCTTGATTGGGCTTGATTGGGCTTGATTGGGCTTGATTGGGCTTGATTGGGCTTGATTGGGCTTGATTGAGCTTAATTGAGCTTGATTGAGCTTGATTGAGCTTAATTGAGCTCATTGCTGCCACTGTTACTGTCTACTGCTGCCGTTCCTGCTGCTGCTGCTGCTGCTGCTGCTGCCGTTCCTGTTGCTGCTACTCCTGCCCCCTTTCAATGTAATTTTACCGACGTAAAATGGCATCAAACCGTAGCATGATATTGTAAACAGGTGCTCCCCCTAATTTGGATGCTGTCCGAGTCAGCTGTGCCCGAAAAGGCGTGCAAGTGTGAAGTGTAATGTGCGCACTGAGTACTACTGCCGCCACTGGTGACACCACTCTAATCCTTACCCTAACCCTAATCCTAACCCTGAACCTACTGGCTTTAAAAAACAGCTTTTCAATAAGAAAATAAGAATGTAGTGTACTGTGCTAACCCTAACCCTGACCCTAACCCTAACCTTTACCCTAGCCCTAACCCTAACCCTAACCCTTACCCTGACCCTAACCCTAACCCTAACCCTAGCCCTAGCCCTAACCCTAGCCCTAACCCTAACCCTAACCCTAACCCTAGCCCTCACCCTGACCCTGACCCTGACCCTAACCCAAACCCTAACCCTAACCCTTGACATGACCCTAACCCTAACCCTAACTCTAACCCTAAGACCCTGACCCTGACCCTGACCCTGACCCTAACCCTAACATCCTATTCCTAATCCTAATCCTATTCCTAATCCTAATCCTAATCCTAATCCTAATCCTAATCCTAATCCTAACCTTAATCCTAACCCTAACCCTAACCCTAACCCTAACCCTAACCCTAACCCTAACCCTAACCCTGACCCGGACCCCAACGTGATGGACCAATGACTGATACTACTGCAGGACGAGCCGGCCGTTCAGATCCAAGTTTCTCTAACCTTGACCCTAACCTGATGTACCGATGACTGATACTCCTGCAGGACGAGCCAGCCGTTCAGATCCAAGTGTCCCTAACCTTGACCCTAACCTGATGTACCTATGCCTGATACTACTGCAGGACGAGCCAGCCGTTCAGATCCAAGTGTCCACCGCGCTCCTCCTGCAGCTCATTCAGTCCACTGCCGCGATTCCACCCATCGAGGAGCATGACTTACAGGCCATCCAGGTGATTTTAAGAGGTGTCAAGGCAAAGGCGTGCGTGTGTGACACTGCTGAACTGACCCAGCCCAGCCACACTCACATTCATCAAAATAAAGATAAAAATAATAAAAGTAATAAGTATGGCGTGTGTGTGACAACGCTGAACAGACCCGGCCACAATCCCATTCATCAAAGAGCACAACCGATTACAGGCCATTTTGGTAAGGTGATCAGACAATGGTGGTCAGACAAGGGTGATCAGACAATGGTGGTCAGACAAAGGTGATCAGACAATGGTGATCACACAAAGATGATCAGACAAAGGTGATCAGACAATGGTGATCACACAAAGATGATTAGACAAAGGTGATCACACAAAGATGATTAGACAAAGGTGATCAGACAATGGTGATCAGACAATGGTGATCAGACAATGGTGCTTTAAGGGGCTGCTATTGACAGTCTGGATCCCAGAGGTCGTAAGACATGTGAGGCATAAAGACCCCCCTCCTCACAGCGAAGTGGGCTTACAACTTAAATTCGGGTCAGGAAGAAGGGGAAGATGACAACATAATAAGACCACAACGTTGTTGAAGAGCTTAATCTTAAGGACAAGGAGGATGCGTCAATCAGGACTTTTGAGCAGTTCAATTAAACGTGGTTGCCTGATAGCAAAATGACATTTCTTGAAAGGCTCAAAACAATGTTGGCTGCCTGGAAGCAGCATTGTCTTTTTAGCTGCCTGTCAGCTCATTCTAAGGTTCCGTCTTAGATGTATACCATGCTATCCAGTCACGCCTGTGTCTAAACCCTAAGTAACCCATCTTAGATGCATACCATGCTATCCAGTCATTTGTTTCAATAGCAACGCTGTCACAGACGCTGTTATGAGCGCTGTCACACCATACCTGTTGCACATTCCACAAAAACTACGAAACATTCCAAAACCTTTTGTGCTTGTTAAAATGCACATCACAGGATTTGTGCAAGGTCCCTATTGGTTGGTGCGACAGGCTGTGGGTCACACTGCTGGAGAAGTGAGTGTGGGTTTCAGTTGGAAAATGGGAATTCTATTGATGTGATGGACAGTACATGAACATGCTGTGTGCTTTCCTCGATTATAATTCCCTATTTCATGCAATAGCCTGTCATTTGAGCTTTTTGTTGAGAGTATTTCTCATTAGGCACTGTGCAGTGCATTACGTATCCGGAAAATAAGTGTGCAAAAGCCTGTGGTGCACCGTATGCATTATGTTTTTTGACTACATTATGTTTGAAGTACACAGTGGAAGACATGTTTCGGATTGCTTCCATCACCTTCTTGTGTTATAACCTCTACCCCCTCTCCTCCGCCGTTATCAATCGCTCGCATTGCAGCTGTACCCTCAGAAATTGCGTTGATAACACTGAAGGTGCACGCACACTTTCATGCCGTACAGTTGCATAGGAAACGGCAGTGCAGTGCTTGCGTAGCATATGTGTGACCTGGCAGAAATGGCATGTTTTGGGGCTCAGATGCTGTGTGTGTGTTTATATCTACACACGTAATATCTACACACGTAATATCTACACGTAATATCTGCACGATAATAAATCACACAATTTACACAATGGCAAACAAAATGCTATGGTTTTATCTACACACGTTGCTGCTTCCTTGGTTGTATCATTGTTCCAGGATTCCAGGATTCTAACCACGTTGCTGCTTCTTTGGTTGTATGACTGTTCCAGGATTCCAACCACGTTGCTGCTTCTTTGGTTGTATTATTGTTCCAGGATTCCAACCACGTTGCTGCTTCTTTGGCTGTATTACTGCTCCAGGATTCCAGCCACGTTGCTGCTTCTTTGGTTGTATGACTGTTCCAGGATCCCAACCACGTTGCTGCTTCTTTCGTTGTATTACTGTTCCTGGATTTCAACCCGCAAGAGGTTGAGCTTCTAACACTTGCAAAGAGATAGTTTGACATGGCGTATCCAGTGAAATTGAATGCTTCTTTCACTCATCTCAGGCTCCCATCCGCAAAAAACTCAAGCATAGACATCAAGGCATTCCTTGAGCACTTCATTCAAGGTGAGTCCTAAAACACAAGCAGTCACACAGCACAAACTGAAATTATATGTGCATACATGTGCGCAGATCTGCTTACTGTCCAGCACCAACCTGAGCGTGGCCTTGTCTTGCCTGTTCCTCTTTTAAGCTACACACACATCACATGCACAGGCCCAGACATCATATTACCCCCACACACGTGTCTGTGCGCAGATCTGCTTGCCGTCCAGCACACCCCTGAGTGGCCCGTGGCTCAGCTACTGCTGCGTCGCTTGGTGATGGCACTGAATACAAGCAAGGGCTTACAGGTAGCCATCAGGTGCACGTGTGGCTGTCGTTATTTGTAGGGTTGGCCAGAACCATATGTATACGGTGTACATTCGGTATTTTTGGCTTGGAAATCACCAAATGTACGGTGTATATATACATATACGTACATATACGGTTCTGGCCAACCCTAGTTATTTGCAAGTGCTTCTTGGTTGTGTAAAAAGAAATGGCTGCGCTGGCTGTGCAGGTAGCAGGAAGGGCATGTTTTCCTTAATATGTCAGGAATGAGTTTCTTTCGCCTCCTCAGAAAACAGACATGAACGATAATGTCGTGGGATGTATAGGGGCGAGACTAGACCAGGTCTGAAGCAGTCAAGCTGCTCCTGAAGAGAGTCCACGGTCATTTTGCTCAACCATACTTGAGACTTTTGTTCTCTCCCTCTTTTTTCATGTTTTTTTATGCAATGGTATGAACATTTCGACCTTCATACTACAATACTACAATACGTATGAATCACTCAATTGTCTACATCCTTCACATCACGACCAGTTTACTTCACAACTGCCAAGGTTATTGACTCACGCCACAACCAGTTGAAGTCACGACCAGTTTAAGTCACGACCAGTTTACTTCACGACCATTTTATGTCGCAACCATTTTAAGTCACGACCAGTTTTCGTCACGACCAGCTTACGTCCAAAGTTGTTGACTCACGCCACGACCAATTTACGTCACGACTAGTTTACGTCACGTCCAGGTTAGGTCACGACTAGTTATGTCACGACCAGTTTACGTCACGACCAGTTTACGTCACGACCAGTTTGCGTCACGACCAGTTTGCGTCACGACTGCCAAGTTGTTCACGTTCATCTCTCTTCACCTTTGTAGCACCTTGAGGCACCAGCCTGGTTTGAGCACTTACCTTTTAGCATCAAAAGTATCACGTACCCTTAAATGTAAGGCGTAGTAGCAATGACACAGCAATGACCTGTACAGTTTCCTGCTTCCTTCATGTCACAACGTGTGCGTGCTATTCAGTGCTTTGCTCTGCTGTCTCACATGCAGCACCCTGAGAGTGCTGTGCGTTTGGTCTGCATCGAGCTGCTGGGCACCATCACCTCAGCGTTCATGGCGGACTGCAAGCAGGTGTGATTGTGCGTGTGTGTGTGTGTTCCTATGTGTGTGTGTTGTGTGTGTGTGTGTGTGCGTGTGCGTGTGTGTGCGTGTGCGTGTGTGTGTTGTGTGTTGTGTGTGTGTGCGTGTGTGTGTGTGTGTGTGTGTGTGTGTGTGTGTGTGTGTGTGTGTGTGTGTGTGTGTGTGTAAAAACTGTGTTGAAACCCAGCATGTGTGCTTCAGTCTCTGAAAAACTGCAAGTTGCTGGTACAGCATGCTCTTGGGACGTGTGTGCAGCAACACAAAATGTGTAGGCAGTGGAGAAGCAACACAAATTGTGCAGGCAGTGCAAAAGCAACACACAATGTGTAGGCAGTGGAGAAGCAACACAAAATATGTAGGCAGTGAAAAAGCAACACAAATCATGTAGGCAGTGGAAACGCTCGCAGCAAAAGCGTTCTTCAGTGAGCGCCATAATCTAGGTTGGCATTTCATTATAGCGCTTTTGCCTGTCTTGTTCTTTGCAAACTAATGCTACATCCCTTCCTCTCAGACACAAGCATTACCTCTCAATCCTGTTATTTTAAAGAAGCAACAGAAAGCTGTGCAGGCCATGCCACTTGATCCCCATGATAGCTAAGAGGTGGGAGCTGCTCGGTACCAGTCACTGCAGAGCCCCTCCACCACTGAAAAGAGGAAACAAACATTCATGGTTCAGGGTACGAGAGGTGTTTTTTTTGGCTTGGCTACACAACAGAGAATGCTGAGCCCCTTCTTCTTCCCAGGCGCGCGCAGTGCAGTGCATTTCCTGTCTCTACTCTTTCACGCTAGCAAAACCACATGACCTGCAGGCTGAAGAGGAGCAAGACAAGGTGGAGGCCCTGCTGGTCGCTTCCGGCTATGATGCCAACGCTGCTAGGGAAGGAGGTGTGTGAGCGTGCGACGCTGTCATGTGCTTTGCCTCTGTACTCTTTTGTCATCATTAGGGTTGGCCAGAACCGTATATATGCACCGTATATGACCGTATATTTGGTGATCTCCCTGCCAAAAATACCGTATATATGCACCGTATATGACTGTGTATTTGGTGATTTCCCTGCCAAAAATACCGTATATATGCACCGTATATGACCGTATATTTGGTGATCTTCCAGCCACAAATACCGTATATACACCGTATATATATGGTCCTGGCCAACCCTAGTCATGTGTGTTGTTTCGTCGCTGATAGTTGTGTGGCATGTTACCTTGCTGTGGTGTCTGCGTAATGTTTGCATGTTGACATGATTCGTTCCGTTGTCAGTCTTGTCGCCTGCGCCTAGCATGTTATTGTCTGTCTGTGGTGTTTTCGTGATGAGACGCATGTTGTCTGCATAGTGACTTCACAGTACTTTGTTGTGTGAGTGTTGGTGTTAGTTCCTGCATTACATATTGTGTGACCAAACTGAAAGCTTTTGAACACTCTGTTGTGTGAGTGTTAGTGTTAGTGTTTGGTAGTTCCTGCATTACATCTTGTGTGACCAAACTGAAAGCTTTTAAACACTCTGTTGTGTGAGTGTTAGTGTTTGGTAGTTCCTGAATTACATATTGTGTGACCAAATTTAAAGCTTTTGAATAATTTGTTTTGTGAGTGTTAGTGTTTGGTAGTTCCTGCATTACATCTTGTGTGACCAAACTGAAAGCTTTTGAATACTCTGTTGTGTGAGTGTTAGTGTTAGTGCTTGGTAGTTCCTGCATTACATCTTGTGTGACCAAATAAGCTTTTAAATAATTAGTTTTGTGAGTGTTTAGTGTTTGGTAGTTCCTGCATTACATCTTGTGTGACCAAACTGAAAGCTTTTGAACACTCTGTTGTGTGAGGAGTTGAACCATGCCCTCTTTACAAAAGCAAAGGAATTACGTATTTTGTCGCTGCGCGCGCGCACACACACACACACACCAACACACACACGCACACACACACACACACCAACACACACACACACACGATGTCTATCACTGGCGTGTAGGAGAGAGTGCTGTGATCCTTGTCCATGCAAGTGTACCATTGTATTTTTCTGCTCCGTCATGAGCATGTATGCAGCTTCATTTTCAGGTCCCTGTCGGCCTTGCATGATGTTATCTCTATAAAATAATATTTACTCGCTATTTATTATATTTTTATTCTCGTCTGAACTGGTAGCGTGCCAGACCTTTGCAGTGCTCAACCTCTTGAGCGAGGGGGGGTCACACGTGCTGACATTGTACGTGCTGACATTGTACGTGCTGACATTGTATACGTGCTGAAAATGTATGACATCTGCATCCCTGCAACCTTTCAATTGATTCACCTGCTACGCCTCCTGTTTGAGTCGGCGACACACTTTTGTTTGCCTACTTTACCACAGGTGAGTACCACGGAGATGAAGACAAAGCACGCACCGAAGCTCTCCAGCGTCTCATCCTGGGGGTATTGGCTGCTAGGCCAGCAAGCGGCATGCGGCACTCTGCACGCACACTGGTCGTTCAGCAGGTGTGCATATGTGCATGTGTGTGTATGTGTGTGTAATGTGTGTGTGTGCTTTTGTGTGTGTTAGGTGTTGTACATGGCAAGTATGGATTAACTTGTGTTTTGTTTCAGGGTTAAAGGGTTTAAACCCTAAGGAGAAAAATCATGTAGGCAATGGAATCTGTCCCAATATTCATTGAGGAATAGTGTCGAATATTTAAGCGCGTACTGGAAATGGTTGATTTGAACAGAATAGCCCTTAGAGAGTGAGTGATTTGAACAGAATAGCCTTTAGAGAGTGAATGATTTGAACAGATTAGTCCTTAAAGGGTGAGTGATTTGAACAGAATAGCCCTTAGAGGGTGAGTGATTTGAACAGAATAGCCCTTAGAGAGTGAGTGCTTTGAACAGAATAGCCCGAAGAGAGTGAGTGATTTGAACAGAATAGCACTTTGAGAGTGAGTGCTTTGAACAGAATAGCCCTTAGAGAGTGAGTGCACAAGAAAAGGCTCTCAGGCTTATCACGTCCAGCCAGAGACCGTGGAGTTTGAGTCGGGATGAGTCAGTAATACGGCATAATAGTACCACCACTAATATTTTCAATGTCTATCATGCGTTCACTGGTAGGTAAGGACATTCGAAGTGCTAGCCAATTGCTCTGACCAGAAAGGTTGCGCAGGCAGAAACACTCCTCCTCCTATAAATGATGTAAAGTTTTGCCTTTTAGCTTTGTAAACTCTCACTTACAATAACGGCACCCTCCCATCATGTGCAACCAGCCATAGTGTATCATGCATTGGCCGTGTTTTGTGAATACACAGATGCTGTTGCAGCGCGTGTCGTGTGAGCAGCAGCACCCTCCCATCATGTGCAGTCAGCCGTGATGCATAACATGTTGACGTTAATTTTTAACTACGCAGATGCTGTTGCAGCGTGTGACGTTTGAGCGGCAGCACCCTCCCATCATGTGCAGTCAGCCGTGATGCATTACATTTTGATGGTACTTCCTACATACGCAGATGCTGTTGCAGCGTGTGACGTTTGAGCAGCAGCACCCTCCCATCATGTGCAGTCAGCCATGATGCATAACATGTTGATGGTGCTTCCTACATATGCAGATGCTGTTGCAGCGTGTGACGTTTGAGCAGCAGCACCCTCCCATCATGTGCAGTTTGCCGTGATGCATTACATGTTGACGGTGCTTCCTACATATGCAGATGCTGTTGCAGCGTGTGACGTTTGAGCAGCAGCACCCTCCCATCATGTGCAGTTTGCCGTGATGCATTACATTTTGATGGTACTTTCTACATACGCAGATGCTGTTGCAGCGTGTGACGTTTGAGCAGCAGCACCCTCCCATCATGTGCAGTCAGCCGTGATGCATAACATGTCGACGTTAATTCCTACATACGCAAATGCTGTTGCAGCGCGTGACGTGTGAGCAGCAGCACCCTCCCATCATGTGCAGTCAGCCGTGATGCATTACATGTTGATGGTGCTTCCTACATATGCAGATGCTGTTGCAACGCGTGACGTTTGAGCAGCAGCACCCTCCCATCATGTGCAGTCAGCCATGATGCATAACATGTCGACGTTAATTCCTACATACGCAGATGCTGTTGCAGCGCGTGACGTGTGAGCAGCAGCACCCTCCCATCATGTGCAGTCAGCCGTGATGCATAACATGTTGATGGTGCTTCCTACATATGCAGATGCTGTTGCAACGCGTGATGTATGAGCAGCAACACCCTCCCATCATGTGCAGTCAGCCATGATGCATAACATGTTGATGGTACTTCCTACATACGCAGATGCTGTTGCAACGTGTGACGTTTGAGCAGCAGCACCCTCCCATCATGTGCAGTCAGCCGGAGCAGCTGCAGCCACCACCACAAGCACGTGAGTTTCCGTGTGCTGCTTCTTTACTGTTTGTTCAGTTTCGTACGCAAATGCGATAGTGAATTGTGCGGCTTGTCAAAGTAGGTGCGTGTATGAGAAGCGCGGCTTTTCCGCACGCAAGTGTGGGTGTGCGTTCTGCCCCTAATATTGCTACTTATTACACCAACCAGTTACACACAGCACAAACGCAGCAATGAGGCACCAAATATTACTCCTACCTACAAACACAGTAATGAGGCACACTATTATTACACCTACCAGTTGCACGCAGCACAAACGCAGTAATGAGGCATCAATTGCGTTGACGGAGTTGACGGTGTGTGCAAGTTCTTGTGTGCAGGATCATCCCCCTATGTGGATCATTCCCCTATGTCTGTATCTTCTCATGCACTGGATTATCCCCCTATGTCTCTATTTCTTACGTGCAGGATCATCTCCCTATGTGGATCATCCCCCTATGTATCTTCTAATTCACTGGATTATCCCCCTATGTCTCTATTTCTTATGTGCTGAATCATCCCCCTATGTGGATCACCCCCCTATGTCTGTATTTTCTCATGCACTGGATTATCCCCCTATGTCTCTATTTCTTATGTGCAGGATCATCCCCCTATGTGGATCATTCCCCTATGTCTGTATCTTCTCATGCACTGGATTATCCTCCTATGTCTCTATTTCTTATGTGCTGAATCATCCCCCAACGTGGATCACCTCCCTATGTATCTTTTCATGCACTGGATTATCCCCCTTTGTCTCTATTTCTTATGTGCTGAATCATCCCCTTGTGTAGATCATCTTCCTATCCTCCTCTATATATACCCAATATGCACCCTGCCTCCTAGCTTTCCCTTCTTCTTATTTCACAGAGCCAGTTCCTCATCCCCCCTTGCTTCTCCGTCTTTACCATACCCCTCTTCCCACTTTTGCTTGCTCATAGCCATGTCATCAATCTGCCTCGCTCTTCTTTTAAATTTCTTTTCTCTCTCACTCTCGCACAGAGCCCCCTGCCCCTAAGGCTAAAAAGGCCCGCAAAGGGCAATCCGCAGCAGCACAGGCAGCAGCAGCTGCAGCCACTGCAGAAGCAGCCAGGCTGCAAGAGCTCAAACGACAGGCAGAGGCTGCGCCACAGGTAGGGCAGTGTGTGCGTGCGTGATGTATAACGTACATAGGTATACATGTATACATGTGTGTGTGTGTGTTCATGTGTGTGTGTGTGTGTGTGTGTGTTCATGTGTGTGTATGTGTGTGTGTTCTGTGTGTGTCCAATGGGCTTGCTGACAACCATACAAACTAGCTTCCTTCCAGGTCCGAAGCTCCCGCCCACAAACGTTGCCGCAATCGTACACTCACAAAAGTATGCAATACCGTGTTCAGGGTAGGTCCGAAGCTCCCGCCCACAAACCTTGCCGCAAACGTACACTCACAAAAGCATGCAATATCGTGTTCAGGGTTGCGCACTGCTTGCGGATTACCACGCACTGCACGCCGCCCCTCCTCGTGTTGCTGCGTTAAATGAAGACACTGCTGGGGATGCTGTGGCTTCCATCACTCGGTGGCTGCTGCTCAACAGGTGTGTGTATGCATGTGTCTGTGTATGTATGTGTTTGAGTGTGTGTTTGTGTGAATGCATGTGTCTGTGTGTATGCAAGTGTCTGTGTGTATGCATGTGTATGTGTGTATGTATGTGTTTGTGTGGTATGTGTGTGTGCTGTTTTTTAAACATGCATGCATAAGTGCATGAGCATGTGCGTGCGTATTTTTGTGAATGCATGTGCTCATTTGTGCATGCGTGTGTGTTCGTGTGTGTTTATGTGTGTGCTGTGCTTCTTACGTTTGCTGTTGTTTGGATTCCTACTTGCCAAGCACTACGTCAACCGCTTTCCCTTTTGCACAAATTGAAATATTGATCTACAAACAAACAGATTGGGACTGGATTGGCATCTGTTGTCTCACTCTTGCGCATTTTTTGGCTTACGATTCTGTACACATACTCGTGTAAATCAAAACCTTGCAACGGCTCCTCAATATCAGCAGCCACAAAATAAGCACACCCAACCACCAACATAACCACACACACACACACACACACACACACACACCATCTTCCCCCCACAACCACTCCCACGCCCACGCTTGATCACACACACACACACACACACACACACACACACACACACACACACACGCAGTGCCATGGGGCGTGGGAGAAGCTCGTTTCTGCTGTGGCTCGTCAATGCTGGCAGCCACGGTGCGGCTGAGAGCAGGCGTGGTAGTGGAGTAGGGGCTGGGAACATGCCCTACCAGGCCACCAGCACCGCAGAGAGAAGCAGAGCCGTCAAAGCGCTGGGGAGTGCGATCGAGATGGACGAGCGTGTGCTGGGGCATGTGGACGTACAGGCTGCGGTGAGCTACAGGGCAATGTTGCTGAACGACATTTGGGTGCAGTGTGCTGTATGATTAGGGTTGGCCAGAGCCGTGTATATACACTGTATATGACTGCATTTTTGGTGATTTTCCTGCCAAAAGTACCGTATATACAACGTATATATACATATGGTTCTGGCCGACCCTCTGTATGAAGAGCGCAAATGACATGAAGAGTGCAAACGACACAAAGAGCGCAATTGACATGAAGAGCGCAAATGAATGAGTGCGTGCTGGGGCACGCGTACTTACAGGCTGCGGTGAGCTACAGGGCAATGCTGCTGAACGACTTTTGGGTGCAGTGTGCTGTATGAAAAGTGCGCAAATGACATGAAAAACGCAAATGACATGAAGAGCGCAAATGAATGAGTGCGTGCTGGGGCATGCGTACTTGCAGGCTGCGTGGAAACATTGGGTCTTCACTGCTGTTCTCACAAAGGAAGAAAGACAAATATAAAAACCACTGCTTTCCTTGCATGTCATACGAGTTAATAGCATTGCTGTTTTGTGCTGGCCGTTAGCTCTGAGACTGTGTTTGGGCGTGCTCCGTCAAACAGGACTGTTACTATCAGACAGAAGCTGCTGTATAAACTGTAAACGCTTGGTATTTCTTTGCTGTGAGTAATTGCAGATTTTGTGTGCACTAGTCTGAGTCATTTTTTTGTGTACGCTGGATCATGTTCATTTAAATTATTTAAGCACGTAAATGTCTGTTTGTTCACCTGCAGAAGCACGCAAATGTCTGTTTGTTCACCTGCAAAAGCACGCAAATGTCTGTTTGTATGTTCACTTACAGAAACTCGCAACCGTCTGTTTCTTTGTTCACATACAGAAGCACGCAAAGTTTGTTTGTTCACGTACAGAAGCACAGAAGCACGCAAATGCCTGTTTGCGTGCCTACAGGTGTGCGCGGCTTTGGGTGATGACGCTGTGTCCGTACGAGAGGCAGCCATTGACCTGCTTGGACGGCACATCTCCCATAAGTGGGTTTAGTTTTGTTGAGCAAATATTGCATATATTGGGCTTGGTATTACATTAACAAGCAAATTACAGTAATCACATCAAAAGTTTGTCTGGACGACATACCTCCCATAAGTGGGTTTAGATTTGTTGAGCAAATATTGCATGAATTGGGCTTGGTATTACATCAACAAAAAAGCTACAGTAATCACATCAAAGGTTTGTCTGGACGACATGCCTCCCATAAGTTGGTTAAGATTTGTTAAGCAAGTATTGCATATATTGGGCTTGGTATTCAGGCTTGTCGAGTTGTACGGTACGGTAAGGTTACGGTCTGTACGGTACGCACCGTACTTGTTAAATTACGGCGTACTACCGTAATTGTCACACCGTACTTTACCGTAATTACGGTAAAATACGGTACGGTGTACGGTACGGTGCCA
>Ga0307968_1001160_pt1 | contig 21112 bp, 27 predicted proteins | sample OrgLakmetagen650_FD_201834 | JGI IMG/M metagenome (GOLD analysis project Ga0307968, IMG submission 201834) | Saline water microbial communities from Organic Lake, Antarctica - #650 | ecosystem: Environmental > Aquatic > Non-marine Saline and Alkaline > Saline | place: Antarctica: Organic Lake...
TGTCTGTCTGTCTGTCTGTCTGTCTGTCTGTCTGTCTGTCTGCCTGCCTGCCTGCCTGTCTGTCTGTCTGTCTGTCTGTCTGTCTGTCTGTCTGTCTGTCTGTCTGTCTGTCTGTCTGTCTGTCTGTACGCCTGCCTGTCTGTCAGTCTGCAATACATCCACGACGTGGCACAAAGATCGTGCCTTCATATGCTCCTGATCGTTGGCTGCATGGAATTTGGGAAGCATTGCTCCATCATGCAGTGGCGCCAGCTTGACAAGTGTGCCCCAGATGCAACCGTTCTAGCTCACGTACAGCTGTAACAAAATCGACAGTGCTGTGTATTTATATGCTTTGCTTCATGTGGTTTACTTCATAGGAACATCTGCAGTAGCTTACACATATCTGTGACATGATTGACAGTGCCGTGTAGTTCTGCACCGCATGCACCGGCTCTAGCGTGCAGCTATTGTGCCTTACGTGTACAGGCTCTGGTGTGCAGCACCGGCTCTAGTGTGCAGCACTGGCTCTAGTGTGCAGCTACTGTGCCTTACGTGTACAGGCTACAGTGCGCAGCACCGGCTCTAGTGTGCAGCTGTTGTGCCTTACGTTTGTAGGCTCTAGTGTGCAGCTACTGTGCCTTACGTGTACAGGCTCTAGTGTGCAGCACAGGCTCTAGTGTGCAGCTATCGTGCCTTATGTGTACAGGCTCTAGTGCGCAGCACCGGCTCTAGTGTGCAGCTATTGTGCCTTACGTGTACAGGCTTTAGTGTGCAGAACTGGCTCTAGTGTGCAGCTGTTGTGCCTTATGTGTGTAGGCTCTAGTGTGCAGCACCGGATCTAGTGTGCAGCTACTGTGCCTTACGTGTACAGGCAGTTCAGTGCCTGCAATGCTCAGTGCCTGCGATGTTGTACACGTGCGCAGCTACATCACGCGTGCAGCTTTTTAGTGCCTGTGGTGCTGTACACGTGCGCAGCTACATCACGCGTGCAGCTTTTTAGTGCCTGTGGTGCTGTACACGTGCGCAGCTACATTACGCGTGCAGCTTTTTAGTGCCTGTGGTGCTGTACACGTGAGCAGCTATATCACGCGTGCAGCTTTTTTAGTGCCTGTGGTGCTGTACACGCGCGCAGCTACATCACGCGTGCAGCTTTTTAGTGCCTGTGGTGCTGTACACGTGCGCAGCTACATCACGCGTGCAGCTTTTTTAGTACCTGTGGTGCTGTACACGTGCACAGCTATATCACGCGTGCAGCTTTTTCATTGCCTGCGGTGCTGTACACGCGTGCAGCTAGAGACTTACTGGAACGATTGCGGTGCTGTGCAGCTTGTATGCCTTGTATATGTGCCAGTGTATACATGCCACTACGCTTATAAAGCTGTACTAGCCGTGTGTACAGCGCCCCCTCACTTTCCTGTTCCACGTCACACACTTTGTCCTACAATTTCCTACAAACCTTGCCAAGTTCCTTTCAGCTTCAATGATGAATCATTGATTACTGCATTGCTTAGCAGGGGTCGTGCGGCTGGGCATTGAAAACGAGAGCAACGTCCTCAAGTGAGTTGAAATTACAAATGCACAAACACACATAATACGTATCCAGACACAAACCAAGCTTTATCTAAGCAATGCTTCTTAATAATCATTATCCCTCTTAACCAAGGGTATCCAGACACAAACCAAGCTTTATCTATGCGATGCTTCTTAATAATCATTTTCCCTCTTAACCAAGGACGGCTTCTTGAGGGTGCCTGCAAGTGTGATGTTCGTGCTTGCATGTACAATCATATGCAAAGTCGTCTCTTGTACTGAACTGACATGCCAATCGAATGTATGCAAGAAAATAAGATTTAAACCTTGATCGCTGTTGCACGATCCGGTGCTCTTATGATTCCCGCCAACGCTGCACATGCAAGCATGCACATACACACGCGCACTCACACACTCGTACGCACACATGTACACACACGCACACACACTTACCACCTGTACTGTGCCTCTCTTGTATTCAGGTACATCACCTCCATCTACTGGGCAGTGAGCACGATGACAACTGTGGGCTACGGTGACATTACAGCCGTGCGCATCGAAGAGAAAATTGTTTCCTCCCTCGTCATGGTCCTGGGCTCTTCTATGTTTGCGTACATGATGGGCTCCGTGGCCACGCTCATTGCGAACAGGTAGGAGACGGCTAGAGGCACAACACGGTGTGTGCGTATGGCATGCATGTGTGTGTGTGTGTTTGTGGATGGGTGGGTGCACAGTGTTTGCGTATGGCAAGCGTGCATGTGCGTGTGCGTGTGTGTGTGTGTGTGGGTGTGTGTGGGTGGGTGCACAGTGTTTGCGTATGGCAAGCGTGCATGTACGTGTGCGTGTGTGTGTGTGTGTGTGTGTGGATGGGTGGGTGCAAAGTGTTTGCGTATGGCGAGCATGCATGTGTGTGTGGATGTTTGTGTGTGTGTGGATGGGTGGGTGCACAGTGCGTATGGCAAGCATGCATGTGTGTGTGTTTGTGTGTGTGTGGATGGGTGGGTGCACAGTGTTTGCGTATGGCAAGCATGCATGTGTGTGTGTGTGTGGATGGGTGGGTGCACAGTGTTTGCATATGGCAAGCATGCATGTGCGTGCGTGTGTGTGTGGATGGGTGTGTGTTTGTTTGTGTGTGTGTTTGTGGATGGGTGGGTGCACAGTGTTTGCGTATGGCAAGCATGCATGTGCGTGTGTATGTTTGTTTGTGTATGTGTGTGTGTTTGTGGATGGGTGGGTGCACAGTGTACGCACATGTGGGTGACTTTGAAGGCCACGCACTTATTTCAAACAGGCTGGTGCTGGCTCCACAATGTCAGTGTTTGCGACTCACGTCACATGCAAAACGCACATTGTTGTACAGAACGCACGCGCACGCACGCATAGTGTTTGCACACATGCACACACGCATGTGCAAAGCCACAACACACTCACATACACACTCACACACATACATACGTACATTTACACGCACACTGTAACGTACTCAATCACACAACTTGCCCACCGCACAACTGCCTACAGCAATGAGCTCCAGGCCAAGATGACGCGCCGTATGCTGGCTATTGACAGATTTGTGCAACAGCGGCGCATCCCTGCTGTTTTGGCTGGAAAGGTGAGCTAGTCAGCTTAGACAGAGTATTGGTAATCGATGGCTGGAAAGGTGAATTGATTGGCTGGAAAGGTGAGCTAGTGGTAATCGATGGCTGAAAGTAAATCGATGGCTGGAAAGGTGAGCTAGTCAGACAGAGTCTTGGTAATCGATGGCTGGAAGTGAATCGATTGGCTGGAAAGGTGAGCTAGTGGTAATCGATGGCTGAAAGTGAATCGATGGCTGGAAAAGTGAGTTAGTCAGACAGAGTTTTGGTAATCGATGGCTGGAAGTGAATCGATTGGTTGGAAAGGTGAGCTAGTGGTAATCGATGGCTGAAAGTGAATCGATGCCTGGAAAGGTGAGCTAGTCAGACAGAGTCTTGGTAATCGATGGCTGGAAGTGAATCGATTGGCTGGAAAGGTGAGCTAGTGGTAATCGATGGCTGGAAAGGTGAATCGATTGTCTGGAAAGGTGAGCTAGTCCGCTTAGACAGAGTCTTGGTAATCGATGAGTTTTTTCATGTGTGTGTGCATGTGTGGGTGTTTGCATGTGCCTGAGGGAGAAAATACAGGCTGCGCCCCCGACCCACGTCTTCATCTTTCTGAGCACCTTTTAGTGATCCATGTTCACACGCATATCCAGAAGATTGCAAAACCGTACGCTCATGAACTCACCGGCTCCCTCCTAAATATAAAAAAATTAAAAGTCAATCACCGCCCCAACTGTAAAATACATTTCACCTTAACTTATTTAATCACCGCCCCCCAAAAAACGTTACTTAGGGGCTGTGAGATTCTTTACGTGTGGTACTTTTATAGTTTAACATTATTGCGCACGTCATGGCTCGTGTCTGCTTGCACATCTATCCCACACTTTGTAAAGATGAAACTGTTAGGGATCAGTACTTAGTCATATTCCCTTTTAAGTTGACCAGAACCATAAATACGCGGCGTATATATATGGTATTCTTGGCAGGGAGCTCACCAAATATACGCCGGTTACATACGGTGTATATATACGGTTCTGGCCAACCCTAAATACACGGTCATGTACGGTGTATATATACGGTTCTGGCCAACCCTAAATATACGGTCATGTACGGTGTATATATACGGTTCCGGCCAACCCTAATTATACGGTCATGTACGGTGTATATATACGGTTCTGGCCAACCCTAAATATACGGTCATGTACGGTGTATATATATGGTTCTGGCCAACCCTAAATATACGGTCATGTATGGTGTATATATACGGTTCTGGCCAACCCTAAATATACGGTCATGTACGGTGTATACTTACGGTTCTGGCCAACCCTAGTCCCCTCCCTTCTTACAACAGGATTGCGTGAAAGACACAGACTGCAGCTCCCCCGCCCCAACACCCAACATGCATGCTCGCTTGGCACCACAGCTTGCATGCTGACACGGCACCATCTCACGCACGCCTTTTGTGTGTGTACACATAGCTGCAGGTTGCTCGGCACCACAGCTTGCATGCTGACACGGCACCATCTCACGCACGCCTTTTGTGTGTGTACACTGTACGTATAGCTGCGGGCTTTCTACGCATACCGCCTGGAGCGCGATATTGTGTGTGTACAATGTACATATAGCTGCGCCATCTCACGCACGCCTTTTGTGTGTGTACACTGTACGTATAGCTGCGGGCTTTCTACGCATACCGCCTGGAGCGCGAGACCCAGGTCGAGGAGAACGACATCCTCTTGGGCCTCACAGACTCTCTGCGCTCTCAGCTCACGCTCTACGTATACAAGGGTGGGTGCAAACGCTCCTCCCCATTAGGGTTACAAACATTAGGGTTAGGTACATGACCCACATTAGGGTTAGGTGCAAACATTAGGGTTACAAACATTAGAGTTAGGTACATGACCCACATTAGGGTTAGGTGCAAGCATTAGGGTTAGGTACATGACCCACATTAGGGTTAGGTACAAACATTAAGGTTACAAACACGAGGGTTAGGTATACATGACCCACATTAGGGTTAGGTACAAACATTAGGGTTTCAAACATGAGGGTTAGGTATACATGACCTACATTAGGGTTAGGTACACACATTAGGGTTAGGTACATGACCCACATTAGGGTTAGGTACAAACATTAGGGTTAGGTATACATGACCCACATTAGGGTTAGGTACAAACATTAGGGTTAGGTATACATGACCCACATTAGAGTTAGGTACATGACCCACATTAGGGTTAGGTACAAACATTAGGATTACAAACATTAGGGTTAGGTATATGACCCACACTGCCAATGAAGAAAAGGCTTTTTGCGCCCTCAGCTCACGCTACGTGCGTAGGGTCGGCCAGAACCATATATGTATGCTGTATACACGGTATTTCTTGCAGGGATTTAATTAAATGTACGGTCATATACGCCGTAAACTTACGGCGCAGGCCAACCCTATTTTCATGTGTATGCTACTGTGTGTGTGTGTGTGTATGTGTGTGTGTGCGCGAGCAACTGATTGCTGCTGCCAGAAACACAGTTTCTCCCGCGCTCCGTTGTCAATGGTTTGTACCCTGTGTTGCCTTACAATGATACAAGGAATGGTCTACAGCCGCGCATGGCTGCAAGCTCTACAATGATACAAGGAATGGTCTACAGCCACGCATGGCTGCAAGCTCTGTGTGCACGAGCACACAGGTGCTCACCCAGCCCTGCACTGTGTTTGTCATCATTTCGGTATTGTCAATCGATTCCGCGACGCTCCAAGCTTCGGGGATTGACGACAGTCGTTCTCATTGTCTGCCTCCCTGCTCATATGTGTGAAAAAACTATCTTTCTGTACGTGCACTCAAGCTTGCACGCCCCGTGCTCAGCGTTGCCTGTCGCGTAGATCTTGTAAAAAATCTTATCAAAGGATAAGAGTAGAGCAGATCTATTTTTGTAGCGCAAGCTTCTGGTGCTCACATGCATAACGGCTCCAGGCATATTCAGCCTGGTGCACAACCAGCCTGTTTGATCCATCCCGGATTTGATTTCCTTTGAGCACCGTGCAGACCTGCTGGATAAGTTTATTTTTTCCAGGGGCAAGCCCGCCAGCTTCGTCACATCCATCTGTTTTTCAGGGCATGTTTAGCGCAGCTGTGCCCAGTTTCACTGCTTGGTCCATACCCAGCTCTGTTTCACCAACGAGCACCCTGCAGATCTGCTGGACAAGATCCCCTTTTTCAGGGGCAAGCCCGCCAGCTTCATCACGTCCATCGTGCCCCACCTGCACCCTGTGTATGCCAGCCCGGTGCGTCCTTGTGTTAGTGTGAGCAGTGCGTAGGGTCGATAAGCACCACAATCACGTCCTCGTGTTAGTGTGAGCAGTGGGTAGGGTCGATAAGCACCACAATCACGTGCTGGTCCAGCTGAGCCCCACCTACACCCTGTGTATGCCAGACTGGTGCGTCCTTCGTGTTATAGTGTGATTACGTGCACAGATGTTTGGTAAGTACCACAATCACGTGCTGGTGCAGCTGAGCATGTGCATAGGCTCGGTAAGCACCACCATCATGTCCTTGTGTTATAGTGTGAGCAGTGCATAGATGTTTGGTAAGCACCACAATCACGTGCTGGTGCAGCTGGGTACGTGCACAGATGTTCGGTAAGTAACTTAATCACGTGCTGGTGCAGTTGAGCATGTGCATAGGCTCGGTAAGCACCACAATCACTTGCTGGTCCAGCTGAGTACGTGCACAGATGTTTGGTAAGCACCACAATCCTTGTCAGGACGGGGTGTTTTCTACCATGCGTTTTTGGCTCTTCAAACACACGCACGGCGCTTTGTGCTTCCCTGCTTGCAGGGTGACGTCATAACCTTCCAGGGTGAAGAGGGGAACGAGATGTTCTTTCTGTTGGAGGGAAAGTGAGTCCAGCCAGATGTGCATGTGTGAAGCTGTTCCTTTACTTCGTCCTGTCCGTTATTTGCACCGTTCAATATGCCCTCGTATGCCCATGCACACACTTCTTCTCAGCAGCTCACGTGTGCGCATGTACGCACACACACACGTTCACACAGATGCCCACACAGGCCATGTACTCACACGAGCACGCACACACATTGATATACGCACACACACACATGCACACATTGATATCGACACACACATATGCACACACATATGCACACACATACACACACATACATTCACAAACAAACACACACGTGTGCAGGCTGGAGGCACGGCTGTACAGCGATGCAGATCCCTTCATTGCACAGAGCAGGGGCATGATTGACAGCTTCAGCAAGGCCCAGGACAGCGGCACAGGTGAGGCATTGGATTTCTGTTTGAAAAAAAATGATCAGATAAATTGTCAGTGCACTCCTGTTTTTTGTGAAGCATTAACACACGCAAATATACACACGCTCCCACCAGCACGCATCCATACGAGGCTTTGCTTGAAAAGATGCGTAGGTTTTGCAGTGCGTTTCCTGTTTTCCAACCTAACTGCATTTTTGGTGTAACCTCGATGCAACCTCTATGGAACCTCAATGCATCCTTACTGCATCCTTGGTGCAACCTCGATGCAACCTTAATGCAGCCTTACTGCATCCTTAGTGCATCGTTAATGCAATCCTTGGTGCAACCACAATGCAACCTTAATGCAGCCTTGGTGCGACCTCAATGCGACATCAATGCAACCTCAATGCAACCTTACTGCACCCTGGGTGCATCCTTAATGCGACATCAATGCAACCTCAATGCACCCTTGGTGCAACTTTGGTGCAAGCATAATGCAATATTAATGCAGCCTTGGTGCGACCTCAATGCGACCTCAATGCAACCTCAATGCACCCTTGGTGCAACTTTGGTGCAAGCATGATGCAACCTCAATGCATCCTTGGTGCAACCATAATGCAACCTTAATGCATCCTTACTGCATCCTTGGTGCATCTTTAATGCAATCCTTGGTGCAACCATAATGCAATCTTAATGCAGCCTTGGTGCGACCTCAATGCGACCTCAATGCAACCTCAATGCAACCTTACTGCATCCTTGGTGCATCCTTAATGCGACATCAATGCAACCTCAATGCACCCTTGGTGCAACTTTGGTGCAAGCATAATGCAATATAAATGCAGCCTTGGTGCGACCTCAATGCGACCTCAATGCAACCTCGATGCACCCTTGGTGCAACTTTGGTGCAAGCATGATGCAACCTCAATGCATCCTTGGTGCAACCATAATGCAACCTTAATGCAACCTTACTGCATCCTTAGTGCATCTTTAATGCAATCCTTGGTGCAACCTCAATGGAACCTCAATGCAACCTTACTGCATCCTTAGTGCATCTTTAATGCAATCCTTAGTGCATCTTTAATGCAATCCTTGGTGCAACCACAATGCAACCTTACTGCAACTTTGGTGCAACCTCGATGCCTCTTTTTTTGGCCTGTGCAAGGTAGTACAGAAATACGAGCTGTGCCAAAGCAACTCTTGCCCGACGCACCCGCTACTCATGCATGCACAGGCACACACACAGAAGAGCACACAGCTCCACGCTCGCCCCATGTACCTGGAGGTAAGCAGCGTATGCGCAGCTCCACAAGCGACCACAGCCGTAGCTCCCCCGCGATCTCCTCAGCACTGGACGGTGCTGACACCAACGACAACCGGCCCTTTGTGAGGCCCCCTCCTTCGTTCAAGGCTGCTGCTGCCAGCGCCATAGCCATGAAGAAGATGACCTCAAAGCGGCGCTCGCAGGTGCGTGCACCAGCAATGCATGCGCAGCTATTAATCACGTAAATGCATGCACGTGCATACACACGCGCACACACACATACACACACACGCTTGCGCTCGCTAAAAAATGGTTGTACGCACTTCAAACCTTTGCCTCCCCTCTGCCACGTTTGTGTACACACAAGCGTCTTATCGTGCACGTGTCATGTATCATGTATGTAGGTGCATGCACCAGCAACGCACATGCAGCACGACACGTACCTACATACATGCACACAATCGTACACACATACACACACAGTTATAAACACACACACACACATGCACGCACACAGATCCAGGATCAGGAGTCTGTCCGCAGAGGGACCTCGGAGACGACCCCTGCCCAAATCCAGCAAGCCCGTCTCGGAGTCAGCCTTCCTGCCACACTTTGCATACAACCAGGGCAGTGCCGACTGGGCTGCAATGGCACAACAGGGCACAACAGGGCAGTGCCGAGAGGGCACGACAGGGCACAACAGCGCACAACAGGGCAGTGCCGACTGGGCTGCAATGGCACAACAGGGCACAACAGGGCACGACAGGGCACAACAGGGCAGTGTCGACTGGGCTGCAATGGCACAACAGGGCACAACAGGGCAGTGCCGAGAGGGCACGACAGGGCAGTACAGGGCACAACAGGGCAGTGCCGACTGGGCTGCGATGACGCACTCACATCAGCGGTCCTGTGCTGCAGCTGGTGGAGAGGGGCAGGGAGATTATGGGGAGTGCAGTGCTGCAGGGTGGGCGTCCAGGCATCCATACACAGAGGATGTACAGGAGGATGGACACACAGGATGGACACAGAGGATGGACACAGAGGATGGACAGGAGCTATGGCCGCAGCAAGCACAACAGCCATCACAGGCAGGGAGACAGCAACACCCACATCAACGCACACCCACACATATATATATATACACTTGCACACACACACACACATATATATACACTCGCACACACACAATATGTATATAAATACACTCGCACACACACCTTAAGATGTCTGCTGCCTTGAGTTCAAGGAGCACACTTTCTCAGGAACACACACAAGCTTGCTGGTGCACACACACACACACACACACACACGCACACACACGTACACACCTGTGCATGCACCTCCGCACACGCATAAGCTCAATCTTTGATGCACCTCCGTTCAAGCATGTGTGTCAGAATATGAGTTGGTATGTGCGTGAGTGTACATGCGTGCATGAGTACGCATCTGTATGCCCGTTTTTATTCGGTGCTCATCAGTTGATTGTGCAGCAATGCATTTGCTGGTGCACACATGGTGATTTAGTCTTGCTGTTGTGAATCAGATCCGGTGGTATTTATCAGTCATGGTGGTGCCCACAAAGTGATATTATTATTAGTAACGATGGTGTGATTCAGTTGTGGTGTGTGAGTCAGTTGTAGTGGTGCGATTCTGTTACGGTGATGTGATTCAGTTGTGGTGGTATAATTCAGTTATGGTGGTGTGATTCTGTTACGGTGGTGATTCAGTTGTGGTGGTGTGATTCAGTTGTGATGGTGTGATTCAGTTGTGGTGGTGTGAAATAATCACGGTTGTGCGTGCACATACATACACACACAATAGCACTCTCACACAGTGGTTCGGTTGCAAGGCAATGCACCAATGGTGAGCAACAGACATATTTTGAAACTCTTAAGAAGTGGGCCTTCAGCATGGTATACCCTGTGTCCTGCACAAAAACATGTGTCACACTTACTATGTCACATACTCTTTTGTGCGTGCGTACATCCATACACGCTTTGTGCGCACGCACATACACACGTAAACACTTGCACGCACACGCACACACACGCATGCACGCATGTGAAGTCAGACACGTACACACATAACCACTTGCACGCACACGCACGCACGCATGTGAAGTCAGACACGTACACACATAACCACTTGCACGCACACGCACGCACGCATGTGAAATCAGACACGTATACACATAACCACTTGCACGCACACGCACACGCACGCACGCATGTGAAGTCAGACAGGAACACACATAACCACTTGCACGCACACGCACGCACGCATGTGAAGTCAGACACGTAAACATATAACCACTTGCACGCACACGCACGCACGCATGTGAAGTCAGACATCTAAACACATAACCACTTGCACGCACACGCACGCACGCATGTGAAGTCAGACACGTACACACATAACCACTTGCACGCACACGCACGCACGCATGTGAAGTCAGACACGTACACACATAACCACTTGCACGCACACGCACACGCACGCACGCATGTGAAGTCAGACACGTACACACTTAACCACTTGCACGCACACGCACGCACACACGCATGTGTTATAAGACACGTACCACCCGGCACCGTCACATCTTTGCAACCTCGCACCCTCTTGGACGTAGGAGCTTGTGTGCGCATCACATCTTTGCAGTAGCATTGCATGCAACCTTTGCTGCCCACCACTATTAATTGTTATCTGTCATTCAATTCCATGCCGTTCAATTCCATGTCATTCAATTCCATGCCACTCAATTCAATTCCATGCCATGCCATTCGATTCCATGCCATTCAATTCCATGCCATTCCATGCCATGCCATTCAATTTTATGCCGTTCAATCCCATGCCATTCCATGCTGCCATTCAATCCCATGCCATTCCATGACATGCCATTCAATGCCATGCCATTCCATGCCATGCCATTCAATTCCATGCCAATCCATGCCATGCCATGCCATTCAATTCCATGCCATTCAATTCCATGCCGTTCAATTCCATGCCATTCCATTCCATGCCATGCCATTCAATTCAATTCCATGCCATTCAATTCCATGCCGTTCAATTCCATGCCATGCCATTCAATTCCATGCCATTCAATTCTGCCATTTCATGCCATGCCATTCAATTCCATGCCATTCCATGCCATGCCATTCAATTCCATGCCATTCAATTCCATGCCATGCCATTCAATTCCATGCCATGCCATGCCATGCCATGCCATTCAATTCCATGCCATTCAATTCCATGCCGTTCAATTCCATGCCATTCCATTCCATGCCATGCCATTCAATTCCATGCCATTCAATTCAATTCCATGCCATTCAATTCCATGCCATTCAATTCCATGCCATTCAATTCCATGCCGTTCAATTCCATGCCATGCCATTCAATCCCATGCCATTCCATGCCATGCCATTCAATTCCATGCCATTCGATTCCAAGCCATTCAATTCCATGCCATTCAATTCCATGCCATGCCATTCAATTCCATGCCATTCCATGCCATGCCATTCCATGCCATGCCATTCGATTCCATGCCATTCAATTCCATGCCATTCCATGCCATGCCATTCAATTCCATGCCATTCAATTCCATGCCGTTCAATTCCATGCCATTCGATTCCATGCCGTTCAATTCCATGCCATTCCATTCCATGCCATTTCATGCCATGCCATTCAATTCCATGCCATTCCATGCCATTCAATTCAATTCCATGCCGTTCAATTCCATGCCATTCCATTCCATGCCATGCCATTCAATTCCATGCCGTGTCGTGTCTGCTCACCACAGGAATTCTCCCAGCACTTCAGCAACGCACTGCACGCGCCTCTCTCAGCCCAACGTCACTCCTCCTACCAGCAGCAGCAGCAGCAGCAGCAGCCCTACCCCCCATATAATCAGTGGCAGCAGCAGCAGCAGCAGCCCTACCCTCCACATAATCAGTGGCGGCAGCAGCAGCAGCAGCAGCAGCCCTTCCCTCCACATAATCAGTGGCAGCAGCATTCCTGGTCATCTTGTCAGCAGCAACAGCAACAGGTGAGAGCGCTTTCGCTAATCAGCCATGTCATGGTGTGGATGCGTATTTGATTGAACCTGCCAATCTGGTCGTGCCTATCTGCATACACACACACACACTCTCACACACACACACACACACACTCACACACACACACACACACACACACACGATGTTGGAAACCTACTACAGTGTGAGGGACCGTCTTCAAGGGGCTTGCGTTTATGAGGCTCTTGACTTTGACCTGCTGATGTGCTGCACCACACACGTGCACCTCTCACTCTTACAATTACGCACGCACACACTCATCCACCCACAAAACCTACATACAACCAGGAAGACCACACGTTACAGCCTACACACACTTGCACACATACACAGCACCACCAACAGCAGAGAAGACAGTCCCACCGCCCTGCCACTCCTCCCCCCCACCACTGGCCCTTTCGATTCGTGGACTGGCTTCCGTGGGCAAACTGTCGTGTGGAGCCGTCAGGTTTGTCTGTGTGTGTGTATGTTGAACGGCTGTGTGGGCGTTTGTATGTGTGTGTGTGTGTGTGTCTCTGTGGGCGCACTGTCGTGTGGAGCCGTCAGGTGTGTCTGTGTGTGTGTATGTTGAACGGCTGTGTGGGTGTATGTGTGCGTGTGTGTGTGTCTCCGTGGGCGCACTGTCATGTGGAGCCGTCAGGTTTGTCTGTGTGTGTATGTTGAACGGCTGTGTGGGCGTTTGTATGTGTGTGTGTGTGTGTGTCTCCGTGGGCGCACTGTCGTGTGGATCCGTCAGGTGTGTCTGTGTGTGTATGTTGAACGGCTGTGTGGGCGTTTGTGTGTGTGTGTATGTGTGTGTTTGTATTACCTGTAGTGTGTATGTGAGTGTGTTTATGTGTGTTTGTCTGTCTGTGTGTATGTGTATGTGCATGTGTATGTGCTTATGCATGTATTTGTGTGTGTGTCTGTTTAATTGCGCACGCGTGCAGGCATGTGTGTGGTTATGAAAGTAACGTATCCTTAGACCCTGATTTGGGTCACGCTTGGACATGCATTCCTGGACGCACGTTTCTGCAGTTCCAGCGCGCATTTTATCCCTGCCACCATTCAGATGTGAAGCACACACACGCACATACGTCCACACATACACACATGCACGTGCGTGCGCTCACACGCAAGTACACATGCACACACACATAGTAACACACACACACATACTAACACACACATACTAACACACACACACATACTAACACACACATATACTAACATTCGTACAAGTAGGCATATGTCACTTGCACACACATAGACATACACACATATACGTGCACGTACACACATATCACTCACACACATAAACCACAACACACAACACGCATACACACTTACACACATACACGTACACATACACGCATTCACATACACGTACATGCATACACACGCACATGCACATGCACACACACACTTGCAGACTTGTGCCAGGCATGGGTACACATACACATTCAAATCAATGGGTACACATACACTTACACATACACATACACATACACATACACATACACATGTACACACACATACACACACATGCACATGTACACACACCTGCAAACACTCACACATGTGTGCATGCACAAACACCACTCATGCCCTGACGTGCGCAGGGCAAGCCACAAACGAGGACAGCAATAGAGCGTGGCACCGTTTTCCTGTGACAGAGGGCGTGCAAGGTCTATCTTCTCCTGTTTCTGAAGGCGTGCACGTAGCGCAGGTAAGGCAGAGATGCGGATGCGTGCACGTGTCTATGTGCGTGTGTGTGCATTTGTGCGTGTGTGTGTGCATGTGTGTGCGTGTGTGCATGTGTGTGTGCGTGTGTGTGTGCATGTGTGTGTGTACCTGTGTTAAAGAGATGGAGAAAATTGAAAGTAGAGTCGTATGTGCGATCCTGACGCACTTTTGCCACAGCACCTCAGGGTTACATCTTGTGTGTGTGTGTGTGTGTGTGTGTGTGTGCACCTATGTCTTCAAGCAAGCAAGCACGACTTTTCACAACCTTTGGGTCAGTGGGTTTGCAAGCACACAGCATGCAAACAACATGCACTCAGCTTTTCAAGACAGTAAGAAGACATGTGCTTTCTATTTACCTGCAACATCCCCCTTGAATTCCTTCACGCGTAAGCTTCGCACATCTCAACTCCTCTAGTGTGCGTGTTTTCCCTTGATCTGGACGCAGGTAGTACAGGCACAACATGCTCGACATACCCAAGACCAGGAGGATGAAGAAGCACTGGTATGTGGTGGTTCCTGTGTGTGTCGTGTGTGTGTGTGTGTTTTTGTGTGCGTGCTCGTTTGTTTGCAAACGCAAGTGGCCATGCATGACATGGCACGTCTGTAGTTGTGCTTTTGGTGAGGGGAAAGGCATGCGAGCTATTAGCACACACACACAGATGCATGTACTACAAATTTGGTGAGGGGAAAGGCATGCAAGCATTTAGCACGCACACATGTATGTGCTACATATTTATATGAGTGCGTGCCATAGATGTATGCACGCACACATGTATATTGAACGTGACACACAAAACAAGTTTGCACCACAAATAGACGTGCACTGAACCACAGCCAATACAAACACAGCACGCAGACGCAAGAAACAGCTGTGCACAGTTCAAGATCTATTACAGGCACAACTAAGTGCACAGCCAATGCAAAGATAAAAAGCAAACACACTCTGGCCTCCGCTGTCACATACACGCACCTTGACAAGCACGAACAAGAGTACACACACAAAAATACACTCCACTGTCACATACACACACCTTGGCAAGCACGAACAAAAATACACACACACACAAAAATACACTCCACTGCCACATACACACACCTTGGCAAACACGAACAAGAGTACACACACAAAAATACGCTCCACTGTCGCATATACTCCTTGGCAAGCACGAATAAGAGTACTCATTCACACACAAATTCACTCCACTGCCACATACACACACCTTGTCAAGCACGAACAAAAACACACACACACAAATACACTCATACACGCACACAAACACAGAGTGGGGGCACACACAGAGTGAACACACATGCGCTCACCCACATTCACAGGCACAGGGTGGGGGGCACTCGCAAGGGCCTACTTCTGGGCCTGTCAGCCGAGTTGCGGGTCAAGGCCGTATGGTACCTGGAACTGCTTCATGCGAAGGGATCAGTAGCATAGCTGCTCGGCTTCAGTTGGTATGTGTGCCCCTCTTGCCAGTGGACGTGAGCTGGTCTGTGTGCGTGCGTGTGCATGTGTGCGTGCATATGCGTGTGTGTGCGTGCTTTGCTTGTCCTCATGTAGAAGTGTGGTGTGCCCCTCTTGCCAGTGGACACAAGCTGGTCTGTGTGCGTGCGTGTACGTGTGTGTGTGCCAGTGTTGTGAATTTACGGCTTCAATCAGAAATGGCACCGTAAATTACGGTGCTTAAATGACGTCTACGTCACATAACCGTAATTAACGGTGAAATTCATACTGACGGTGGGGAATCGTAAGTAACGGTGCGGCGTCAGGAACTCAGTGGCTCAGAGTGCCAACTTAAGCTCCGAATTCCCCACAAACAACATTTGCGATTTGCGATATAATTATAAAATGTCCTCCGGTAATCAGGCCAAGTGGGCTCGTGTGGCCCTGTGGCCCTGAGTCAGTCGAGCCTGGCCCGGCATGGCCAGCTGCTGACGGTTTCCCACCGTAAATTACTAAATCCTGAGGGTTTCACACCGTAAATAACCTTAAAGCCGACCGTCAGACGTCAAAAATTAAAATCACCGTAAATCACGCCTGGTGATTAGTTTCTGACAGTCAAAACCGTAAATTACGCCTGACCGTCAATTGACGGTTGACGGCGTCAACCGTAAAGTTCACAACACTGATGTGTGCGTGTGTGTGCGTGCATATGCGTGTGTGTTTGTGTGTGCGTGTTTGTGTGTGTGTGTGCGTGTGCGTGCTTTGCTTGTCCTCATGTAGAAGTGTGGTGTGCCCCTCGTGTCAGTGGACACAAGCTGGTCTGTGTGCGTGTGCGTGTACGTGTGTGTGCATGTGTGTGTGCGTGTGCGTGTACGTGTGTGTGCATGTGTGTGTGTCCTGCTTTGCTTGTCGTCCTGCAGAAGCGTGGCGCGTTTGGAAGGGTGCGTTTCCATGAACAAAGTGAGATGAGTTGCAGAAAGCATTTCCTTGTGTCTTCAGCGGATGCGTTTGCGCGCGCTTTTACGCAGCAGGAAATGTCTTCCCGCAACTTCTGCAACAGCACACTCAAAGGGTTTTAGGGGTTCAGGTTAGAGGATCACTCATCGCGTGTTTTGTTCACCAATGCGTCCTAGGTCCTTGGAAATGTGTATATCACATCACCAACATGTCAGTGTGTGTGATTTAGTATCTTGAAAACTTGAGATGCAGCAAGGGGCACGGAAAGTGTTGCCTGCCAATACTGACGGTTGCTTCCTGTACGTTCCACCTTACCATCATCATGTGGGGTGTATCATCTCTCTCTTTTCTGGAGGGACTCTGTCATGCATGCAAACGTTACTCAGTACTAAAGTGGCCTTCTTTTCCTTACGTTACTCAGTACTAAAGTGGCCTTCTTTTCCTTAATCAAAGTGGGGAGAGTGGTTTTAACTCCCCATGTCGTTTTTCTTTTCATTCATGCATGCAAACGTTACTCAGTACTAAAGTGGCCTTCTTTTCCGTAATCAATGTGGGGAGAGTGGTTTTAACTCCCCATGTCGTTTTTCTTTTCTTTCATGCATACAATAATTGCGTGCCGACCAAACCGTCTCAACCTGGTAATTGCCTCGTTTACTTGTGCTTATACTGTGTGTTGCCAATTCCGTCGCAAAAGGTGTCAGTGTATGCTGCCTGATGGAGGAGGTGCATTTGGTTGTGCTTAGCGAGGGTCCACTCCAAATGAGCATTGAGCTTTCTGCTTTTATGCAAAACGCAACGGCTTCCCCAATCCCTCCAACATCCAGGAACAGGTGAACGTGTTACAGAAAACGCAACGGCTTCCCCAATCACTCCGAACATCCAGAAACAGATCAACGTTGTACAGCTTACAGTCACTACAATCTCACAGTCTCACTACAATCTCACAGTCCCACTACAATCTCACAGTCTCACTACAATCTCACAGTCTCACTACAATCGCACAGTCTCACTACAATCTCACAGTCCCACTACAATCTCACAGTCTCACTACATTCTCACAGTCCCACTACAATCTCACAGTCTCACTACAATCTCACAGTCTCACTACAATCTCACAGTCTCACTACAGTCTCACAGTCTCACTACAATCTCACAGTCTCACTACAATCTTACAGTCTCACTACAGTCTTACAGTCTCACTACAGTCTTACAGTCTCACTACAATCTCACAGCCTCACTACAATCTCACGGTCTCACTACGATCGCACAGTCTCACTACAGTCTTACAGTCCCACTACAATCGCACAGTCTCACTACAATCTCACAGTCTCACTACAACCTCACAGTCTCACTACAGCCTTACAGTCTGTATCTGCGGCTACTCCTGCGCTTGCTCACTCACACCCATTCTGCGGCAATAATCAAAATCAAATCCTTAAATGCTCCAGCACATGAGCTCCTTTCGCACTATGCTTCGTGATGTTGAGAGGCGCTGGAGGTCTGGATGGTGTTTGCTGTGGGGGGTTGACCTGACTATGAGCATAAGTGTGGTTGGTTCAGGCCGAGGTGTATGTCTGCAAACGGTCACTTGCATCTGTGCTGACTGACTCCGCCAAATGTGGGAGCCACTTGCGAGTTTCTCGTAGTACCAGAAAATTAGGGGTATATCACTTCTCCCACTTTCTGCTAGTCTCAGCATCATCGTGGAAATGCTCATTATCTGGCGTGGCGTTCCGTTAAAAAAAATAAAAGTGTGAACTGTTTCGGCACACAACAGCCCATTTATGGGTGTGCCAGTTGTTGGGATGTGGGGAGCATTCAGCTGTGTGTGGGACATTCAGCTGTGTTTTAAAAGGCGATTTTAATTGCCATGCAGGGTTGTTCGTGCCATTTCAAAAGCCCGCAAACTTTTCACGAACTAACATGCCTTTGCTCCTAGGAGCAAGAACTGCACAACCTCCACATCAAAAGAGAGAGTGTGTGAATATGTGTGTGTGTGTGCCTGTGTGTGCATGATTGTACATGAGAATATGTGCAGGCATCTGACACAGGGCAGAAACTTGACAGGCCTGAGGCATATGTAGGGCTGGCCAGAACCGTATATACACACCGAATATGACCGTATGTATGGGGGTTTCCCTGCTGAAAATACCGTATGTACACCATGTGTGTGTATAAGGTAAGCCAAGGTCACATCACTATATATGCTACAAGGGCGTCTCAGCAGAAGCTTGGCAAAAGTCTGAAACCACACCTGGCTAAACAAAAGAAACGGTAGCTATGGGTAAATGAAACAGATATATATATATATGTATAAATATATGGTTCTGGGCCACCCTAGACATTTGCCATCACAAGCTGTCTTTCTTATGATGTCTGCCCCCAGCCATTGTATGAACTTGTGTCAGTTGCCTCCAACAGATGCACGCACACGTACTCGTCTTTGCAACTCTTGCATAGCTTTTAAGGCACACATGATTGCTTGCCTGAAGCACACACACTCACTCACACGCACACTCACACGCACACGCACACACGCCCGCACACTGTCACACACACACATACACCCATTTGACCGTAGCCCCCAACCTCTCACGACTGTGTCCACACAAACCTTTGATTTAGGGGCGCTCTGGGAGCTACAGTGGCATGCATGCCCGCTCGTCCCTCACGAAGGAGAGACACCCGTCGGAGGTTGAGGCAGCGCGACCTGAAGCAAGTCAGGTGGGAGCACTGCCCCTCACAAAGCACACGCACAGTGCATGTGCGCACGCAGGTGTTCATCCGCGCAGGCAAAAGTCAAAGGTGTAAGCTTTTTAAGGCGCGCCGTTATATGCATTGCTCTGTTCAACATTGTGCATGTACCGAAATATCTGCCACCTACACCAAACACTTCTATGCGTCACGCCTGAAATGGCCAGAATCATATATTTACATGTATATATATTGTGTACATAAGGTATTTTTAGCAGGGAAATCACCATACATACATACGGTCATATACGGTGTATGTAGGGTTGGCCATAACCATATATATACGGTGCATATACGGTATTTTTAGCAGGGAAATCACCATACATACGGTCATATACAGTGTGAATGTACGGTCCAGGTCAATCCATGTCACGCCTACAACTTGACGGCTGTGTCGTCGTATTTCTCTAGCATGTATGCTTGTTTGCCTTAAACCTTTGAAATTCAGAACCGAGCTGATACATAACCGACCAGTCAAAGGATTTCTACGGCGGTCAAGAGTGTTTGTGTCCTGCCCCTCATTTGTATCTGCGCTCACTCACTGCGTAAGTGCTCACTCACTGTGTCTACGCTCACTGGATCTGTGCTCAATCACTGTGTCTGTGCTCACTCGCTGTGTCTGTGCTCACTCACTGTGTCTACGCTCACTCACTGGATCTGTGCTCAATCACTGGATCTGTGCTCAATCACTGTGTCTGTGCTCATTCACTGGATCTGTGCTCACTCACTGTGCCTGTGCTCATTCGCAGTGCATGGTGCTTGGAGCAGGGGCTGTTGGTATGTGCAACACCAGCCCTACTTTCGCATCTCACCACAGCATCACCGTCCCGGTAAGCATCACAGCATCACCACAGCATCACCATCACAGCATCACCACCACAGCATCACCACCACAGCATCACCACCACAGCATCACCACCACAGCATCACCACCACAGCATCACCACCACAGCATCACCGCCCCGGTAAGCATCATAGCATCACCCCCACAGCATCACTACACAGCATCACCACCACAGCGTCATCACCACATCATCACCACCACAGCATCATCACCACAGCGTCATCACCACAGCTTCATCACCACAGCATCACCGTCCCAGTAAGCATCACAGCATCACCCCCACAGCATCACCCCCACAGCATCACCACCACAGCATCACCGTCCTGGTAAGCATCACCACAGCATCACCACCACAGCATCACCGTCCTGGTAAGCATCACCACAGCATCACCACCACAGCATCACCACCACAGCATCACCACCACAGCATCATCACCACAGCATCATCACCACAGCATCATCACCACAGCATCATCACCACAGCATCACCACCACAGCATCACCACCACAGCATCACCGTCCCGGTAAGCAACACAGCATCACCTCCACAGCATCACCCCCACAGCATCACCACCACAGCATCATCACCACAGCATCATCACCACATCATCACCACCACAGCATCACCACCACAGCATCACCACCACAGCATCTCCACCACAGCATCACCATCCCAGTAAGCATCACA
>Ga0307968_1001161_pt1 | contig 21105 bp, 21 predicted proteins | sample OrgLakmetagen650_FD_201834 | JGI IMG/M metagenome (GOLD analysis project Ga0307968, IMG submission 201834) | Saline water microbial communities from Organic Lake, Antarctica - #650 | ecosystem: Environmental > Aquatic > Non-marine Saline and Alkaline > Saline | place: Antarctica: Organic Lake...
CTCCCTCTCCCTCTCTCTCTTCCTTCTTTCACACGTACACACACATGTTCTCCCTTACGCACACAGGGAGTTACTTTGCTGTGGCCAAACAAAGAAGCTGTGGCCGCCGAGCTGAGGAGCCTTCAAGACAAACACCAGCAGCAGCTGGAAGCCCTACGTGCTGATCTCAAGCAGCAACTGGCCTCAGGGAATGGGGTAGTGGAGCAGGCTACAGGTGAGCACATTTTGATTGTAAAGCCGGTTAGAGCTTAGATGAATTTGCTGGCGTACTGCTCGCTTGAGGAGCAGCTGCATGTGGTAGTGGAGGAGGCTGCGGGTGAGCCTCTGTTTTCTGTCTACGCTTTGTTTTGTATTTTCTCTAGAGCGTGTCGGCATGCTGCTCGCTTGTAGAGTAGAGGAGAATCGAACAAAGGCCAAAGAAATATACACTTGCAGGGCTCAGGACGCACAACAACAAACTCACGTGCATGCAGCTTGCTGCAAAAGTACTCAAGTTCTTGGAGGCGAGTGCAACCGAATGTCAGTTTGAACTGTCTTGCCACAGCTAGCGCTGTGGGACCATCCTTCTTACACCTGGCCTTTGGTCAAACTCACGTGCTTGCAGGAACACCAACACTTTGTTGGCAGCCCTTTCCTCAACGAGGCACTTGACGCAATAATCTGTTTCAATTTTGACCGCGTTTAAGCCTACTCTCGCAGCAACAAAGCTCCCAATTATAATGACCACATCTGGTTTTTTAGGCGGCCTTGAAACTTTGTGGTCTGCATTTTTCTTTCATACAGACGAGGGCGGCTGCAGCAGCAGCAGGAGTACCACGCAGCAGGGCCTCAGCGCTCAGGCACTGTGTGTGTGGGAGAAGTTGCTGCCACTGCAGCGCAAGCTGCACGGTCTGTCATCTGTGTCTGCTTTGCTGAGGGAGGTGGCTGGCTGGGGAGCAGCTCAGGTGTGTGTGTGTGTCTGTGAGCGCGTGTGTGAGCGTGTCTGTATGGGTGCGAGAATGTTTGTGGGTGTGTGGGTGGGCTGGGGGTGTTGGTGGAGGTGTACAATTACATATGTAGGTGGGTGGGGTTATCTATTTGTGGATGTACATTTATGTAGGTGGGTGGGGTGATATGTATCTGGGGGGGTGGGGGGGCGGGGTGGGGTTGGCAAGCTGAAAGAGTTTTTAGTTGCTGGTGCATGAGTGGGAAAGAAACAGCATTTCTATCCATTTGTTGTGTCCATTTAAACTGGATAAAAAATTGTTTCCATTAATGAAGCCCCATGAGAGTGTTGTGCATGGAATCAGAACTTTTTGAAGTCTTGCGCTGTCCGGTTACTGAAGAGTGTGCTTGTGTGTGGCTTGGTGCGTGTGTGCTTGCAGTCACTGCAGCTTTCGACGCTGGAGCAAGCGCAGGACAAAAACAAAAAGCAGAAGCCATCTGGGGAGGCGCCTCAACCAAAAGACAAATCATCTGGGAAGGGCAAAAAGGCGAAGGTAAGTTTGCAGGCTACCAGAAAGAAGCAATATGCACGACGCACACAGGTGACCAAAACCAAAACGTCTGCACCAGGTAAGATGACGGTATGACCTCAATACTTGAAAAGACGCCTGGCCAGAAACTTTGTAATGTTCATTACACATTTCCAAGCTGTTTATTGAACAGCGTATGTTTCCATTGCTGGTGTAGCTGCTGCAAAAGATGATTTTTGCTACTTTTGATGGTGCACGTGTGTGTTTGCGTGCGTGCATGCGTGTATGTGTGTGCGTGTGTGTGTGCGCGTGTGTGTGTTTGGGTCAAAAGCTTATTGGTTTAAAGCCCTGCGTGCATTTGCTAGGATTCCCATCATTCCCCACAAAGTTGCTTCTGTAAGTAATTCCTTGCTCTTAATGATAGACTTAATCACAGACATGCCCAGGTATTTGCCACTGCAGCTGCAGCATGTTGTCTTCATGTATATAATGCACGGCAGTGTTGTGATGTCACCAAACATATTGAAGCAACCAAGGCCTGGATTTATTGTGGCCCTTGAGTATTTTTAATGCCTACTGCACACGTCCACCATCTCCAGCCTATCCAGCAACAAGGCCGGCCAGATCTTGTTCAGGCATCATGGTCAGAACTTTGTTTTTCACGGTTATTTTGTTCAGTAAATATAGGGTCAATTCATTTGATGACACAGGGTGCAGCCAGTGGCAGCAGCCCGGACGAAAACATCCCTCCCCTACACCCCTCCACACCGCCTGGACCAGGGCCCTCCAACGTTGCTGCTGCTCCTCCTCCTGCTGCCGCTCATGCTCCTTCTGCCGATCAAAACAGCAAAGCAGAAGCTGCGCCCCCATCTACTGCCCCCTCCATGCCCCCTCCTGCTAAGGTAAGCAAGCTCAGTGCTTCAACAGCTGCCAATACAGAGAGGAGGGTGGTGATTCCTTACGTCTCACCAATGCAACAACTTCTGCGGCAGTGGACCGCAAGCCCTTGGTTGTGTGTTATGTGCGTGTGTTTGCCGCAAGCCCTTGGTTGTGTGTTTTACGTGCGTGTGCTCATGTGTGCGCGTGTGTGCACATGTCAATGTGTGCATGTGTGCACGTGTGGTTATGAGCTTGTGTGTGTATGTGCGCACGTGTGTTTATGTGTGCGCGTATGCGTGTGTGTGAATGCGCACGTGTGATGTGTGCCTGTTCAGTTGTCAATGCCAAAGGAATTATGTGTGAGGAGTATGGGACTCCTTTTAGAACTTACCGCTCTGGTGGTTTTTGCGCTCCCACCCTTTCAGCAAAGCATAACGGTCGGACTTTTCATGTAAAGAAAATAAGGAGAAATAGACAGAAAGAGAGAGAGAGAGAGAGAGAGAGAGAGAGAGAGAGAGAGCAGCAAGTCTTGCTTTCATGCATGGAATGTGCCTGCAGGTAGGGAAATCTCTACATGGACCTGCATGGACAATCCATTTTTTGAGTTTAAGCATGACAACTTACCTTCATAGGATTCCCCCCTCCCCAATAGGTGCCTTGTAGGGTTGGCCAGAACCGTATACATACACTGTATTAGACCGTATATTTGGTGATTTCCCTGCCAAAAATACCGTATACACACCGTATATATATGGTTCTGGCCAATCCTAGTGCCTTGCCTTGACTAGTCATTACAACACCGTGTCGTCACACCCTGCTCATTTGTACAACATCGTGTTGTCACACCCTGCCATTACAGCATCGTGCTGTCACACCCTGCCATTACAGCATCGTGCTGTCACACCCTGCCATTGCAACATCGTGCTGTCACACCCTGCCATTACAACTTAATGTCGTCACACCTTGCTCACAGGAGACATCTGGGGCAGGTGGCACCTCAGGTTCAGCAGGTGTGGAGGCAGCAAAGGACGCAAAGCCTGGAACCGAGGGGGACCGCAACCTTAGTAGTGAGGTGTGTGTGTACCGACAAAGTTAGTGTACCTACACACATAGTGAGGTGTGTACCGGCAGGATCTGTGTGCCTTCACACACATAGTGAGGTGTGTACTGGCAGGATCTGTGTGCCTTCACACATATAGTGAGGTGTGTGCCAAAAGGATCTGTGTGCCTACACATCTAGTGAGGTGTGTTCCGGCCGGATCTGTGTGCCTACACACATAGTGTTTTACACACATAGTGAGATGTGTACCGATAAAGTTTGTGTACCTAACACACATAGTGAGGTGGCAGGGCACACGTGCTTCACAGTAACACGCATCAAACAACAGCCACTCACAATTTGCGCTGTGGTTCCTCCTCCACCCTTTATTTATGATGCAGGATGGGCCATCAGGGCCTGCAGATGATGATCCCCACCCAGCAACCCAGGCAGGGGAGGCAGCGAGTGGAGGGGGAGACAAGGCCATGCGAGGGGGGGTGTCCAACACAACAGGGCCTGGATCTGCTGAAGAGTCAGCACAGCTGGAAGCTGCGTTTGAGCAGGTGTGGGAATCTGAGAGACAAAAAGGGGCTTTGGCTTCTTCTTGTGTATTATCATATTATCATCCAGGTGTGGGGGGAATTGGTAGGGTACGAACATTCGGAGTTGCAGGTCGGTAAGTAAGAAGCTTGTGGTGATGCAGGTCCGGGAAGAAAGAGGAGCTAGCGAGTGGCTTTGTGAAATATGTGAGCAGCAATGTAGGAGAGGGAGGCCCAGGGCAGAGAAAGTAAACATCATGCCATTATGCCGTGGCATACTGGCAGACTGACACGGTATTTGATTGAGGTAGGCAGCCTGAAGAGGTTCGAATGAAATGAGCTCGAAAATGCTTTGAGGAAAGAGCTGTGCACATTCACGCACGTGCCTACCTCCATGGCGCCTATGTGCAATTTGACTCCAATGTGAAGCAGCTGTATGAAGCCTGCAGCTCCCTGCTTGAGTATGAACTTCTTAGTCATTGTTTCATCAAACCAGAGGGGACAGACTCATGCCTTATGCAGAAGAAGAACCAAAGCACCTTTATAACGATGGCAGCCAAAAGATCAAGCTTATTATGAATGAAAGAAGCTTGTACCTCTGCAACGCTGTGTCCAGAAACTCCCTTTTACTTAATACTTAATAGAGTCCGGCCAACAGGTCGACAAAGGCTTTGTCATACACATATGATTTATCATGTTGTCTGTCGCCAGGCAGGAACAGAGAGAGGCAGCTCCATGGCGCAAGATCTCTTTTGTACCATGCCGCATAATGATTGCTCTGCTACCCCTGTCGTTTGCAGGCAGCAAGAAGGGGTGCTGATGTGGCGATGCTGCGCACTCAGTACGCGAGCCTCTTGTCGGTTTACTCAAAAGCTGTACTTAAGGTATGGGACCAACGAAGCTACCAACCCATGCTTTCTTGATGTTATGCAGTTGCGTTTATGCGAGCATGTAGATATTTTTGCTCCTGCCTACAAATTGCACTGCCCGTGGATTTTCTCTCTCTGACGGTTTAATGATGAATCCTGAAAGCTGTTTGCCTGCTCTTGTTCATTTGCCACGTACAAACAAGTAAGTTAAATGGCTGCTGCATTGGAGGAGGGTTGCTTGCATGGGCGTGCGTGTCCATTTGTCACATTCTGCATTATTACACTATAGGAGCCAAGATTGTCAGACAATTGACTTTTGCCACATTCTGCATTATTACACTATAAGCTAGGACTGTCAGACAAATGACTTTTGCCACATTCTGAAGTATAACAATTTAAGAGCTAAGACTGTCAGACACATTGACTGAATCAAGGAACCACAGGCTCGAGATAATTGGTGTGCTGTCAGCGAGTGCAATTTAGGACCCAGCGTATTCTGGTGCATGCTCTTTTGTAAACACACTACAATTTCCGTGCTCGCAGGCCTTGTGCTTTGCAGGCTCAGACGGTTTTGCCACCAAAGACATCCGCCAACACATCCAGCAACACAATTACCTGCTGAACTGGAAGGGAGATACGAGCAGCATTAATCAAGCCATTAAGGTGCGCTTCACACACTTTGCAGACGGAGGGTTTGAAAGAGACATGTTGAAATTGTAGGGTAGGCCAGAGCCGTACATATACACCATATATTTCTCTGCCAAAAAAACGTACTTGCTATCATACATATATATATTGTACTGGCTGACCCTGTAATTTTGTCAACTTGAAATAACTTTGTATAACCCCAAAACATTTACTGCCACGTTTTAGAGAAATACGTAAGGCACCTGCCTACCATCTTCGATTACTAAATTCAGCTGTCGTTTCATTATAAACTTTGTCTACCGCTGAAGCATTGCACATCCACACCATTTGACGCTTGTGTTGTATGCAGTGTTAAAAATGTGAGCGTTCACAAATTGTGCCATGTTCATATGTTAATGCCATTCTAATCGTGTCTTATGATCCTCAGGCAAAAGGTATGCCGGGAGCAGTAGCCCATGTGGGGAACTACCACTACGCAGCTCGTGCGTTTCCAGGAACCAAGGAACAGCTAAAGCCTCCTAAGCCAAGTTGCAAGCCGTGATGGTGTCATTCGATTTTGTACTACTACCAATTTGATTTGTTCTCGGGCTCACGTAGGTCCTTTCAAGATGTGTCAGAGAGCTAGATAATCAGGATTAGAGTAAATTAAGTGAAATCCTACCTATTTGTGTAATTTAGCAACCAACTGCTTAGCTGTCTGCATAGCACAGCTACCCAAATTGTACCTAATTCTTCTAGGGGCTTCATCTTGGTACATCAACAGTTTCATTGACTTGCCTTGGTGCTCTTCCCATTGTATTTGTGTATTGAATTACACCATTTATCTGCTTCAGGCCTGTTTCGGGTTGTTATTTCTTTGGCTTTTTCGTAATTGGAGTGATTTCTGAGGTCCTCAAATTGGTGCACTTGGCTTATGACTCGTGTGTTTCTTCAAACGTTTGCATCTTCAAAAATGAAAAGGTCATCAATGACATAGATAGCTAGAGATACAATTTCCCAGGAGTTGGGTAATTGAGCAAGCACCCAAATATGCTTCTTTTTTACATGACATCATAAACCCATAAATATGTCAGTAACTATGGCAACTACTCTCACACACACACACACACACACACACAGCCACACACACACACACAGCCACACACACACACAGCCACACACACACACACATACACTTCATCAAATTGGAACTAACAATAATTAATTAAAAAGATGACGTTACGAGCTACAGATCATGTGGTCATATGTAGTTAAGTTTGCTTTGTGCCTATGTTGACAGGATGGACATAACGCTCACGTGGGCCACCTCACCCTAAATGGGTGCTTTCCAGATAAATAGCATCGTATTCATTTGCACACTCTCGTCAACGAGGGGCCAAGATACCATTATTTTGGGATTGCTAATAATGCTGGGGCGCTGGCGCTCGAGCAAGAGCTTGCAGTGGCCTGAGAACTAGCGAATCTAAAGTACTAAGGTGTGTGGCTCCTTTTCCTTTATTATGTGAGGAGTGGTTTTCCAACGCCTGCAAATTCATGCGGCTGTCATTTCTCAGCTATTCCGTGCGTTCAAGCAACGCACAGGGTGCTGGCTTCAAACCTGTTTGGTTGCTGTATTAAATCATGAGCCACGCACTAAGGGTGCGTTGTTTGTGTTGTGTCATCAATGCATGCAGGTGTGGAGCTGAATCGTCGAAACCATGTCGGGATTTTTGCCACATCTTTGCCAACCTAATTTAAGACTCGTAATAAGAAGTGCATTTTAATAAGAGCTGTTTGTGATGGGGGTTTACGCCCCTGATTATGCCCGCGATATTGGCAACACGCAATCAACGCTGGAGACCAATCCAATTAATAAATAAATTATGCAGAAAAGTCTTTCTCGCGACCTCGTCACTGCCTCTGCCTCTGCTTCGAAGCAGAACTTCTCGACCTTCGCCCTGCAGCCCGGTCTTCTCCCTGGACCTTCATCTTCGCTCTGGTGAGGGAACGATGCTTGCACTAAGTCTGCAGCAGTCTGCCATGTTCAGCCATTGCTGTGGATGGATGTCTTGCCCTGTGAATTGCGTTGCTCATTTCATGCCGCATTTGAGGCTTCACTGTACCTCCCAAGCCATCTGATCTCCTAACACCATCAATGTCACTCTTGCTAGCCCCGCACCATCAATGTCACTCTTGCTAGCCTAACACCATCAATGTCACTATACGTGCAGCCTCACCGTGTTCGCTGCAACCCTAGCATATTGGACAGGGAACTTGAGAGGTGAGCCTGTGTGATTGCCCATATTCTGATACCAAGCCATCTGATCTGCTTGTCGCACACCATGCCCAAATATTTGAATAAGTCTGTGTAAAGGAGCAGCACACCGGGGACAGTTTTTTGCTTGTGTACTTTCCTTTCTTTTCCCCTTTTAGCTTTTAAGAGCGGTTCACGTGAACAGCGTTGATTTTCTGTGCACCCCAATTTTGCTGTTGTTTTCAGAAGTGACACTTTAAAAGTGTTCTACACACTCTCTGTCATATCAGCTCTAACTGTTATAGCTGTATGCTATGATAGGAAATTTGTATTTACAATGCAGGACCGACCCGACCCACTGTCTCTGTTTTAAATTGGGCATCCCTAGAAATCCGTGTAATGATAAAACAAGTTTTTGCAGTTTTTCATCATTACCTACTTGACTCTGTTTCGGCTCTAAATTCCATCGATGTTGTAATGCCATGATTTCCAATGAGTGGCATCATGGATTACACAGGGATTTGATCAATCGTTGGCAGCATAGGTAACATGTAATGATAACAATGATTGCAACGTTTATTGGCAAAAAAGGCTAAAGATTAGAAGAGGCTCTCAATAGAAAGGAAAACACAGGCCGTGAAAAATAATTCCCCACATTGATTGAGGAAAGGAGCTACTTCAGTGCCGCATATTTAAAACTCCACCACAGAAAAGAAGACAAATCAGTGGGGATCAGAAGGTTTGCTGGATGGGTCTGAACCTGGCCCTTGGTGAGAGTTGGTAGCAGTATTGGAAAGGGCACGGCTGGTATGGACATATTTAGCAGCGTAGCTAGTCAACAGCATGCAGCACAAGGTGCTTTTTAAGGCAGCTTATTTATTTCGTGGATCACGACCCAGAATCTCAAGGTAAGGTAAGGTTACATTGCTATATATGCCTCAGGGGGCATCTGAGCGGAAGCTTGGAAAAAGCCTGTAACCACTCCTAGCCTATTAAAGGGAAATCGTCCGTGAGGAAGAGGACTGAAAGAGAGATGCAATAGAGTGTCACGACCAGCGGCTGTTACAATACAAGACAGAGCGCCACCAAAAAGGATCGATATTGGAGAAGAAAAAGAGGGTCGCGACTGAGAAGTAGGATGCCAGAAAATGAGAAATAATAAGGAAGTCCAGAAGTTTGACAGAAGAACCAACAGAAGACAGTTTTGTCTGGCACAAAGGGGGCTGAAGAAAGCAGTGCCAGTGCACCACAGAAGGCACGCAGAAAGCAAACCAGCTCTAAAAACCAGAAGCACAGCAGCAGGTGGGTCCTAACAAGAAGCATCAGGATTGTGCATCATATACAGGCAGCATGAGACAACCAGGCAGGCGCAGGCAGACTCTGTTTCAGCGCTATGTGCAGAGAGTCAAACTTGTTATCTACATGAATTTGCCACCCGTCCATGAAAGTCGCAAGGGATCCCAAATGCGCCGCAACTTGCTCAGAGCCTGAGCTTGCCTGAGGATTTAATCTTTTCCTCAGTCTTCATCTTGGTCTTGGTTTGGCACAATGTCAGCCATTGGATCCTTGATACCTCCAGACTTTAGTGTCGAAGATGGCGCCACCCATGCCCAAGAGGATGTGCAGAGTAAGTATTGGCATGGATTGGTAAAGGACGTTTTGTGTCCTGGACCACCCAATGGATGCAAAGATACATTACATACCATCCGGACAGAAAAAGGTGTCTTCAAGGTGATTGAATGGGGATCAGGTGGTGAGGATGAGGTGGTAGGGGTCCTAAGAGGCCTGCACTCCACCAGGAGTTCGCTCAGATATTTTTGAGGGTTGCTTTCTATGTCGCGTCCGGTCTGAGTAGGTTTTGTCGCAGACCTCATGGCATGTAAGCTTAATTTTCTCATGAATGCCGTGGCATGCAGACCTTTTACTCCAAGGCTGTGCAGTGGGTTTGGTAGATGGCTGCTGTCAACGGTGCTTGTTGCTCCTGGTAGGTTGGTGCAGAGGGCTTTGCGGTGCCCTAGTAAGCAATGCAATAGCAGCTTGTGTTGTTCTTGTGCCTTTTCTGCTTGTTGGGTAGGAGGAGTGTCCACACAGTACTTAATTTCAGTCACGTGTATATCGCATTTGGTCGGATCTCTTTTGGCCTCACACCCTGGGGGAAAGGATTATTTGGGACATCTGTGAGGTCAAAAGCAACTCTCCTTGCATTAGTGGCAGATCTAGTTTGGTACATGTTTATTGGATTTCTTTTTGGGCATGCATGGTTGCTGGGTCGGAGTATCTATGATTGCATCTGGCTTGCTAAATTTCTGCCACTATTGCGCATTTACCTCCTTCAGCCCTTTTCTTTGCAATGAATCAGTGCAGATCTTCACAGACAGCCATAGCACGGTTTTGTTCATTATAGAAGGGAGTGCAAAGCTGGAGCTAAATAATATAGCATGGGAAATTGCTGGGAAATTGCAGAGGGGGTCAACTGAGAAAATGTCCTGAAATGTACCTTTTTTGATACAAATCATGTTTGAATGATATAACTAGATGGTTCATAAAGTTTGGGGCCAAAAGGACAACCCCAGTGGTCTGGACAGAAATCCAGTTCAAATTTTGGCACTGAATGTTTACGTATTGAGCCACCACACTCTACCCAGGGCCTCTTTCCATCCCAAAACAAGACGAGAGGACTTCCTTTATGATACCAAGTCATCCTAGGGTTTGAAATGTGTAATTGGTGAAGGTTGGTTTTCCATCCTTTTTGGCACCCCTTTTGCTGATTTGTTCAAAGGAAAATGGGCCAAAATGGGGTACCTGGCCAACAACTGCTCCGTTTTGCCCCATTTTTAATGCAATGATATTCTTTATTAAAATGTAGACTAATCATATACAAATGACACAAATCGGGTCAGTTGGTGGTGAGACATGACAGATTGGTGGTGAAAAGTGGGGTTCACGCTGCGGGCAATTAGGCATTTTTGCCGGGACTGGCAACATCCAAGCTCAGGTGCTATCAGCAGCCTCTGGGAACTGAGCTTGATTGCTGCCAGTCCAGGCTACCGTACTCAATTCACATTTTAAAAGTACCCCTGTTTGGGGCCTCAGATGACCACCTCTGGGAAAATTGCCTCCCTCACTTCCTCTCTCAGCATGAACCTACTTCCAACTTGGATCCCTATATATGCAAACCAGGAAGCAAGCATTCTCACTCATTGGGAAGACAGCTCAGACTGGACCAACAGTGCGCACAATTCGGAGGTTACCAGACGTCTGGGGATGCCTAACTTTGACCGCTTTGCAAGTCATTTGAAACATCCTTTTTGACAACTTCAACGCTCTTTTCTGGTGCCCAAACACTTCTGGCATTAATGCCTTTGCCCAACACAATTGGCATACATTTTTCAACTGGTGCAGCATTCTACCCCAAAAGCCATTTCCGCAACAATCAGTTCAAAGCAAACGGTATCCTTCTTGTTCCATAATGGCCAACTAGCACCTCCATGGCCTCTTCTCCAGCACTAGTGGCATCGATTTTCACGCATTTGTCCGTTGCTACCAAAGATTCCAGAACTTTTCACTCCTGGTCCTAGCACTAAGGGTAAGCCTAAAGCCTTTGAACGATGGCATTTTTTTTGCTTTGCCGGCTTAAAGCCATTTAATGATTCCCCTCATGCTACCCCAGTGCCCGTGCCCCCTCCCACGTCTGCAGGGGCTGTTAGCATGAGGGCATCAGATGCGGATACAGTTTCTGGACACGTGCAGGTCTCTCCCTCTCTCAATAACATCCACGATTTTACTACTACCAGTTGTATCCTTGTTCCACACGCCTCTGGCACTATGCTACGCTACGACACCACTGGATTAGATTTAAATCAAGGTGCACTACTGCCAATGTCTCCTTCTTACCAGCCGAACCGTTTCACGTTGCCATGTATTATTCCACCGTCTTCCTCCGCCTGTCAGAATAACCAGACTTTTGCTCCCATCAAGGAGCCAGCGCAGCAATCTCTACTGCACATGACTTAGCTAACGTAGCTTCTCCAATGCTACAGACAATCCAACAGTGAATGCCGTGCAACCTTCTGCGTCTTGTACCCTCCAATCACATGGGGGATTTAATAGAAAACATCCTTTATCTCTCAGCCTATGCTTGGCAGATGTTCCTTATTGCTGCAGTCCCCTCCCCTCTTCGTCTCTTTTTAAAATACAGATTGCTGCTTACATCATGGTCTGCTTCTCCGGCTTCCTCAAATACAGTGATGCTTGTCAGATATTTGCTGATGATGTACGATTCTATTCATTTCACATGGAATTATTTCTCGGAAAGTGGAAGGATATCTAGTTTGGGGAAGGTTATTATATCATTTGCATCGCTGACCCCTCTCGCATCGCTGACTCCTTCTAGCACCTGCTCTGGCTAAGCGTGCCTAACAAAAATGGCTCTCATGCAGAAGAGCTACGAGTTTTGACTGACCTAGGCTACAGGACGAGCTAAAATATTATATGCACTCCCACCATTACCTTGGTGAAGCTAACACAGATACAGTGCTTTACAAGCTCTGGCAAAATTTGCATGATACGCCTGAGCTCGCAGCACAGCCTGACTCTCACACACAGCAACATAATGCAAAGCCCCTTGCTCATGCCCAACTCAGTAACAAATTTTGGTCCATGCCAAATGTGACTTTTAGGGAACAAAAACAAGTCATAAACATGATAGGACGAATACAAAACACACAGACAAACACACCAAAAGATTTAGCCACATGACAGTTCATGCCACCTGCCTCTTAGCTGTGCGAAGGATCAGACAGTGCTCCACACATGCTTCTTAGGTGCAACAACCATACTCTGAAGAGAATGCACATAAGCAAACCGACACCACCACGCAGTTAGCCATTGTGGGGAAGAGATCAGCAAAGGCAAGCTGGGCTGAGCAATCGTTACAATGGATGCTTGCAACAGAGAGAACTTTTCTTAAAGCTACCTGTCCTTACCATTGAACCCCCCGATGAAAGAGGCATTCCCGACTGGGTTTTCTCAACACAACAAGACTAGACCCATCAAAGCCGTCCAGATGGCGCGTTAATCATGCCTATTGAAGGAAGAGACTGGTATTTGGACCCCAAACAGATTCCCCCAAGGGACAGAGACATACATCTTGTAGACATCTGCTTAAACATTAGGTAAAGCGCACAACCGACATCTGCTTCTTATCCAGCGTCTACAAGGAGACTCCAGGCATCTCTTGAAGCAACAAGTCACACTTCATGTTATACTCCTTGGAGTTGATTGAGGGCACAATCTACAATCAGCTTATCATAACTACTCTACTAAACCTGGGCATCCCTCTGCACGAAGTGCACCAACTAGCCACAGCACTACACTGCCATGCAATTAAAAGCTTAAAAAAGATAACAAAAACAAGACACAAAATACATTCAACGACAACAATGATAATAGGGGATCTGATGCTGGGGGGGGGTTACTGGTAGAGCGGCTGGCTTCAGGAGGGCTAGGCGCAGGCCGGATCGCCAACTGACAATTCGCCAGATTCTCTTTAGTCTCTGTTGTTTCTCTTTTTTGATTTTTGGTGGGGCTCTGGCTAGTGAGAGTTCAATGCACGCTGGTGTTTTCCGGCGTAGACTTTTCTACTTACCGGCCAGTATCTCTTTACAAGCAAGTTGCCAGATCAAGACGTGTTTAATCTCTGTTATTACAAGGCACACGCCACGGTCATCATTGCCAATAACCCTTCATATGAGTGTGAGTTATCGCCTTGTGGTAGGCGAGGCGCGTCTGCCTGTGTCGGCGCCTGGCCGCACTTTAATGGCTGTCTCCAACTTGCGTGGCATGGTCTTTGAAACCCTTTGAATGAGAGCCTCCCGGCTCATAGGCTTGTCATCCTCAGGACCTAGCATGCCAGCACCTGATGAAGCATGGATAAAGGTGTTTATTTCGTGCTTCTAAGTAAGAACGTCTTCCTGTGGTACACAAGGCTTGCGACAAGCGAGACAGCAAGAAGACATGATCTCACCTCCTAATAAGGACATGTCTGCCGTGCCTCCCCCTCCTGTACCCTCCATAGCCGCCTGCTCTGCTGCCAGAAGCATCTCCACCTCCTCAGGAGTGGGCCCCGTGCTGCAAAGACAAAAGACATGGACAGATGCATCAAAAGCTAAATGAGACTACATGTGCATGAGTGTCTATTTACATTTTTGGCTGCCTGTCAACCCTCGTACAAGCGAGCCAAAGGAAAGAGATGAAAACAAAGTTTGGCTGAATGATCATCTTTGACAGCTGACATTGCCGGATGTGCTGGTACACAATGCAACTAAGGGGCAGCTGGCTAGGCCTATGACCACAAGATGCTTAAGCGAGTCACTATCACTAACTGTGGGCACACCTGTTTGGAGGGTCAATAATGATACGGGGGGATGCATTGGTGAGGGGCTGAGCCAGTAGTGCCTGAGCAATGACACCGTGGACCGGCCAATGGGCTGCAGATCTGCTCTTGTCCTTGGACCTAGACACTAGGTACGCCTGCATGCACAGCCGCAACCAAAAGGATTAAAACCCAAAGGTCAGGTAGTACACTTAACAAAATAGGTCAGGGTCTTAGGGTTGGTCTCGATTTGGGCCTGCATTTCTTTCAGAATGGCATGCAGGAGACATGCTGTATTAGGTTGTACTTACCTATCTGTCAACACGATCGACACTTAAAAGCATCAAATTTAGTTTGTTGCGGGTCATGTGGGCAGCAGCAAAGGCAAAATGCAGAATTGCTCAATGGTATAAGCGTCTGCGCTTACTAGTCGTTGGCCGTTGGCCAAGCTCGCTCTCTCTCTCTCTCTCTCTCTCTCTCTCACTCTCTCTCTCACTCTCTCTCACTCTCTCACACTCTCTCTCACTCTCTCTCTCACTCTCTCTCTCTCTCTCTCTCTCTCTCTCTCTCTCTCTCTCTTTGTTTCTCCGCTCCATTTAGTGGAGAGCTTACCTGCAGGATCTCATTTGTGCGCTGTTCAATGATGCCCAAGTGCGCCAGCACATTGCCTTCGCTAACCTGCATGACGATTGGATGGATGTCAGGAATCTAAGGACGATGGAAAAAGCAGACCTGAGAAAGCCCTGTTTGATGGTGCATTTGTCTGCACACCAATGTTTATGGTGGGCGCGTTTCCATGAAAATTTTGCCTGAATAGACATATAAAAGACGAAAAGTGTTTTCAGGTGGGGTCTTGTCACAAAAAATAAAGTTATTTAAATCATTTTGGCCTCAGGAAAAACCCATTCCCACGAATAAAAGTTGTGAGTGCGACCTCAATAGGGAATAATTGCTAGGCTTGTTTCAGTCTACCCACATGGCCTGTGGATTTTCAAGAAGAAGATGGATGTCATGCACCTATTAAGATCTTTAAAGATCCAGAGAACCAGCAGCAACTGGTGTCAGGAATGCCAAGCGAAAGTACACACACAGGTGGGCTGCACAAACGTGCATATGCGCATACGCACGCACAGGCAGCCCTCATGTAAGTATAAGACCATGTGTTACTGCTTACTAGCTGCATAAGCAGTCATTTTACAGACTGAATTTATCCGCCGTTGTAGAGAAGTAGATTTGGCTCACAATTAAAAGGAACGGCTTCGCCTCATGCTGCAACTAGAAATACCGATAGTATGCATTGTACGCTGTGTATATAATTGTTCTATAAGTAGGCATAGGAGTAAGAAGAGTGCGTGTGTGTTTTATATGTTTTTGTGCGCATATGTGTAAATGTGTGTTGTATGTGTGCGTGCGTGTATGAGTGTGTGTGTGTGTGTGCGCGTGTGCGTTTGTATGTGTGCGTGTATGTGCGCACGTGTGTGTGAGCGTAATTGTGTGAGTGCATGCGTGTGCTCATGTGTGCGTGTGTGTTTGTGTGTTTGTGTGGTCTTCAAATTGGAGGGGCAATTGTGCACCCTAATGCGTTTCCATCGCTCATCTGAGGCTGCTTTCTTTTCTGACATTTTCCTAGACTTTTCCATTTGAGTTTGCTTGTTTACTCATAGAGCGGTGAAACTTTTGCCAAAAAAATTGCCTGTTTAAGCCTTTTTATCCTATTTGTGGAAGCGAAGAAAATATTTTACTCAATTTTGGAAAAAAATCGCTTGTGGAAATGTGCCCGGTGTGTGCAAAAGGTTGACGCCAACACATCCGCGGATTAAGTACCTTGAGGCACAATTCTTGTTATTTCTTTACACACACACACACACACACACACACACACGCACACACACACCTGTCCCTCTTCTCCTAGTAGCTCTCGCACAGCATGGGTGTTGCATCCAATTTTGTTGAATAGCTCCCATATACTGCTCTTCAGCATGGCCACCGTTTCAGAGGCAGCTTCAAATCTGCATGCGTGGGTATGTGCGCATGTGTGTGTTTGTGTGTACGTGTGCGTTTGTATGTGTGCGTATGTTTACGTGTGTGAGAGACAGCGAGTGTGTATGTGTGGTGTATGCTGCTATGTGGCTACCACACTCACTCATGCAGCGCAATTACACCTCTTCTATCAGCAAATCTACCAGACGATTGAAAAAGAGAGATCTTTGAATCCTGTTTAGGAAAGTACAACAAAATTTGCCAGGTAGCTTCGTGCTCACCTTTTTTCATACAGGTCTGCTTGGCTCTCAGCCGCTGCCAGACGGTCCTCTACATCACGCAAGGCAGAGCCCTTAAAACGATCCAGCTCTGATCCACTGTCCTTGTACCGCTCAATCTCTGCGTGGATTATGCTGGTCTGGTCCTCGAGCTTCTCAATTTCGTTGTTCACCTCGTTCACGTAGTTAAAGCTGTGGCAACAGTTGGGTAGTGAGTGAGCTACTTGCTTAAGCTCAAGAACAAGGATGCAACCAACACAAATGACAAGTGAAATCAGTGTTTCAAACAGGACGCAGCTTTACATTGTTCTTTGGGTTAATAGGTTGACATATTGCACCAATTTGCAAGCAGAAGGGTAGGAATTTAAGCAGAGAGGTTTTGGTTATGCTATCATATTAGTAGTCGCGTTATTAGGCCGTGAGCAGCCTTGGCAGGTGGACTTTTGGGGTGAAGGTGTCTGATCGTTTGACTTCCATGCTTCCACGACTCACAGAGTGTAATTCTGGCCCTCTGCACTGATAAAGCTGTTGACCAGTTGGTCGATTTCCTCGATGCCAGTGGCGTGCTGAATCTTCTCAAAGGCCTGTATAATGGGGATACAAGCGGCGTGACAATCTCAGCAAAAGATTCTGAACAGTGTTACAAGCACAAAGGCAAGGGCTCCCACACATTAATTAATCACTTGATCGATGACCACAGATGATTGATTGATGACCACACATGCTGCCTTGTCTATCCTCAGCCTCCAGGTCCTAAAAAGTGAAGCAGATACAGAGGGTAAAACTGTAGACCGTAGACCGAACCCTCCACGGACCGCACTCGTCAGTGAGCATGTGTACATCTAACCGCACTTCTCAAATTGGCACAAACGCAAAGCTCCATTCACGTATGCTTGACAATGGCACATAGTAGAGTACAGCATACACAGACTCTAGTACGTGCAGGTTGGGTTCAAATGTAAGGCTCGATATAGCCCTGTCTGTATAAAGGGCGACACGCACCTGGCCGTACATCTGGACTTTCTCTGCTGCCACATTCTGGGCAAGTGCCTTGTTAAAGGCAGGGCTGCCCATTGTCCCTAGGAGGAAGAAGAATGCGCAGGAGCGACACAATTGAAGAGGGACGCACGAACACACCAAGATGTATTAATAGGTTCGAGCAAGGTTTCAGGCGAACACAATATGCAACATTTGGAAATGCATGCGGGCAAGGTTGCTGATATTGATGTTGTGATGAGGAAGTTGCTGCCTACAGCATTTCAAGGCGTTTCATTTTCCTGGTATATACATAGTAAACCGTTCTACCTTCTCCGTGGTCACCCTTCTCCTTAGTCACAGCACGGATGATGTGCAAGTGTACCTTGAGTTCAGGAACAAATGTGTTGTAAGTTGTGACGCACCACGCTTTGTAGTGCCTCCCTTTTTGGTACCGTTGGCCATGACACCAGACTTGAGCAGCTCTTGGGTTTCACGCTCACGCACAGCTAACTCATGCGCACGGGCTCGCTCCCTCTCACGCTTATCATCCTCAATGATCTGTAGGTGATTGTACAGAAATTGCTCACTTTAATACTATCCATGCATTGCATTTAAATCAGTGCCCCTACACAGGTTGTATCTGTGTAATTTTTTGTGCAGAACACCATGCAGTCACGCAGGGCGCTGAAATTTGCCGCGCCACGCACATTATTTTCAATCAAACAATTAAACATATTCTTTTGATAGAGGGAGGGGGAGGCGCTGGATTGCCACTCCACACACCTTAGGTATTCAGTCAGAGATTGTCCAGCAAAACGCGGACCTGCGCACGCACTCCATGCACAGCCATGCAGACAAACATACTCGCCACTCCACACACAGGCACAAGGTTGGGGGCTGTCACTTGTCATTCCACGCACAGGCAAGAGGGTGGGGCTATTCACTCGCCATGCACATTGTAGCTTCAGCAAGGGCAACTTTAATCTATGTCATGCTTGTACTGTCTCCTGACCTACATAGTCCCATAAATCTCACGCACCTGCGTGAGCTGTCGCCACTCCTCTTCAAAGCCTGCCTGCTCCTTCTCTGCCTGAGCCATGAGCTGCCCCATTTCAGCAATGGCCTTCTCTTTGGCCTCAAATATCTGTGTAAGAGGGGGAGATCAGACATTCACATTCCTATTAATTAATACACTGTATATACATGCGTTCTTGGCCCTGCCTTGCTAATGGCTTTGCCTCCGGCCCTGGGCATTTGTGTCCAGAAAGAAGCAGACAGGCTAACACAGTGATAGACTTAGCGACAGAGGGAGCAGCTGACAAACTTTTGTTTCATATTCAGGAACCTCATGGTACAAAAAGGGTGGGATGCTACAGCAATTAAAAGCGCAACCATCATCCAAGATCACGGCCTGCTGAGTTTGTACACAACGCCACAAAAAAAACGCAATAAAGGCTTTTACTGAAGCCACTACCGGCGTCACCATGCTCCCTTCACACACCTGGTTTGCTATCTGAATCGTCTCGGCCATGTCCTTCTTGACCTTCACAAGCTCCCTCTCCAGGTTGCTGTGTATGCTCTCAAACATGATGCGCTCCCGCCGCAGGTTGTTGATCTGCTCACGCAGCTGCTTGTTATGTGTGATGCTCTGATTGAACTTGACGTAGGCACGCTCCAGCCTGTTTTCCAAGAGCTTGATGCGCTTCTGTGACGGCGTATTCAGTATTGCATGGTAGATGTAAGCGTCCAATTGGTGAAAGTGATGTGTGGTGAAAGCAATGGTGGTGAAAGTGACGTGATGTAAACGATGCTTCACTTGGTTGAAATGTGTTCCCCCCTCGATCCCACACACACTAACATGCACTCATGGTCTTGCAAACACACATGCAAACGCTCAAACTCACACACTTATGTGAGTGCCACACTCGTCACGCTCATTTGTTCTTGGCAACTTTTCAGGGTCCCAACATAAAGAAATTGCAAGCCTGTCACACCTGGACAGTGACACTCTGTTCTTTGGCTGTATTAATGCCCCCCATCAGGTTACGTGTCGTCCCCAAAGCTTCAAAGACGTGTGACAGTTGCTGGTCCAGCATTTTGGTCTTGCGGACCTCCAGCACAATCTGCAGAGTAGCACGTGTCAATCGTGCATGCGAGTGTTTCTGTGCAATGCACAATGCGTATTAACCGCGCTTAGTGAGCAGTGTGCTGCCTGTACACGCACACAGCAGGCACACGAAACTCACCTTGCGTGCCAAGTTGTCTCCTTCATCCTGCAGCGAGTTAATCAGTGACTGGGAGTATGCATCACCAGGTCGCAAGCTGAATTTGTTCTCCAGGAGAAGCTCGTGCTTGAGCTGTTCGTTCTGTGCACGGAGCTTCTCTATGGCAGACCTGCATGTGTTGTCGCCATTTGAGCAGGCACATGTGTGCACCCAGGCCTCATTCATACATTCCCCCCTGCTGGAATGGAACTTGTTCTTGGCCTGTGTTCTAAGGTAAATGACGCACCTCTGCTTGTCTATCACGGATTTGTGTGAGAGCGTAGCATCTAGGCCCCCCGTTGTTCGAAACAACGTCCCCGCTGACTGCGCCCTGTTTCCGTCTGATGGCATGTCTAGTACGGAGGGCACGACGACGCAAGTGCTTTCAGCTAAACTTCGAACGAAGTACTCATGACATGTCGGGGCTCGCTCGGCAATAAATTACTGAGTAAATCATATAATATCAACGACGAAAGATGTAATTACCTAAGGACGCCCTGGCAGATGGGTTTTACTACAACCGCGTTTTTTAAATTTCGCCTACCTATTCTTAGCAGGCGGTCTTATGTGGTGCACTTACACTGCTTTTTGAATCTCTCTGTGCTCAGACCGAATTTTCCTGTTCATTCTTCTGCCTTTATCACCTTCTCTGGCACTCAGCTTCTCAGTCGTGACTCTCCTTTTGATATCCAGCTTGATGATCCTTTCTATATAACATCTCAGTCCTGGGTTCTTTTGGACGTTTTTCTTTAGTTTGGCAGAGGTTTTTACGTGCCCAAATCTTACAGATGATTCCCCCTTCTTATTTCATTGCGATCGGTTGGTCCTAGCAGACGCTTAATTGCAAACTGGTTTTATTCAGTGCTGCAATGTCACAAACAGCGTTGTGCCTTTTTTCCCTTTCCAGGTTTTTTTGGTAGGTGCTACAAGCTGGTGCTGCTACAACAACAATTATCACAGTGTTTTACACGTTATATTTACGCAGCCTAGCAGTCGCACGTTTTGACTGATGGCTTTATCTGTAAATCCTGTAAATCGTGTTTGGTCAGGTGTCGTTGCAGTCTGTTTTCAAGCTTCCACTCAGATGCCCTAGAGAGACATACAGCAATGTAACCTTACCCTAAAATAGCAGGCTAATATACTATGTCCGAGCTACCCCCTATACATACTCTATTTCAAACATAAGCACGCAGTCCAGCCCAGGTTTTGACCCTTTCTCTGCTTCTTTTATTAAACACGCATAAAAAACGGTTCGGGATGATCGTGGTAAGAGTCACACTGAAAACGTGTTGCTTCCCCTTCTTACTGACTTGTTCCATCTGCTTCTGTCAGACGGTGTCACCCCACATCTTTGGCACAAAGTTAAAATCACGTGGTAGCCGTGACAGCAGTCATAATTAGGGCCCGGCTGTAGCTTGCGACCTGCTCCTGGCGAGTTAGGCATCGGCTCCCTTCACGGCCAGGCATGCCCTGGCTCACGGTTTCAATTGGCAAGTTGTGGAGGACAGCATCGGACTGGTCTGCTGTAGCTGGGTGAGCTGGTGGGGTGGGCAGCTAGAGAGGAGAGAGAG
>Ga0307968_1001162_pt1 | contig 21100 bp, 14 predicted proteins | sample OrgLakmetagen650_FD_201834 | JGI IMG/M metagenome (GOLD analysis project Ga0307968, IMG submission 201834) | Saline water microbial communities from Organic Lake, Antarctica - #650 | ecosystem: Environmental > Aquatic > Non-marine Saline and Alkaline > Saline | place: Antarctica: Organic Lake...
CCTCTTTAGGATCTTCGGTCGTGCTAGGCTCCTGCTGGTCGTTGCTCTGATTTTGCCATAGGCTTGGTGTCTTTGCTTGTTAGGTTGCCTGATGTCCAGAGGTACTCTAGCCTGCCTTCTCTCTGACTCCAACTTATAAGGTTAGGCCTTTTTCTGTCTGTTCTTCAGACACACTCTTAGCTTGTGCTCTTGCGAGCGTGGGCCAATTTCTCAGACTGTGGTTTTTCAAGGAGGGTTTTTCTGTTTTAGGCAGGAGTTTTCCTTTTCCCAGTCTTAATAGGTTTTTTTCCTTCATTCTGTCAGGCCCTTGCTGAGGACCGTGTAACAACCCCCACCAAAAAAAAAAAAAAGGAAAAAAGGGAAAACGAGAACGCAGGTTTACATTTCTATGCGGACCTTCACAAGACTGTTCGTCTGATTGGCCCATGGAATCGCCAGTCAATAATAAATCCATAAGCTCAGACACAAAAGAAGAAGTTGTGTTGTTGTGTTACAAGAGAAAACCTAAAACCAACTGGGCACTGACTGGGTTGCCCTACTGGAAAATCACCCGGGGATAAGGGGGTGGGAAAGAACACAGAGAGTGCAATTTGAGGCTGGCAATGGCCGGGACGGATGGTCTGTTAGACCCGTAGCTTACCACAAGACAACATTGTTGCAAATGTTCATGAGGCTTATCACAGATCAATAATAGATGTGAGTGACCAACACATGTGTGTGTATGTTAGGGTGTATTTACGCATACGTACTTGTGTTTGTACGTTTGTGTGTCCATAGCGCCCCTTGATCTGTGCAATCAGATCTTTACCTGGACCTTAAACTCCATGCTTACAGCTTTTTAGTTGTGAGGGGGTTGGCGTTTACTGCTTGCGTTTAAATCCTGCTCCTCAACTGGACAGAGCCAACATTGTGGGCATGAGAAGAGTGTCTCATCTGGACAGAGCCAACATTGTGGGCAAGAGAAGAGTGCCTCATCTGGACAGAGCCAACATTGTGGGCAAGGCAAGAATGCACGGCCAAAAGCGTGCACATAGCCGGATAGCACAAGTCTGGTGTTACATTAACATTACATTTTTTACACGTTTTACATACGCAGCCAAGCAGTCGCACGTTTTGACTGATGGCTTTATCTGTTAACTCTGTAAACTCTTTACAGAGAAAGGGATGTTCGTTGGCTTGAAGGAGCGCGAACAGGAGGGACAGAGAGACCAGACACGCTGTGCCCCCAGTCTCCGAGGTTCGATGGCATCTTGCTTGTTCTAGCTTTTATGATGCTTTTTCATGCCAACATGAGCTCTTATCCTGCTCTTTGCCCGCTACAATTGTCAAACAATGCACATAGACAGCCAATAACAACCAATACGTCAGTCCAAACGCCAATCGTTGGCAGCTGTTGTCAACCTCTCACAAAACACAACTGGGGGGATTAGGGCAAGTGAACTGCCTTGGGGAGGCGTCATATGGTTCCGAGGCTAAGGTCAATTCCCGCACTCCCCCTGCAAGGAAAATAAAATGTACTCAGAAAGCTTATACACCACAGTCACGGATTAGAAAAGGATGTTTTTGTGTGTTCTGCACCATTCAATAAATGCAGAGCCACAACATTCCATCTGGAGGATCGTGCATAAGCAAACGGTCAAAGCAACAATGTCATGAAATGAAGAGGCTACAAAAACAAAAAGAGTATCAGTTATGCAACCCATACGTACTTCTTCCTATTCTCCTACCTAATCCTTTCATTTCCATATTGCAATGCATTCTGCATACCTAGTGGGAGGGTGAATTGTGTATGCTGCCGCAGGTCGACTCCCAGCACAGCTGCCTGCCAGGATAAGTGTGTGTGTGTGTATGCTTTGTTTGTTTGCACCATGTGGATCATGAATGTGCATAACAGTGTTTAAAAAACTCTGCTTTGTTTAATATTCATCAATTATCCGCGTGCTGCTTTGCTCATTAATGCCATGCACAATGTCGTGCCATACATATTATAGTCACGCAATATGTTGTATTGGCCAAAATTAACGCATTTATATGTATACCTATACAGCGTTTTTTGGCAGAGAAACCTCCCATGCGCAATGAAAACGGACGGTCCTGGTCAACCCTATCAGTTAATTATGTTAAAAATACTAACGTACTCTGTAAGACTTGCATCCATTCTGAATTTTCCAAGATGTGCATGCATATTTCTCTGCAACCCTGTGCATACCCTTTTAAAACACGAAGGCCACCCAGCATTGCATAGCTAGTGCCCTGCTTTTTCTGATCATCCTTATGAAGACTGGCAAAGTAAAATATATACCCACACCGTATGAGTGTACATGTACAAATTTTCGACCATAACCACCATTAACACACCATACTAGTATGATAGGTGGTTATGGCCAGCCCTATGTATATGGGCAATGGTTGTGAGTGCCTGCTCAAATATCTTTTCCTTTTTGGCTTCAGCCCGCTTTATTTTATCAAGCCCTTGTGCCCTTCACGTTCCCTACTCCTCCTAATTTATTAATTAAAATGAGGGCAACAAAACACAGCCAGAAATTGTCTCCACTAGCTCCATAATTCATAATAGATTCATAAGAGGTGACTTGACTGACTTGACACAAGCGTGCAGTTCTTCTCGACTTTTGAATAAGCACGGCAAGGTCTGGACTACAAGCCTAAAAACCACCCTTTATGCATGGCATTGCCTATGGGAATCGAGGGGTGTGTGAGTCAGACACTACAAGAAAGTAGGTTCACCTGAAGGACAGACAGGACGTCGGAGTCGGGAGCAACGAGTAAAATGTTTTCTCCACGATACTGCGTCTCACACACGCTCATGACCTGCATTGTCGTATGTGCTAAGTATGAGAACAAGCTGGATACTGCGTTTCACACACGCTCATGACCTGCATTGTCGTATGTGCTAAGTATGAGAACAAGCTGCTCAGGGGTCGCAAATTCACCCCCATACAGTCAATCCCCCATACAGTCTATCCAATTGGCTTCGGGGCAGTCCACTGTGAACAAAGCGCTCAGGCTGTGAATCCAATCCCAACGCCTTCTGAGAAGAAGGAACTTTCATGCACTAAGTTTTGTGCGCTCCTCCAGAAAGGAAAGGGACGACTGAAAGGATTACGCAGGTGACAAGCCTTATCACATCTTGCGTAGTTCCTTCGTTATTGGTATCCATTTCAGGAGACAAGCCTTATCACATCTTACGTAGTTCCTTTGATATTGGTATTCAATTCAAAAGATAAGCCTTATCACATCTTGCGTAGTTCCTTTGTCATTGGTTTCCATTTCAGGAGACAAGCCTTATCACCTCTTATGTAGTTCCTTCGTTATTGGTATCCAATTCAGGAGACAAGCCTTATCACATCTTGCGTAGTTCCTTCGTTATTGGTATCCATTTCAGGAAATAAGCCTTCATCACATCTTGCGTAATTCCTTCGTCATTGGATTCCATTTCAGGAGACAAGCCTTATCACCTCTTATGTAGTTCCTTCGTTATTGGTATCCAATTCAAGAGACAAGCCTTATCACATCTTGCGTAGTTCCTTCGTTATTGGTATCCATTTCAGGAGATAAGCCTTATCACATCTTGCGTAGTTCCTTCGTTATTGGTATCCATTTCAGGAGACAAGCCTTATCACATCTTGCGTAGTTCCTTCGTCATTGGTTTCCATTTCAGGAGACAAGCCTTATCACATCTTGCGTAGTTCCTTCGTCATTGGTTTCCATTTCAGGAGACAAGCCCGATCACATCTTGCGTAGTTCCTTCGTTATTGGTATTCATTTCAGGAGATAAGCCTTATCACATCTTGCGTAATTCCTTCGTTATTGGTATTCAATTCAGGTGACAAGCCTGATCACATCTTGCGTAGTTCCTTCGTTATTGGTATCCATTTCAGGAGACAAGCCTTATCACATCTTGCGTAGTTCCTTCGTTATTGGTATTCAATTCAGGAGATACGCCTCATCACATCTTGCGTAGTTCCTTCATTTTTGGTATTAAATTCAGGAGACAGATTTGAGCACGCAGCCTGCTCGCACAGATCTTATTGCGAAACGAGACATTTGAGACGCACACTGAGCTTGGAGCACGACCAATGAACAACATGTCATTGTTCATTGTGTAAACTAATGAATTTATGTGTAAAAATGTACACAGGCAAAACAGAGCCACACAGTGGACAAGGCTGGACCAATTAGGCTGCACTATCCATATAGCTATGCTGCAAATGCTACGCGATGATATATCAAGGGTTGGCCAGAACCATACATTTCTAGGTATATACAGTGTACACACGGTATTTTAAGCAGGGAAATCACCATACATACGGTCATATACGGTGCAGATATACGGTTCTGGCCAACCCTATATATGATACATGACCAATGATGACACATAATCGAAAGACGACACCTTTGGGGGGCTTTGGCTAGGAGCTCTTCTAATTGCATGCTGATTTCTTTTCATCTGCTTTTGCTTTTTTCCTTTTTCCACGTGGCCTTGCATTGATCTTCATATTTCACACTCACCTGCCTGACCCGAACAAGCACATCACTCAGACTCTCGTGGGGAGTGCCGTCTTGTCCTTCAGTCCATGCAAGCACCATACAAGGTAACACTTAAGTCGGCACACCACACATGGCAACATTGAAATGTGCAAACAAGCACCAAAAAGATAGTTTCAAAAGGGCACCCACGAGCCTTTTGGTTTACATAAGATGGACGCAAGGTAGACAACAAATCCAAGCTTGCTGGTCAGCCTAAGAGGCCTGCTTCACGGTCCTGCAAAAAGGAGACACACTCCTTTTCCCCTCCTCTTTACATCATTTACCTTTTGGGGCCAGCTCTTTGGAGCTGTTTCCATGACCAATACCACACAATCACGGGCTGGCTGATGTGAGGGGTGGCCAGATCCGTGCAAACAAATAGCAAACATCTTTACTAAAATCTTGATACCTAATTTGTATGGTTTTGGTATAAGCCCTGTAATGACACTTGTGTACCTTTCTGCGGTCTCCACGTTGAGTCTTTTTCATCAAACTCATTCACCTGCTGGGCCACTAGTGCTACCTCTCCCCCTGGTACGAAAGAGGGGGGAAACAAAAGCTCACTTCTTTTACGGTACAGAGTAGTTCAAATCATGTAGGTGAGTTGCAGTAAATTTGGAGAAAGGAGCCGGTGCTTGGTAGAGAGAGGGCCTGTCTTTTTTGTGGCGAGGAACTACAGTTCAGGATAGTAGGACGTGGGTTGAACAGGAAGTAGCAAGTCGAACACCCAAAAGAGAGAGAGAGAGAGAGAGAGAGAGAGAGAGAGAGAGAGAGAGAGAGAGAGAGAGGGAGAGAGAGAGAGAGGAGAGAGAGAGGGAGAGAGAGAGAGAGAGAGAGAGAGAGAGAGGAAAAGAAAAGGGTAGAGTTAATGTGCTAAAGCAGCTGTTGGTTATGCAAAATAAGAACGCTTTCTTGCAGCAAAGCAGCGGAGACAACTTTTTTGTGTGTGTACGTCTGTATCGTGTGTTTATGCCTGCAGCTCAGGCAACAAACTACAAAGTTCTGCCCACTCATTTATAATGAGCTAGCCAGAGGGCCGGTTTGCATCAAATATAAAAGACAAGTTAAATACGGTACTGGCAACTGAGAAGGATAAAGCAAGCTTGACCGGAGCCGCATGTGTGTACGATATGGTACGTATCTAAATGTGTTCTTCTATAACACAGCCACATGCGTCCTGTATGCTTGTTTTGGCATATAAATGAGTATATTACAGGTGCTATGGCGACAGCCCGTTGGCCCAGGAACACAATTTGTGAGGTAAAGTGCCAAGCGAAGAAGAAACAAGGGGTACCAACCTTCATACGCCCCAAGTCCTCTAGCATCAAGGAAAGAGTACTCAGGCACTGCAGATGAGCACGAATCATGGCTTTTGAGGTAAGGTGGAAAAAGGGGTGTTTTGTGTGTGTTGTGTGTGTTGTGTGTTGTGTGTGCATCAGCATTTCAAAATTAAAAGGAGCTGCAGGTTGCAAGCTTCAGCCCCCAGGCCATCCAAAAACTAATGCTCACAAAAAAGGCGGACACAAAGAAGCAGTGTTCCTTTTCATGTGCAAATATGTATCACCAGGCCACTGCGTAAAGCAGTCCTTGTTCCCAAACATTCCTCTCACCAATCTGGCTCCTCCCTAAGCTCAACTCGTAAGCGATAATTTCTGCGGTCTGCATTTGCAAATGAGGACAGAAGCGAGGGTGAGAGCACAAGGGAAGTGTAGAGCAGTTGAAAGTCAAAAGTGTAGAACAGTTGAAAGTCAAAATCTCACGCTATCTCTGTAATGCAGTATGTATGGACCACGTTTCAGATCAGGCCCAATTATCACAGATCATAGATGCTAAGCATGACAGGAATTTTAGCGTCACATTGTCACAGGGAAATCTGGCCTTAAAGTAATCAGATCCTAGACAATCTGGTCGATTAGCACTTGCATTCATCCAAAAGAACACAAAGAAAATTTTAGGTTCGAGCTTACCATGTATGAGCTCTGCCATATGGAAGCCCAGATAAAAGCCAGGTCTTCTTGAACGCCCAGCGCATTGACTGCCGGCACCGTCTATGTGCAATATGTAATGATTAAGAGGTAGGTGGATATCCTCTTTTTTCTCACGCTATTTTTCACAAGCACGTTCGGCACCGCCAGGATTCCAGAGCCTAACCAGTTTTGACGAGCAAAAGGTGCAGAAACTTTGCTTTCAGGTCCAATGGACTTATGGACTTGGAGGGAATTTTGGAACAAGCACACAACAACAGACAATGGTGAGACGCTGCTCTTGCTGGTTAACTCGACATCTTTTTGCTGCCAGTAACACTGTTAAGAGTGCTGCAAAAGAGAGTAGGATGGGTTTTGATGTCTGATAAATCTTATGACGAGACTACCACACCACAACGGCAACACTTCCTACCTTCTCATGGACCTAAAGCATGCAGTGTACCCACACCCTCTCTGTATATAAATGAGCGTGAGCACGTACGTACTTACAATGGATAGATGTCGCTGGGACTACCTTTCTGTACCTGATTGAGAACCTGTTTAATGCCTTTCTTTGTCAGTCCGGACGACTGGCTCGTCTTCCACACTGGATTGTGGGCAACCCTGTTGTTTGCGTCTTCATAGCTTTCCCCAGCTCGGATCTGCAAGCAAAAGGTTAGTCAACTCCATCCGCTGATACAGTGCATACAATCCCCTCCCCTTCTGCAGTTCAGATTATGCTGTGGCAACGCACCAGTATATAACGATTCTGTAGCTGTGATGCAGGCAGCTGGAGGAGGGCAGCTTCAGCAAGGGGGGGAAAGAGGACTTGGCTTCCAAGCACACCGACTGCGCTGGAAGTCAGAAGGCCTCTTCTGCTGACTCCATGCTGCTTCTCTACAGCGACACCATCTGGTCTTGCACTGACACCCTCCTCTCTCCCATCAAAAATAGCATGCTCTTGTGGGGAAGAAGGAATAATCCTTGGTTGGCTTGCTTGCACAGAGCAGGTCCCTCGCCTGCACTTCCTAGTCCCTCTGCTCATGGCCAACGGGGTTGCATGGGGGATATGGAGGAGCATGGTTTGCAGGTGCAGGTGCTGTAATTTCAGGGGAACTGCCTTGAGAAAATAATGCAGATAGAAATGAAGACAGGGATAAACTACATATTTTTATTAGCTATGATCGTATAGCAACCACACACACCTGATCTGCTGACAAAAACAGCATGAAAATTAAATATCCATAAGACCCAATTTATGAGTAACACGTACGTCCATGAGCTGAGCTTCGAAGAGCGCGGATACTGGCCAGCTTTAGAACAAGGAATTGATGCCCTGGATGAGACCGTCCTGGATCACAGAGACCACTCCCAGCATCCCCATTTAGTATGCCTGAGGTTTAATGACTTGGGGGGCGGGCCATCATTTGGTGCACAGCAGCTCCCCACGCTCATCACGGACGAGCAGGCCGTGCAGCAGCCCATTGAGGGGGACGCCTCAGCTGTAGCAACTGCCCGCCAGCACTTGAAGCTCTCCCATGTGCTCCAGCTCAAAGACTATTGCACCGACGCAGGGAGGTAGGGGGTGGACGAACCACGTGCGTCACATGTTTGAAATGAGTGCCAATTAGGATAGTGCAATTATGTGTGAGTGCGCACGTGTGATTACCTGTGCCAGTGCCCTTGCATATATGTGTTGACACGCTCAAGCACGTTTGCTTGCGTGTGTGCGAGTGCATGCGCGCGCGTGCGTGTGTGTGTGTGTGTGTATGTGTTTGTATGTGTGCGTCTGTGTGTGTGTATGTGTTTGTATGTGTGCGTCTGTGTGTGTGCGCGTGTGTGCGTGTGTGTGCATGTGTGTGTACGTGCGTATGTGTATATGTGTGTGCAGGCGTGTCTTTGTGTGTGCATGTTTTTGTGCATGATTAACAATACTATATTTACTACACAAAAATCCACAACAGACTGGTACTTTTACGCAAAATGGTTGTAGCTTGTTGTTTTCGTACACACAGACACACACACACACACATACACACACACACGCACACACACACACATACACACACATACACACGCACATGACAAGCATAGCAAAAAATGTAAAAAGTCCCTATTTGTACTGTTGTTCAATTAACCCTGACATTCACCCTACAAGCCCCTCCCCCCTGCAGCAGGCGGTGTGTGCCCTTCAGGCTGAAGGTCATGTCAGCTCATCCCACATGTTGCACACAATACACACACACACTCCCCCCCCTTCTGCAGCAAGCGGTGTGTGCCCTTCAGGCTGGATGTCATTCGAGCGACCAGGAGAGCGTCCCTCAGCGCCCAAGCCTCGCAGCTGCTGCCTGCCTCCGATGCAGGTGAAGAGCATGAGAAGAAGAAAATTGGGAAAAGGGAAAGCGCCACGCAGGCAGTGATGCCACTTCCCACATTCATTGAGGAAAAGGAGCGTACAGCACAACAGAAAAAGAATAAACCAAGCAGGCAGTGAATCCACTCCCCATATAAACTCAGGATCAGGCCCTTTCCCTACTAGCCTACTAGTGACAGGACAAAAAGAGACATTTTGGGCGCGTGCTGTTTGGGCGCGTGCTGTTTGGGTTGATGAGTGCAGCATAAGCGCAGTGTGCGTGCAGCATTAGCGTAGCATAAGTGCAGCGTTAGCGCAGCGTGCGTGCAGCGTTAGCGCAGCATAAGTGCAGCGTTAGCGCAGCGTGCGTGCAGCGTTAGCGCAGCATAAGTGCAGCGTTAGCGCAGCATAAGTGCAGCGTTAGCGCAGCGTGCGTGCAGCGTTGACACAGCGTGCGTGCAGCGTTAGCGCAGCGTGCGTGCAGCGTTAGCGCAGCGTGCGTGCAGCGTTAGCGCAGCGTGCGTGCAGCGTTAGCGCAGCGTGTCTGCAGCGTTAGCGCAGCGTGCGTGCAGGCAGGGGGCCATTTGAGTTGGGATCAAGTTAAGGGCGGTGCAGGTCAATCGCAGCATCGGGCTCGTCTGAACTCTTAGCGCCAGTTGTATACCGTACCTTTCCGATATCATCCCGGGTAAATAACGTGTTTTGCCCTCCGGGGTGGTTCCGGTATCGTTTAATATATATTTATTTTGAGGCTCTGGGGTTGCGGGGGATTGGCGAAAATTAAGTTTTGTCGGTGAGTGAACAGTGATGAGCGGAGAAGGCCCCGTCCCAGCACCAGCACCTGCACCAGCACCAGCACCTGCCCCAGCACCTGCAGCAGCCCCAGCACCTGCAGCACGACACACATGCGCCCCAGCACCTGGAGCACGACACACATGCGCCCCAGCACCTGCCCCAGCACCTGCAGCACGACACACATGCGCACGCATACATGTGCATGTGCACGCATACTCACACACGCAGCACTGCCTGGGGTAAATGCCCACCGGGATTTGTGCGGGAATGGCTAAAATGTTTATTTTGAGGCTCCGGAGTTACCCGGGGTTACGTTTAATATTTATGAAACTTAGGCACCAGGATGAGTCCGCAAAAGTACGGTAGTATCCATACATCAAAAGTAGTGTGTGGAGCTTCTCTAGGCTGCGCATACTTAGTGCCGGCCAGGACTGTGTGCATACCACTTAAATAGATACAGTTTACGTGGGTATACAAATTCTTTAGGCAGCTGACTCTCCACTTATATGGTCAAGTAATTTGTGCTATGTACACACGTACCTGGCCGACCCCACAGGTAAAAACCATTTGCATGCATGTGTCTGTAGCCCGACGGAGAAACGCAGGCGTTACACACGCGAGAGCACGGTGTATTGTCAATTCTAAACTCGATTCAGCTGCTCGATTCACGGAATTTTCAAACGCATGCAAACATATATGATGCATTAACCATATTGTATGGGCCAAGCGCCAAGCACCCTTCATTCATGCGCTTTGTGTGTGTGTGTGTGCGTGTGTGTGTCGAGATCATGCTACTTTTAAAATTCCTCATAATTCGACTGACAAACTCAAAAGGTCATGCGTTTATAACAGGTATACGTGAGAGGTAAGCCAGGGCCTTATATGAAACATCCAAATCTGACCGTCTTATAAAGAATACAAATCTAAAAAGGATTCAGAAAGGGTACTTTTCAGCCAGGTTGTTTTGTTGATTGGCTGCTGACTGGTCTCAGCCAGCCACAGATATTACGACCACCAACATACTCTCACCGACACGATTGTCACAACTCTGAACGCAACAGGGCTCAGAGCATAACCGACATCCAATTCAACACACACATAAACAATTCAACACACCCTTGCACCCAAACACACACCCTTGCACGCGCACGCACACAATCACACTCACACACACAGGCACGCACACCGCTCGTACGCACACACACACACACACACACATACACACACACACACACACACACACACAACACACAACACAAACTTTCTGCAGGCTTAGGACTGAGCATCGCTGCCATCAGTCGCAAGGGCTTTGCCCCTGGCTACAAGGAGGCCAACCAAGACAGATGCATGGTGGTGCAGGTGAGTAGGTGCAGCAGGTGCTTGTGTTTTGTGGCATGTGTGTGTGTGTGAGTGAGTGAGTGAGAGAGAGAGCGTGCATGTGTGTGTGGGTGTGTGTTTATGTGCGCATGCGTGTGTGTTTGGATTTGCTGCAGGAAATGCAACTAGAAAAGAGGAGTACACCAGGATCCGTAAACAATGTGTGGCAGCAATTGTTGATATTCTTGATGCACTGTTGTTTATTACTTGCTTGCACTCCCTCCACACATGCATGTGCATTCACACACGCACACACACACACACACACACACACACACTCTGGCTCACAGAAGCATGCACACACTCACACACACACACACTCATACACACACGCTCATACACACACACATGCAGCCCTTTGTTAACGCCAGCCAGGTGCTGTTTGGTGTGATGGACGGGCACGGGGCAGAGGGCCACAGGGTGTCTGAATTCATCAAGAGCAGGTGTGCACCACTGCTTCTCATGTGGTTGCTGCTGCTGCTGCTACTGCTGCTGCTCTTGTTGTTGCTGCTGCTGCTGCTGCTCTTGTTGTTGCTACTGCTGCTGCTGCTGCTGCTGCTGCTGCTGCTGCTGCTGCTGCTGCTGCTGCTGCTGCTGCTGCTGCTGCTGCTGCTGCTGCTGCTTTGCCCTGGAGCTGGGTGTGCACTTGGAAGATCAGCACTTGCAAGATTCTCAGCACTTACTTCTCTCTGTGTGTGTATGCGTGCGTGTGTGCGTGTGTTTGTGCGTGTGTGCGTGCACGCGTGTATGCTTGTGTGTAGCTGTCTGTGGCTTTACCGCCAAATTTGTGTCAAACAAGTGCAGGCACTCTGCAGTGTATCTAAGGCGCCAGGGGGAGGGTACAAAAACTTGGTTCTGTGAGCGAGTGTATGTGTGTGTGTATGCGTGTGTAAATGCACATGCATGTGTGGGGGGAGCGTACACAGGTAGGGTTGGCCAGAACCATAGGTATACGGTGTATGTACGATAATTTTGGCAGGGAAATCCCCCAATAGACGGTCATATACGGTGTGTTTATATACAGTTCTGGTCAACCCTGCCTGTGTGTGTAAATGTACGGTTTCTGGCCAATCCTATGTTACGTGTGTCATATGCAAGTCCGGCTTCACCATATGCGCATTAAAAATTGTATGCATCATACAACGTATGCTTCGCACACACACACACACACACACACACACACACGCACACACACACACGCACACACACACACCCACACACACATACGCACACGCACGTAAACACACGCACGCACGCACACACGCATAGACACATACACACGCACATAGATACATACACACACATAGCCACATACACACGCAACGACCCTGCAGTTTGCCGGGCGTCCTTCGCGGCTGTCTGCTTCTGGGACGGCAGAAGCCTCACAACGCTTACGTCAACACCTTCCATGAGGTGTGGTTGTGTGCTTAAAGCCTGTGCGTGATCTATTGGGGCAAGCGTGACACACACACTCCTCTACACACATACACATACACATACACACACACGCACACACGCACAGCACACATGCACGCAAACATACACACGCACGCACACTCCTACACACACACGCACACACACGGCAGGTGGACTCGTTGCTATCCAGCAGCAGTGGCATCGACGCCGAGAACAGCGGCAGCACTGCCGTGGTTGGCCTTCTGCAAGGAAAGAAGCTGACCACTGCGTGGGCGGGGGATTCGCGTGGCATTGTTGGCTATTATAGGTACAGGGAGGGGGGCCCGGGCTTGCTGATAGAAAAGAAGGCACCTGCACTCAGCTTGCCGCAAGGAAAAGAGCACTGCGTGGGTGGAAGCCAGCAAAGTGATGTGGGCTAATATTAAAAAGGGGGGTCATGATCTGACCAAAACATGAGAAATGTCTGTGGATGGCCACCCGTTGCGGTTTCTATAAAAGTGCATTTTTTTTAGTTGGTGTGGTTGCTGTATTCGTGTCAGCGGTGCAGCAGGGGCTACTACAGCGACATCGTTATGATGTCATGGCATGGGTGTGGTGGGTTGCAGGGTTTGTGTGTGTGTTTGTGTGTATTTGTGTGTGTGTGCGTGTTTGTGTGTGTGTGCGTGTGTGTGCGTGCGTGTGTGTGTGTATTTGCGTGTGAATGAAAACACTTGCTTGTCTGTGTGTCAGTGTTTATCTGTAGACAAGTCCGCAATCACGCGTAAGTTGAAGCACACGTATGCACAGCCGTACGCATGTACGCACTCTCTCTTTCTCTTACACTTACATACACACACATATGCACAGTCGTACACACGTGTGCACTCTCTCTCTCTCTCTCTCACACACACACACACACACACACACACACACACGCACACACTCCCTCTCTCACACTCACACATCCTTTCAGAGCTGCCAGCCAGTCAGGCAAGCCTGCTGGGTGGCGGGCTAAAGATTTGAGTGTGGATCATAAACCAGAGCATGAAGGCGAGCGCAAACGCATCCTCATGTGCAAGGGCAGAGTGGAGCGAACAAGGTGGGCAGAAAAGTTTCACATTTTTTTTCAGCGGGCGCTGTTCGTGCAAACATGGCGTTGAAAGTCTGCACATTTCTGGCTAGCGATGGCAGAGCAGAGTGAGTAAGGGATTACTGTTTCTTCCTTGCTTGCAAAGGCAGGGCGCAGTGAGCATGGAAGTAACAGAATATTATATAAAAAGTTGCTTTTTCAGAGAGCTTCAGTGACGAAATTGCATGAGCACTAGTAGTGTGCATGCCCTCGTGTGTTTGCAAGGGCAGAGCAGAGTGAGCATGGAAAACAAAAAAGTTGCTTTCTGTGACGTAAGTGGCATTGGTACTTCACGTGTGCATGCCCTTGTGTGTTTGCAAGGGCAGGATCCAGTGGACAAGAATTTTGGTTGCCTCTGGTCAAACCTTGCGTTGGATGTTTGCCTTGTGCATGCTCTTGCGCATCCAAGGACACAATACTTGCGTTGGGTGTTTGCCTTGTGCATGCTCTTGTGCATGCAAGGGCTCATTACTTGCGTTGGGTGTTTGCCTTGTGCATGCTCTTGCGCATGCAAGGGCTAAATACTTGCGTTGGGTGTTTGCCTTGTGGATGTGCTTGTGCATGCAAGGGCTCAATACTTGCGTTGGGTGTTTGCCTTGTGGATGCTCTTGTGCATGCAAGGACACGGTACTTGCGTTGAATGTTTGCCTTGTGCATGCTCTTGTGCATGCAAGGCTCAATACTTGCGTTGGGTGTTTGCCTTGTGCATGCTCTTGTGCATGCAAGGGCTAAATACTTGCGTTGGGTGTTTGCCTTGTGCATGCTCTTGTGCATGCAAGGGCTCATTACTTACGTTGGGTGTTTGCCTTGTGCATGCTCTTGCGCATGCAAGGACACGATGCTTGCGTTGGGTGTTTGCCTTGTGCATGCTCTTGTGCATGCAAGGGCTAAATACTTGCGTTGGGTGTTTGCCTTGTGCATGCTCTTGTGCATGCAAGGGCTAAATACTTGCGTTGGGTGTTTGCCTTGTGCATGCTCTTGCGCATGCAAGGGCTCAATACTTGCGTTGGGTGTTTGCCTTGTGCATGCTCTTGCGCATGCAAGGGCTAAATACTTGCGTTGGGTGTTTGCCTTGTGCATGCTCTTGTGCATGCAAGGGCTCAATACTTGCGTTGGGTGTTTGCCTTGTGGATGCTCTTGTGCATGCAAGACTCAATACTTGCGTTGGGTGTTTGCCTTGTGCATGCTCTTTGCATGCAAGGGCTCAATACTTGCGTTGGGTTTTTGCCTTGTGGATGCTCTTGCGCATGCAAGGCTCAATACTTGCGTTGGGTGTATGCCTTGTGCATGCTCTTGCGCATGCAAGGCTCAATACTTGCGTTGGATGTTTGCCTTGTGCATGCTCTTGTGAGGGCACGATACAGCGACCATGGTGATTTCGTTGTCTGGCCAAATTTTGGGCTGGGTGTTTAATATCTGCATGTGCGTGTGTATTTGTGAGGAGCACGTGGCTGCATCACACTTTTCCTTGGTGAACTTTAAACCAGCAGTGACTAAACTTTCTTTCCTTGTACCAAGAGTTGTTCAGGTTTTGGGCTTGTGCCACTCTGTTGAACATCTGTATTTTTCTTGCGTTTTAGCAACCCCCGTATTTGACTTTTGCCAACTTGTAGGTTTCGTATATACTAACATGCTATTTAAATCTTTTAGCTTATAAATATTTATGAGCCCTTTCTCATGACCAGCCCCCAATTGCTGTCCAGGCTGCAACTAAGAGCCTTGGACGACCATCAAACATTCCAAAGCAGCGTTGCATGTCCATTTTTTAGACAATTCACGTCCAAGTGAATTGATGGGAGGAAAGCCAGCAAAGCTCTCATTTTTAGTGCATAAGTACGCTCTGAAAGTGTGTGTACGTGTGCGTGCGTGTATGTGTGTGTGTGTGTGTGTGTGTGTGAAGCTACACAGCAAGTTATCAGCATGCTATATATTTTCGTGCATGTGATCATAAGTTATTCAAGAACAGGTTACCTCACTTAGCATGCGTTCCGCTCTTTTCATGATAAGCACCCCCCCTCCTTATTATGGCGCAAAAAAACGCAACCACAAGCCGTTTCTCAGATCACCTTCTTCACCCTACTATGATGCAAATGCGTGCAGGAGTAGGCGAGGCTGGCCTCAGATCGTTGACCTTACCTGACATTATTGCCAATGCAGGAATAGGCAAAAGTTAATCTTGAAATCATTTATCACACCCCACTATGATGCAAATGCGTGCAGGATTAGACAAGGCTGGCCTTGGAAGGATGACCTTACCTGACCGTATCGCATACACACACACATACACACACATACACACACAAATGTAGGAGTTCTCAGTCATTAACGTCACCTTGCTTTGGTGCAAATGCGTGCAGGAGTAGGCGATCCCGGGATGGATGGTCTTACCCCACAGTATAGCATATGCAAGAATAGGCAAGGCTATCCTCATATCAATGACCTTACCTCACAATGCCACAAATGCAGGAATAGGCAAGGCCATCCTCACATCAATGACCTTGCCCCCCTATGCCACAAATGCACACAGGAATAGGCAAGGCCAGTGTGTAGGCTGCCATCGTGTGTGGTTGCCGCATGCCAACTATCCAGGCCTTGCGATGAGCAGGTAGGGTGTGTGTTCACATGTTTGCGGTGTACGTCTTAGCGCGTTTGCGGTGTACGTCTTAGCGTGTTTGCGGTGTACGTCTTAGCGTGTTTGCGGTGTACGTATTAGCATGTTTGCGGTGTACGTCTTAGCACGTTTGCGGTGTACGTCTTAGCGTGTTTGCGGTGTACGTCTTAGCGTGTTTGCAATGTACGGTTTAGCGTGTTTGCGGTGTACGTCTTAGCGTGTTTGCGGTGTACGTCTTAGCGTGTTTGCGGTGTACGTAATAGCATGTTTGCGGTGTACGTATTAGCATGCTTGCGGTGTACGTATTAGCATGTTTGCGGTGTATGTCTTTGTGTGTTTGCGGTGTACGTCTTAGCATGTTTGCAGTGTACGTCTAAGTGTACAAGGTGTGTTCACCCGCACGATTTTAAGGTCAAATATCCAATCACGTTTCCCCGCACAAATTCCGAGGTTGAACATTCGATCATTTCAATCAGCTCTGCTGGTGCCTCGGTCAAAGTCATTTGCATCCAGTGGGTATCTACAGGCACAACTGGGCAGGAATATGCTGACATTTGCAGTCATGCAGTGTGTACGTACACGGTTATGACTCACCGCATTCATATCATTAGTGTGTGTGCGTGTGTGCGTGTGTGTGTGTGTGTAACGCTGCCATTACCTTGTGTGTTTATGTTTGTGTAAGTGAGTGCGTGTGTGTTTCAAGACAAAGCCGCTTTCCAAACACGATAACACCATTGCTTGCTCATATACAGACTACAAATACACAAAACACGAACAGGAATATGCTGCGTCAATGTGCTTGTCAAATAATAAATAAATGCCAACGTGCTCGTACGTACAGGGCCATTGGAGACACTGTGGTTCGGCCGTATGGGGTCACCTGCACGCCTGAGACAACCACACACAAGGTAAGGGCAGCTGTGGCTGCGCACACGCACACACACATGTAGGTAGACACATTATCTAGGTGTAGTTTTTTTGCCAAGCTTTAAGACGACCATAGGCACAAGGTAAGGGCAGCTGTGTCGGTGTACAAGGACACACACATGCAAGGGCGTTTTCACTAACAAGAACGCATGTCCTGTTGATGTTTACTACTGTGAGGATGTTCCACGGGCATATTGTCAATTGTGCCTACCAATTGTGAGGATGTGCCTACCAATTGTGAGGATGTTCCACGGGCATATTATCAATTGTGCCTATCATATTATCGATTGTGCCTACCAATTGTGAGGATGTTCCACGGGCATATTATCAATTGTGCCTAACATATTATCGATTGTGCCTACCAAATGTGAGGATGTTCCACGGGCATATTATCAATTGTGCCCAAGCATTTGGTCTTGAAAGGACGCTGGCGCATGATACCAGCTATAGGTTTGTTTGTGTCTGCACACTGGGGGGAACACCCACAGACCCACAAGCACGCAAACACACAAACCCACACATGCATACACACTACTCACACATACACTAGCAACACACTCACACACTTGCATACACACATTCACACGCTCACACACATACATACTCATACTAGCATCACACACACACACGCTCACACACGCTCACACGATGCAGCTGGGCACCCGCGACTACACACACACACACACACACACACACTAGCATCACACACACACTCACACTCACACAAACACCCTGCAGCTGGGCGCCCGCGACTGCTTCCTCGTGTTTGCCAGTGACGGTGTGTGGGAGTACCTAAGCAGCCAAGAGGTGGTTGACCTGGTGGGCAAGCAAGTGGGATACGACCCTGAGCCAGTGCAGGTGGGTGTGCGTGTGCCAATGCATGACATCCATAGCATGATGACGTTCACAGCATGACGTGCACAGCATGACATGGCATGAGTCACATGATGTGAACTCACCGATGCATGACATCCACATCAAATGACGTGACGTGACATGACGTGAGCGTCGTTGCGTGATGTGCGGTGTTTACGGTAATGGGATTGTGACGCTGCTTGTCTTGTGATCCTGCGTGTGGATGGATGGGTGGGGCGGTGGGATGGGATGGTTGAGTGGGATGGTTGAGTGGGATGGAATAAATGAGGAGGAGTGGGATGAGGTGGGTGGGAGTGCGAGCCTGTGTGTGGATGGGTATATTTGGGGGTCATGATAATATAGTAATAGTTTGGCATTGTTTTTGCGTGGATTCCTGTGGTGCGCAGTTGTCTATAATCCAAGTGAACAGTTTTGGCTAGCCCTGAGGCAACCTTTGGCTGCTGTGTGGGCGGCGACAAAGATTGTGCGCATAGCATGCACTTGTTACCTGCCTGTGCGTTTATGCCTTTGTTTCATTGAAAGCGTTGTGTCATTGCTATCCTTCAGTGCCTTTTTATCAACAGAAGAAGTGTATCAATATTAAGAATGTGTGTGCTCGTGCTTGTGAGCATGTATGTGTATATGTGTGTGCATTTGATTCTGAGTGGTACTGAAGGTAAAAAGAGCGGCAGGGCTAAGCAGATTCGCAAACAAATGTGTGTACTTGTGTGAATGGAATTTTGTACTGCACCCTGCATCTATTAAGAACTGCCCCAACGCCGGCAGCTGAGACAAAAAGGCCAAGGCCAAGCACATGCCAGCACACCCCCTGGCACAGATCTGGATCTGAATGTGTGAGCAGCAGGGACGAGCACGTGCACGTGCACCTCATCACGAGCGTGCACACGGTTGAGTGTGTACGTCTGTTCATGTGCGAATAAATATGTGTGTACTGATTGTGTGAGCAGCAGGGACAAGCACGTGCACATGCACCTCATCACGAGTGTGCACATGGGTGTGTGTGTACGTTTGTTCATTTGCAAATTAATATGTGTGTACTGAATGTGTGAGCAGCAGGGATGAGCACGTGCACATGCACCTCATCACGAGCGTTCACACGGTTGAGTGTGTACGTCTGTTCATGTGCGAATTAATATGTGTGTACTGAATGTGTAAGCAGCAGGGACAAGCACGTGCACATGCACCTCATCACGAGCGTGCACACGGGTGTGTGTGTGCGTTTGTTCATTTGCAAATTAATATGTGTGTACTGAATATGTGAGCAGCTGGGACGAGCACGTGCACGTGCACCTCATCACGAGTGTGCACACGGGTGTGTGTAAGGTTGTTCATGTGCGAATTAATATGTGTGTACTGAATGTGTGAGCAGCAGGGACAAGCACGTGCACATGCACCTCATCACGAGCATGCACACGGGTGTGTGTAATTTTGTGTATGTGCAAATGAATGTGTGTGTGTAAACAGGTACCTCAAGGCAGGGCCGGTTGGCAGATGCGGTGGAAGGAGCAGCAAGAGAAGCGAAAAGAGGAGCAGAAGATCCGAGAGTCAGAGCAGCAGCAGCAGCAGCAGCTCAAGGACGAGCAGCGGCAGCAGCAGCAACGAGAGAAGCAGGAACAGAAAATGCAGCAGCAGCGGCAGCAGCAGGAGCAAAAAGCGGCAAAAGAGGCGGAGAGGAAGTTGCAGCAGCAGCAGCAAAAGCGTGAGCAGCAAGAAGAGATGAGGAAACAGGCACAGAAGCAAAAGCAGGAGCAGGCACGGCACGAGAAGCAGCTGCAGCAGCAGCAGAAGCAGGAGCAGAAGCGTAGGCAAGAAGAGCAGAGGAAGCAGCAGGAGAAGCAAAAGCAGGAGCAGACGCAGCGGGAGCAGCAGCAGCAGCTCCAACAGAAACACGAGCAGCAGCGCAAACAGGAAGAGCAGAGGAAGCAGCAGGAGAAGCAGAAGCAGGAGCAGAAGCAACGGGAGCAGCAGCAGCAGCTTCAGCAGAAGCATGAGCAGCAGCGCAAGCAAGAAGAGAGGAGGAAGCAGCTGGAGAAGCAGAAGCAAGAGCAGAAGCAACGGGAGCAACAGCAGCAGCAGCAGCAGCTGCGTGAGCAGCAGAAGAAGCGGGAGGAGTTGCAGAAGCTGCAGCTTAAGCGGGAGGAAGAGCGCAAGCAGCAGCAGGAGCAGGAGAAGCAGTGGCAGCAGCGATTAAAGCAGCTGAGCCCACAACAACGCTCTCAAGAAGTGAAGCGGCAGCAGCAAGAAAAGCAGGAGCAGCGGCAACGGCAACAAAAGCAGGAGCAGGAGAAGAAGGAGCGGCAGCGGCTGCAGGAATTGGAGCAGAAGCAGCGGCTGGTGGAGCAGCAACGAAAGGAGCAGCAACGGCAGCAAGAGCAGCAGCAGCAGCGGCAGCACAAGCAGCAGCAGGAGCAGCAGCAGCGGCAGCAGCAGCAGCAGCAGGAGCGCAAGCAGAAGCAGCAGCAGGAGGAGCGGCAGCGGCAGCAGCAGCAGCAACAGCAGAAACAGGAGGCGCAGGCGAAGAGGGTGCAAATGAAGAAGCAGCAGGAGGACCAGAAGCAGAAGCAAAAGGCGCAGGCAGCTGAGAAACGGAGTAGTGAGGCCTCACAACACAGGAGGTCCTGGTGGCGATGGGGGAGGAGGCAAATTGAGGCAGATAGCATTGAGAGCCCTCTTTCTGGCCACAGAGCAGCACAGGTGTGGGTGTGGGTGTGGGCGTAGGTGAAGTGTGGGTGTGGGTGTGGGTGTGGGTCTGGGTGTGGGTGTGGGTGTGCGTAATTGAGAGAACGGAAGTGGGTTTGCCGTATAAACGTACACTCTGCTGATATGCCTGCCACTCAACATGCTTGCTTGCTTTCTGCAGGAAGATGCACCAGCGCACATCTACACCACCCTTCTGTACTCATGCTAGGCACTCCGCGCCCCTGGGGCAACCTCTAAGCAAGCACATGCATATACCCTCTTTTCCCCCCCATGTTTTACATACACGCACACGTGCACACACACACACACTCACACACACACACACACACACACACACACACACACACACACACACACACACACACACACACACACACACACACACACACACACACACACACACACACACACACCATCTGTGTGTG
>Ga0307968_1001163_pt1 | contig 21100 bp, 23 predicted proteins | sample OrgLakmetagen650_FD_201834 | JGI IMG/M metagenome (GOLD analysis project Ga0307968, IMG submission 201834) | Saline water microbial communities from Organic Lake, Antarctica - #650 | ecosystem: Environmental > Aquatic > Non-marine Saline and Alkaline > Saline | place: Antarctica: Organic Lake...
TAGGGATGGATTTACCTTGCCATTGCTGGATCTGAACATTTGCCATTGCAGGCCGACGGTCAGAGCTTTCAGGGGATCACGCCAAGGCGTGTGGTTTTTCACTTGTACTCAGAGTTTTTGTTTCTGAGCTTAATCATGGACAATCATCCTGAACTGCTTTTTTACGTATATATTTTACATATTACACATACATATCATAGAAATTGGCAATATAGCAATATAGTAATGCCCATGCCCACACTCGTATCTCAGTGGACACAGTGATCAGTGAGGCAGTTATGTGAATCAGTGAAGCAGTAATGCAAGATGGTTTTGTGGCAGACACTTTGAGACGTTTTTCCCGATTAATTCAACTTGGACCTATCTGGACCGTTTGAACGAACCTGAACCACCCGCGTGCAACAGAGTGAACAAAGTGACCAGAAGTATAAAAGTACAACAGAAGTTCATGGCAAAGCATTGTTTAGTCGCTCAAACACGTGCAAGAACACACTGTTGTAAATATAGTTGAGTAATGTGAGATTCTGAGCCATGTCTCGATTGTTCAAGGATAAAAGGTCTTTCATTCATCTTTGTCTGATTGAGCAAGTATGCTGTGAATGTGGCCGTCCCGCTTAAATGTGGTTTGGTTCGAGGTGATTAAATGTTGCACGCATCCAACGTGGAAAACAGTGCGGGCATGGGCAATAATTTACTCAAATTTAAGGTTATTACTCTATATTATAGTAATATTACTTTAATATTGGTATCTTGGGGGGGTGGGGACCAAAGTGAGTACCTCTTCGTGGTGGTCCCTAGAAACGTGTACAGGAGTGCACGGCTAAACTCACTCGGCACACAATGTGTGCAGCACACAAAAACATCCCAGCCATAACATAAAACGGTGTTTTTCAACACCATTTAACGGGTGCAACTCACTGGTTTAATTTGAGAAAAACAAGGACCAAAGTTAGGATTAAATCTAGAAAGGAATGCAGGGTAGCTGTGTGGATGTGTAGGTAAAACAAAAAAAATTCCCCCCTTAGTTAGGTAAACAGAAATGATGGCAGTGTATTAGTATATTCAAAGCGACTAGGAACTATAAAATTCCCTACCAGGTAGTAGCAGAGCAAAAAAAAAATTTCAGTGCGCGGGAATTTCCATCCGGATAATGCTCTGTAGAACAGGAGGGTTGCATAAAGGCTTTTCAGGCAAAGCAACAATACAAAATGTCCATAAGCATTCTAAAGCTCTCTAGAGTAGAGAGAGTCTCTCAACCGGATCCTGCCGAACTGAAGGGTTGCACTATGCTATTCAGACAAAGCAACAACCCAAAGCATTTTCTGGAACATTTTAAAGCTCTTTGGAGTACCCAACCAGATATGCCATGCAGAACTGGAGTGTTTCATCCTGTTTAAGACCGCAGCCTAACTAGTTTAGTTTAGTTTGGATTACAAAGGCCTCCAGCCTGGCATGGCTGCTCAACCATAGGGCACCCATCACTGCCTGCGTCGTTCTTTTTCGAAGGAATACGAGATATGAAAAAAGGGAATTGAACTATGTCCGGAATACCTCTGTGTTTCAACCGCATGCGGACCTTCTTCCGTCGAAGCGGGCATTTCTCGAACTGTACGCATGTTGCAGTGCCAATTTTTTATAATATGACATTTAATTCGAATTCAATACATTTGAAATAGGTACTCAACAAAAGCTTTACAGTGAATCCCTGCACATGTCATAGTGGGAGAAGCATGGACTCCCTCTGTCCGCTGCCCCCGTGCTGGTTGCTGCAACGACACGCAGGCTTGCTTGCGCTGTGGACTTCTAAGATTCAAGGCAAAACCATCGTACAGCATTTGCAGAAAGAAGGAGTTACACACGCAGGTGTGCAGTGACTTGATATGCAAGTTGAATAGATGGCAGATGTGCGGTGCTTTCGTGCCACATTCTCTTAGGAGCTGAGTACAATCTCAGCGTCTCACTTCTTACACTCTGATTATCTCACATTCGAATGCACACTCACACAAAGACATTTCCATGCATGATTGCATACAGATCCTGGAGCGCTGCTGAAGGCCGTCTCTCCAGATTTGTCTGGATCCTTCAAACAGTTCTACGCCTCATTGAGGGACCTCAATGAGGTGTGTTTGTGCGTGCTCGTTGTACGTGCGTGTTTTGCGCGATTTGGGGGTGCGCAATGGCGAAATTTCCCACTGAGAGGGGTGCGCAATCCCCTGCACTCAACCAATTGCTGGAAACTTGGGGCGTGAAATGGTCGCGCGCCTGTATGGTATATATGTGTGTGAGAGTGTGTGTGTCAGGGCGTGTTTACAGGTACCTTCTACAGGTAAAGGAGTTCCATGTGTGCTCACGCAGGTTTGTTTCCCAATTTGCTTCGTGCAAACAACTGACGCTGGATGCCTAACCCATATCTTCATTGTCATTGTGCTTTTCTTTCAGGCCGTGACAGATGGGGTAGACGTGCTTCAAGTGTGTGCGGACTACGGAGACTCGATCAATCAGGTAAGCATATCTATATTACTACTGCACCTACATGCATTTGTGGCAGCTTGAGTGTGAGATGATACTTAAGCCTAGTAGCTTTTAGAGTGTGTAAGCTTACTTTCTGCACAGTACCTTGTAACATCATAGGGAGGTACCCACTCCGACCGAAGACTTACTTTCTGTAAAGCAACTTGTGCTCCTATTATTGTGCTTTTGGGGCGTTGCTGCCGCTTCTCCTTTCTTGTGTTGCAGGATATCTCGTAGAAAGGAATTTAAAGCTGTCAAGGATCCCATTCTGGTTGGTCACGAGGGTCTTCACGAAGTAAGCCAGACCAGCACAAGTTTTAGGTCACGAGGGTCTTCACGAAGTAAGCCAGACCAGCACAAGTTTTAGGTAGTGGCGCTACGTTGCAAACCATTGCAACCCTGAGACCAAGACAAGTGTTAACAACACTTATTATGACGCAAATGTTGCTTGTTGGGCACAGGTTGCAGGGAGGCACCAGCCTAGAAATCAGCCCTTCCAACTTTCAAGTGGCTGTTCCCCCTCTTTTAGGTGTACACAAAGGCATCCATCTGTCATATTGCCCTTTCCAGGCATATTGACCTTACAGGACACTCATACGTATTTATCTCGCACGCAGTAATAACAGCTTGCCCTCACTCATACATACAGGTTCCGCATCAGCCAGAAGCACCTCTTTCTGCACCGCATCGCCCTCGCCAGAAAAGCGTGACAACCGAGGCCCGCTCAGAGCCATCTCCTTCTTCTTCCAACACTACCACCACCTCCTTGCAGCATGGCACACACAAAGGCCAGGCATCACTCTTGCAACGCCATCTGCCGGAAAAAGGGGCGCTTAGTGAGCCTACCCTGACAGCAAAGGGCTGTGGCTCAGGTGAGGCCACCTTCCTGTTCGGCAGAAAGGGTGCGGTGTTTTGAGTGGCCAGGTGACTAAGCCTCCGTGAAGCCAGCCACTGAAATTGTGAAATTGTGTACAACACAAAAGAAGTCCGTAATAAATATTACGGACTGAAAGGGAAACAGCCGGTAAATGGCTCCGTTGCTGGCAGATTGCAGTGATACCTGAGTATCTCCTTTTCAAGTTTTGAGCACCTAGTGCTGATGACGCCATGCATCGTGATTGGATACCTCCAGAGCACAAGCAATACGCAAACTGCTGTTGATGCATAAAAGGCAGATATGTAGGGTTGGCCAGAACCGTATATATAAACCGTATGTGGCCGTATATTTGGTAATTTCCCTGCCAAAAATACCGTATATACACCGTATATATATGGTCCTGGCCAATCCTACAGATATGAGAGCGCGGATCTCATACCTACTTTCTTTGCAGTCGTCTGTGTGCGTTGCGTTTCTGTAAAAATAACAGGCCAACAATGCGCTTGCTTGTCTTTGCATGCTGCACGCACGAAATAAGGGGGAAAACGCAGGCAGTAGGATCAAATGTTCTCATTAAGCAAGTAAACAGAGCCTTGGTAAAATACAGTATCGTGAAATTCCTCCACTGCGGGATGAAATAGGAAAGAATGAAAACAGAGAACAACAGGGTGGCAAGCAAGACCTAAAATAAGCACTTACGAAAATAGTGTTATAATTTGCTAGTGTGTGTATGAGTGACGCAAACTAACCTTGTTGGCGTAGCCATCTCTAGGATAGCCTTAGCTGAGTCCCTGAGGATCAAAAAGCAGATAAATAAAAGGCCTCAATGTGAGATGAATTCCTGTAGTGCTGCCCAAACTCGGTGCATGGTGTGTAAAGCAATCTGGCTCTTTGGCCGTGGTCGCAAATTTTCTTGCTTGCACAGAGTGTGACACATACGCGCGTACACACACGCAACTGCGCACACACACATGCAAACACACATGCATACACACGCACACCCTCACAGCACATGTATCAAGAGGTGCGCTCGCGCTGAGCGAAATTCCCAGCAGTCAGGTACACCACAGCAGGCAGCCCCAAGAGGCTCCTTTGGTGCCTGGAGACAGAGTAAGTCCTTCCGCTCCTTTTCAAGGACTTACACAGGGGGTGTTGGCAGCCCTGAACGGGCTGGTGAGTTGATGCTGGGCTCAGCCAGCACGAAGGTGGACACAGATAGAAAGAACGAGATTAAGTCAGGAATAATCGGTCTCGGTCTGAAACAAAGTCAGGAATTTGGTCTCAGTCTGAAATAAAGTCAAGGCGGTGTGTAGGTCAGTCTGTGCCTTTGACTTACTTGTCAAAACCGAAATTTGCACGGATTATGCATATGCTAGATTTTGGCGGGAACACCTTTCAGGATACAGCCATTGCCGGCCTTTGTCGAGGTCAACCTAATTTGTATAATGGTATTTCCTCCTGCATGTTGAAGTCCCGCACTTTTGTGTCACGCCAAACGAGGCACAATCTGTCTGTGCAGTCTCCGCATTGCTGAGGCACAGCACTTTGTTATACAGTGGCGCGGTGTTTCATGGGGTATGAGTTGACCGGTACTAAGATGCCCAATCAACTTCATTTATGTGCAGGGCAGCTCTGCTGTTGTGTAGACTGTTGCTAGTAGCCTACTGGTATAATTGTACGGCACTAACATGCCCAATCACCTAGTTTCTTGTGTTAAAAGCAGCTCTGCTGTTGTGTAGACTTTTGCTAGTAAATACCGGTAGCATGGTGGTGCCTGTATTGCATTTTCTCATCTCTTGGACAGCTGCTTACAATGATTTCTGGTCTAGAGCAACCTTGCTTCCAAGATTACCTAGCTTCAGCTGAGATGTCGGTTGCTTTCCCCCTACTTATTCAAAACCTCGTGTCTTACTTTTTGTCACAATTCCCTCATTGAATTCCTGTAAAACTTGTCCTCCCTGTGAAATTTGGTGTGAAGTTTTGTTCTGCCCATTCAACATCATGCCCCACAACCTTGTGCTTGTAGCCAGGTGCAAAACAATCTTCGTTTCAAGTGCAGCAGCAGCAGCACCACCATCACCACCACCAAGCACCAAAACAGCCACAACAGCCACAGCAAGCCATGGCCACATCGCCCCATTGTCCAATCGTAGCGCATATGCCCCAAGCAGTCCTTGATAAGCGTGGGCAGTCAGAGGTGGAGGTTCAGCAGGTGCAAGTGCTGCAGCATTTAATTAAGGGACAGCAGGAGGTCATCGAGGAGCAAAAGCAGGCGATTTCTATTTTAGAGCAGCAGCAGCAGCAGCAGCAGCAGCAGCAGCAGCAGCAGCAACAACAGCAGCAGCCGGCAGGACTGTCTCAAAGTGTGGAAATTTTGAAGCTGCACGTTAGCACATTGCAACAGCAGCAGCAACAGCAGCAACTGCAGCAACAGCAGCAGCAGCAGCAGCCTCCCGCTGACATGTCTCAAGTTGTAGAGGAGCTGAAGCTGCAAATGCACGCATTGCCGCTGCAGCAGCAACAGCGTCTTTCTGGAATGTCTCAGGTCGTAGAGGAGCTGAAGCAGCGAATGCTCGCATTGCAGCAGCAGCAGCAGCAGCAGCAGCAGCAGCAGAAGCAACAGCCTCCCACTGACACTCAGGCCTTAAAGGAGTTGAGGCAGCAAGTGCACGCATTGCAGCAGGAGCAGCAGCAGCAACAGCGTCCTGCTGAAGTGCCTCAGGCCTTAGAAGAGTTCAAGCAGCAATTGCACGCATTGCAGCAGCAGCAGCAGCAGCAACAGCGTCCTGCTGAAGTGCCTCAGGCCTTAGAAGAGTTCAAGCAGCAATTGCAAGCTTTGCAGCAGCAGCAGCAGCAGCAGCAACAGCGTCCTGCTGAGGTGCCTCAGGCCTTAGAAGATTTCAAGCAGCAATTGCACGCTTTGCAGCAGCAGCAGCAGCAGCAGCAACAGCGTCCTGCTGAGGTGCCTCAGGCCTTAGGAGATTTCAAGCAGCAATTGCACGCTTTGCAGCAGCAGCAGCAGCAGCAGGAGCAGCAGCAGCAACAGCGTCCTGCTGAGGTGCCTCAGGCCTTAGAAGATTTCAAGCAGCAATTGCACGCTTTGCAGCAGCAGCAGCAGCAGCAGCAGCAACAGCCTCCCACTGACACTCAGGCTTTGAAAGAGTTGAAGCAGCAAGTGCACGCATTGCAGCAGCAGCAGAAGAAGCAGCAACAGCAACACCAACCTCTCCCCGCTGACACTCAGGCCTTAGAGGATTTAAAACAGCAAGTGCACGCATTGCAGCAGCAGCAGCAGCAACAGCAACAGCCTCCCGCTGACATTCAGGCCTTAGACGAATTAAAGCAGCAGGTGCACGGATTGCAGCAGCAGCAGAAGCAGCAGCAACAGCAGCAGCAGCAGCAACAGCGTCTTGCTGAAGCGCCTCAGGCCTTAGAGGAGTTGAAGCAGCTAGTGCACGCATTGCAGCAGCAGCAGCAGCAGCAGCAGCAGCAACAGCCTCCCACTGACACTCAGGCTTTAGAGGAGTTGAAGCAGCAAGTGCACGCATTACAGCAGCAGCAGCAGCAGCAACAGCCTCCCACTGACACTCAGGCCTTAGACGAATTAAAGCAGCAGGTGCACGGACTGCAGCAGCAGCAGCAGAAGCAGCAGCAACAGCAGCAGCAGCAGCAACAGCGTCTTGCTGAAGTGCCTCAGGCCTTAGAGGACTTGAAGCAACAAGTGCACGCATTGCAGCAGCAGCAGCAGCAGCAGCAGCAGCAAGATCAGCAACAAGATCAGCAGCAGCAGGCCATGCACGCAGCCACAGCCAGAGGCCATGAGGAGGAAGCACAGCGCAAGCTGCGTTTGAGCTTCCAGAGCTTAGAAGATAGAGTGCAGAGGTCTGTACAACAGTTGGAGGAGAGAGTTCAATCTCAGCTCCAGCCAGCCTATGCGCAGGCAGGAGCTTGTAAGGAGGGGGTGGTCAAAGGTGGGGATGGAGGATCAGACGCAGAGGGGAGATCAGTCACAGATGGCCACTCACCCTCCCGTTTAGTAGGGGAGCAGGCAGGGCTGGCGACAGATGCTGCAAACCTGCATTTAAAACTGCTCAACACGGAGGCCGAAAAATACCTGGAGCAGCTGTCTGCGTCTGCAAATGCGGCAAAGCAGACCCCTGCTGCAGCTCTGGCTGCTGCAGCAAAGGAGAGGCGTGACGAGGTGAGGTTACAGAGGTTACAGATCCAGCCATCAGTCAAAAAGTGTGACTTGTAGGCTGAGGTGAGGTTATCAAACCTTTTGGGTGTCAGGCATAAGAATAGAAAAGGAAAAGAAAAAACTATGCAGGCAGTGAAAATTCACTGCCCACATAAATCAAGGAAACGGAGCCACTTTGATACATGCATGGTACCGTAAAACTCCTCCACCATAGAAGAAAGAGGAAATAGAGATCAGGCTTACTTACCCTTAGAGTCGCATTTATACTGGGGGTAGGTTCGTTTGGTTTATGGAACAAGGTGGCTCTGCTTTGAAACTTTGAAGCAGTAGTACAATGGGCAGGGATCTAGCCGATCTCTGGAATGGGAAGTGTGCAAGATTGCTCTATCCTGTTCATCAACGGCATGACGTAAAATTTCCGTCGTGCACACAAACGCACACGGTCACCTCTTGGCAGTTCAAAATTTTAGTGTGCCAATCAGTGTCAAAATCATCTTGCCGGAGGGCGCATGTGGAGGAGGCAGTGAAACCTATCAGGGTCTGAAGGACTGCCCTACTTCGCTCTGTCTACACTCATTGTGCACTTTCTGTGCAAGGCCACATTGCCATGCAACAACTGCTGATGAGCACTTCCTGAAATGCATGTTCATATGCTGGTACGACTTCTGATTGCGACCTTTGGACGAGGCCACGATACGATGCAGCAATTGCTGATGGGCACTTCTGGAATGCAGCAATACTTTCAGGTTTCTGATATGTAAATGTAGATTGGTGGTGCGACTGCTGAAATACACGTTGATTCCTTACAGCTGTGGCTCAGAAACTGCACTCTTTGATTAGCCTAGTAAAAAGTATTGCATAATTCTGCGCGCATTGCTGATGAGATGCGCTCAAGAGGAATGCACAAAAGGTGTGTAATGTCTTGTGTGCGTGAGCGTGTACGTGTGTGATTGTGTGTGTATTGTGCGTGTAATTGTGTATATGTCAAATGTGTCAAAAGCGTCAAATTGTTAAATGCGTGTCTCACGAATGAGGTGCATAACATACCTTCAGGTGGACGAGCAACAGGCACTGCGCAAGGACATGAACAAGCTAGAGAAGGCCTATGGCAATCATTCGGCCAGCATTGAAGGCCTTGAGGAGTGCCTGACCAAGCTGATGCCGGCTTTCTCGGCTATGGAAGCAGTGAGTCGTGCAAGGGTTTATGTTGTGTGGATGATAGGCCAAGGAAAATTGTTCAGGTGTCTGCAATTCCATTGCTTGGATGTACTTGGCAACTGGCTACGCCAGTAGAAATTAGGGGAAAAGTATCTAATCGTTAACCGACCAAACTACCCTGAACCAAACTCACGCCTCTGCCAGACTCAAGGCGTGACAGCTGTCATGACCAGCAGCTGTATCAGTCGAAGTACAAGACAGATAGCGCCACCAATTCAGTTTGAAAATGTGCTAACAACACCGGCGTAACTTACTGGGCGTTCATCCCACCTGTATACTCAGGTGCAATCCTCTGTCTGAGTGTAAGTTATGTTCCCTCCTGCTGCAGATCTTGCTTGAAATTAGGTGGCCAGCCAAACACGATCAAAAAGGTGGCAAACCAAACCCTTCATCCATACACTGATTGATATTAGGATGATCCTGATTGCCCCTCTGCGTGATTTGGAGCTTGTGACTATTTTCTACTTGCCTTTGATAGCACACTGTAACTTCTACACCTGTCCTCCTTTGCATGGCAGAATGCCCTGCTTGCCGCCGTCTAATTCTGCGTTTTTCAGGAATATATATATCATTTCCCCCTTGCAATATCTTGCTTGCCGCTGCCTCTCTCTGAGGACGACAATGAAATCCTGCAATTGGCTGCCTATTCCTTTGTGGCACCCTGTGTGTTGTATCCATGCAGACTGCGGCATGCGTTCAAATCCTACACCCTGTCTGTTGTTTTTTGCTGCCTGTGGTATGTACTTATTTGTGTCGCCTTGTGTGTTGCCTTTCTGCAGACTGTGGCGAACCTGCGCAGCACCACGCTGGACTCTGTTTTAAGCCTGATGGATCGCCCACCGGTACGTGGCTTCATCTCCGTCACTGTGTGCCATTGGTTCTATTTCGGTTGCATCGTGGGATGCATAGGGCTCTGTCATTATTACCAAGGAATAAAAAGAATATGAGAACATCGCATTTTATGCTACACTTCAAGAACAGGTGTCACACTGAACTCATAAGTTTCCCAGCCACGATGCAATTTTCCCTCCCAGTATGCTGCAAGGACGGAGCGCTGTGTGTGGTAGAATTACAGAAAAGGCTTGTGACGGATCTATGGATGTGTCAGTAAAGACTTGGGACAAACGTATGAACGTGTCATTTATGATTTGTGGTGGATGCATGGACGTGTATTAAGATTTGTGGTATGGATTTGTCATTAAAGATTTTTGACAGATGTATGGTTGTGTCAGTAAAGACTTGGTACGGATGTATGGATGTGTCGCGAAACAAGACTAGTTAACATGGTAGCAGAGGGGGTGGTGAGGTCTTTACGTACTTGCACTTATGCTCCTGCTCTCCATCACACTGTGAGTGCTTCAACACTGCCTGAATAGTCATTCTTGAACATGTCACGCGTGACTGCTCGCACATCATATGCTTTTCCGGCCACGTGAAGAAGGCAGCGCTTTTCATGCTAACCTCCCATTCTCTTTTTAATTCTACGCAGGCTGGAAAAGATGCTCCTTTAGCCCTACAGGCGGATGTCATTGACCTATCTGAAAGAATAAGCAGGGTTGCCGCAGACCTACAGGTCAGTTATTGATGATGGCATTAGTGTTTGTAGGGTTGGCCCGAACCGTATATATACACCGTATATGACCGTATATTTGGTGGTTTCCCTGCCAAAAGTACCGTATATGCACCGTACATATCGGGTTTTGGCCAACCCTAAGTGTTTGTGCAGGAAAGCCGTGTTGCAGATGATGAATGGCTCGGTAAAACGCAGAGGTGCTGTAGCTACAGAGTGAGCAGTGGAGATTGTGCATCAAGGCTACGTTGCAATTTGTACATGACAAGCAAACAGGTGCTTTTGTACATGATTGCAATTTGTACATGCAATTTGTCCATGCAGTTTGTACATGCAATAACGTGATTGCAATTTGTACATGACAAGCAAACAGGTGCTTTTGTACATGATTGCAATTTGTACATGCAATTTGTACATGCAATAACATGATTGCAATTTGTACATGACAAGCAAACAGGTGCTTTTGTACATGATTGCAATTTGTACATGCAATTTGTACATGCAATAGCACGATTGCAATTTGTACATGACAAGATGACAAGCAAACAGGTGCTTTAGCGCTGCATTCCATCACATGGGCAGGTGCACTTGTGTTGCAAGTTGGTAGTACAGGGAGAGGGTACGAAAAGGCACAGGGCTATTAATCATGTAGTAAGAGCATGTAGTATGTATTCAAATAGTAAGAGTATGTAGTAAGATTATGTAGTAAAGCACAGGGCTATTAATTATGTAGTAAGGTTTAGGCGCTGGATCTGAGGATGATGCACTGGTGGGGCATCTATGTGTCAGGATGAGTTAAAAATAGCCTACCTTCCACCCCCTGCCTTTGAATCAATTGTCAGATGCTCTTTCCAGTCCAATCTTCAAGTCCGGTTGTGGACTTGGGAGCGAACGGCGTTTCTTTGGTGGTGGAAGAGGCGGGCAGTTTCCCCTTTGCGGCCTTTCAGCTGCCCACTGGAAGTACCCTTGTCTTTGCCTGCCAAAAATGCTCCTTCAAAAAGGATGAAGCAGGCAGTTCCTTCTTTGGTCCTGTAGCTGCCCACTGGAATTTCCCTTGTCCCTGTCTGCAAAGCATTCCAAATGTTTTTCATGTGCGCTACACGAACTTACAAGCAGCATTTCCAAGGTGTAAGGATTTCCCTTGTGCCATATCAGATAGTAGACAGTAAGAAAGGCGCGCACCCAACCTGTTGAAAACTACGCGTAGCCTTACTAGCACGCACTTGCTTGTTCCTACATCCTGCATGCACCAAAATACACAAACCCACACAAATATTTGCCAGGAACACACGCGCACAGCAATGCACATTACGCACATGACACTGACACTGACACACACACACATACACACACAAACAAGACGCATGCTCACAAGAAGCAATCACACACAAACACACGCAGATGTTGAAACGTCAGCCCCCCTGGCTTGAGCCTTCCCGTGACACTCCACCCCATCGTCTAGCAACTCAGCAGCAGCTCTCCCTGCTGCGTGGCCCCTCTTTATCTGCCGACATGGCACTACAGAACATGCCCCAGCACCAGCCCCACGTACGCAGCCGTTTGTCATCTGCTGGGGGAGCTCCATCGACGTCTGGACAATTCAGGAGTTCCAGCAGCAGCGGCAACTTTCTGCCATCCTCTTTCCACACGCACCATTCACCGCAAGACCATTCACATTCTACAACTCACCTGGAAGACCGTGCACAAAATGCAGAAATGGGGCCTTTGCAGAAACGTCTCTCTATGGTGCGCTAGCATGCACACTCTGGCATACTCACACACACACACTTGTACACTTATGTACCCACACACATTCACACACACATAGTCCCAAGCATATTTACGTGCGCACTCCTGCAATCACCTACCCACCCATATATTCACACAAACACACTCGCTCACACGCATGTGCACTTGCACGCATGTACGTGCAAGTACAAACACAAGCACGCAAGCACGTTCCTCTGAGCTCACGCATGCTTGTGCAAATGGCGCACACAGGCAGGCGAAGCCAGGCGTGAGGACCTGCAGTCGCACCTGCCACAAACCAGCCGCGCAGAACATGGCACCAGCAGCCGTCCAAACACTGCTCATCATGCAACCGACTGTGCTCCTCCCGCTGCACCATTCCTCAAGCTGCCAACTGGTACTTTGAGCAACAAGGTAGGCGCCGAGAAGAATGCACTGCCCTGGTGCAACAGAAATGGTGCAACATGGTAATGCACCAGAAATGGTGCAAATTGGTAATGCACCAGAAATGGTGCAACATGGTAATGCACCAGAAATGGTGCGACATGGTAATGCACCAGAAATGGTGCGACATGGTAATGCACCAGAAATGGTGCAACATGGTAATGCACCAGAAATGGTGCAACATGGTAATGCACCAGAAATGGTGCAACATGGTGCAAAATGGTAATGCACCAGAAATTGTGCACCAGAAATGCATAGCTGCCCGCGCGACAGCACTGTTTTTTGACCATGTCAGCGTTTGATTGTGGGCTGTGACTGTGCTTGCATTGTGTGCATGTGGTGTGAACGAATTTATGTGCGCGTGCGGGTACTTACATACTCTTGTGCACCTCACAGCAAGCAGACGGTATCTGAATTTGAACATAGTCACTAGCACAGGTCATTTCTATGCTGTTCATGACCTCAGTTGTGGCCACTTGTCTAGTTGGCCACTTGTCTAGGGGTACGGGCAGGATGCAACACACAGAAGGAGCTAAGGATATACGTGGTTTTGTGCACTTTTGCATCTGCTCGGTTACCTTGAGTAAAAAGTGCGAGCAAAATAATCAATGATGATCAGCATAGAACCAGCACGTTGGTACAAAAGTAAAACAAGTGTGCAGGCAGCCAAATCCACTTGTCTCATTTATAGGGTTGGCCAGAACCATATAGTATATATATGGTGTATATAGTATCTCTTTGATTGTAAATGAGTAGGGTTGGCCAGAACCATATAATATATATATATGGTGTATATACGGTATTTTTGGCAGGAAAATCACCGAATAAACGGTTGTATACGGTGTGTATATACGATTTTGGCCAACCCTACTCATTTATAATCAAAGAGATACCAAGTGCAAAAGATACCACTAAGCCACAAGAATGACTTGGGGAAGAAGGTGAGCAAAAAGTGCAAAAAATACCACCATTAAATAGGAACGACTTGGGGAAGAAGGTGAGCAAACCGAGGAGCCGCAATAGCTGAGCCCAATAAAGGGCAGGCCTGATTCATGTCAGTATGCATACATTACAGTGAACGAACGGGCTGCTGCGTGCCTGTTCCCTTTGCCCTCTCACGTTAATCAGGCACTGGTCTGGAGCATCTAATCACATACGCTCACTTAAAACTTTTTGCGGCCCCTGGCTAACACTAGTTCAGAGTCCTTCCAAGATAAACGCTGATCTCCCTACTGGCTGAGGCTTCTTCTCCTGCTCTCTTGCTTCCTTTTTTTGCAGGGGAATCTTGATTCTCCAGCAGTCAACCTGGCCCTGGCCCAGAAGCAGCAGTCTGAGCCTTGGCACGCCGTTCAAGATCCTTCTCGTCATAATTTTGTGCGTGCACTCCTGCAATGGAAGTCCCCATTTGAGCATTTGCCACGACAAGTAATGGTGTAAGATGTCGTGCATGTGCATGCCATCCAAACATAGCCTCCACCTCATTATCATGTGCATGCACACTTTTTGAAGTAGACGGGGAACGACAGTAGTCTCCCCATTTGTGCACTCAACACAGATTCGTGCGCTGTGCCTTTGCATGCCATCCAGGAACAGCCTCCACATCATTATCATGTGCATACACACTTTTTGAAGCAGACGGGGAACGACAGTAGTCTCCCCATTTGTGCACTCATCACAGATTCGTGCGCTGTGCTTTTGCGTGCCATCCAGAAACAGCCTCCACATCATTATCATATGCATGAACACTTTTGAAGTAGACGGAGAATGACAGTAGTCTCCCCATTTGTGCACTCACATAGAGAGAGAATGCCATGCTGTAACCTCCACGTCATGCACGCATGTATGTTTGATGGACTTTTATTACCTGAGCTGCAAGGTAGTGTATGCGGGCGCCAGCTTTGCCTGAGTAACCACACATTAGTCGTACAGGTATAAGCACAATGCCACCTACATAGGCACGCTGATGCATGTGCAGTTGCACCTCCTTGGCACGAACAAACACTACTAGGCATGTCGCACCTAAACAGGTCATGCACACTACTGCAACTCCGTTTCCCACGTCTAGCAGACACACTTCCGCGCTGATGTGAATGCAGGCTCACCCTTGCACACATGTAGTGGTGCGCTTCACAGACACGCTGACGCACCTGCGCACATGCAGGCGGTGCGACCCTCACGCTCAGGGAGGGTGCGCTTCTCAGATATGGGTGAGACTGATGATCTGGAGAGCTACTGCCCCCCCCCGAATCAAAGCTCACTTCCTGATCGCCCCTCATCCGTGAACCCCCGGCCCCAGCGCGTCCGCAGCTTCCGTACCAAACACCAGCCGCCCACACAACTAGAGCCTGGTGCGGTGCAGGTTAACGATGGATTAGAGGTGAGTGCTCTGCACAATTTGGTTGCACAAAGTGGCGGCAGCCTAGTTATGGTTGGTTACACTAACTTAAAGAGCTGGCTGTCCAGTGGTGTGCGCCTCATGCTGGAACCTGGAGGATAAATTGATGGGTGGCATAGGTATATAGGCCACCATGGTCACTGCAGAATTGAAACCTGCAAGGTTGGGGGTGACATTTAGCGTAAATGGGTGAGTTCATTGCCTTGTGCTTGGTTTCTTCCAACCAGAACTAAGCCCGACCTCAGAATTGAAGCTGGCAAGGCCATCGTGCTGGTTGGTGGGGGGGAGTAAAGATATGGCAGAGAAGAACGTTTGCTAACAACTGAAGCTCCCACTGTTCAGTTTTTTGCTTTATCGTGTTTGCGCAGGAAATTGCCTTGGGAAATGGGTCTGTTTTCGAGGGGAGGTCCATGGGCAGGTCTATTACAAGGGAAGGGAAACCTAGAGACTCTTATTGTGGCGAAGATGACAGCGACCAAAGGGATTCCACTGGAAGTGTGTTCCAGGCTTCTCCCTGGGTTTCTGCACATGCAAGGTGAGTTACTCACATGCTCAATGTGTTTGGGCATTCAAGCACTGAGAGCCTCGCTGTGGCTCGTTGTGTTCCATACAGAGAGTTGACATTGAAGGCTTGCTAAATGTTTGATGTGGCTCATCGTAGAAATGCGCCCGCTGAGATGGCAACAAAGGTTAGCACAACAGGGGCCTCCTGTTGCGCCATAGCAGCCAGCAGTAATGAACGGTGCCAACTTGTGAGTTTGTCCTTTCTGACTATACTCTGTAGCTGCAGAGCTTCCCTGCACCTGAAATCCGTCTAGCACGCCTTGCGTGACCAAGGTGTATTCACAACAGCGTGTGGCACACCTAGAGTTGGCCAGAACCTTATATATAATTATATACGGTGTATATACGGTATTTTTGGCAGGGAAATCACCAAATATACGGTCACATACGGTGTATATATATAGGGTTGGCCAGAACCTTATATATAAAAATATACGGTGTATATACGGTATTTTTGGCAGGGAAATCACCAAATATACGGTCATATACGGTGTAAATATACGGTTATAGCCAACCCTAGGCATACCTGGTTGTCTTGTGCCCTGGTTGTCTTGTTCCTGGTGGCATACCTGGTTGGAATACCTGGTTTGCATACCTGGCCCTGGTGCCATACCTGGTCGTCTTGTACCTGGTTGCCTTGTGCCCTGGTTGCCTTGGGGCCTTGCTTTTCTGTGTTCTTGCAATAAAAAATGGATTGTCAAGAAATGTTGCTCAAGCATTGCTCATAACTGCCACAAAGCCTCACCATTCTTTAAGGAATGATTGCCAAGCTCTTTCTTGGCAGAGAGTTTGCCGTGCACACGAGCTTAGTGACTGTCGTGCACGTAGTGTGTACAGCTTGTTTGCTCATTTGTATAAACCTTTCTTGCTTGCCTTTGCTGTGCAGGTCAGACAAAGACTATTGAGTCAGACATAGACTTTTAAAGCTGCGCTGCTGCAAAGCACTAGCACGCAATTGCAAGGCAGGCTGTTCGGTTTCAATTTCTTAATTTCTACCATCTTGTTGCCCATATGTAGAGTACAGTAGGGTCTTTATTTGGTATGCCACTTTTTCCATGTGTAGAGTATACTAGGATGGATACACTGATGACGAATGCCACAGCATAAACTGTACCGCCTGTTTTTCTTGCAAGCAAAACAGTCACTGTTTTCCTACTGTAAGTGTATGAGCGATGCTGCAAGGATCGCTCCAAGCATGACCAGAGAACCCAGGTGAGCAGCTTTTTTTGCAGATTTCAGACGAAGTTGAATTCAAATTTTGTTCGTGGGGAAAAAGGACGTACATGGTTAAATCCTTGCCCGATCTGCACCCTGCATCACACTGCGAGCAATGTGTGTATGTGCTCATCCTTTTTGGTGCTAAAAAGACTAGTTATTGCCTCAAATTGCACATAACACGTTGGCACAGCATTATGTTCTAGTCACAGTTTTTTTTGCATAGGCAAAACAAGCGGCAAAGGGTCCCCAGCCAAAAGGTGCAGGATGCTGCGGAAGGAGCCACAGTGAGGGGAGGCCAGGGGGGTGGTAGGGGAGGAAAGGCCAGGGGGGGTGGTAGAGGAAAGGGAAAGGGGACAGCGAAGCTGGCGGATGAAAAAAACGATTTGGCTGCCACTTTTCATGTCAATGGCAAAAAACTGGAAGAAGCGTAGGCGATAGCATGTGCGCTTGTAAATTTAGGCTGGGCAAACGCCTCTCTTTTTGTGGTGGTCATGACGTGTAGAGTGCTGCAGGTGTAAAACTTGAAAGTTTCAGGGTCCTCTCTTGTGTGTCGTCAAACAGCAGTGTGTGACAGCAGCACTTTTTCCAGACTCTTGGCCTGACTCTTTCTTTGTGTCTCTTCTCTCTTCGGTCTAACATTGTGGGATGCTGTATGGCAGAGTACATAACAGTAATTTCCCCTAATCCGTGCCGGTGTTTACACTCTACATTTTTTTCCTTTCTTTGCGTTCTTTTTAGAGATAACACCCTCGTGTCTACATTCTTTTTCTTTCTTTGCATTCTTCATTTTTTTACAAAGGATGGCTTTTTTACGCTCAGCAATTTCTTGTAATAAAATTTTATAGCAACTGCACGCCTGGCTGCTTGCTGGACGTTTATATATATGCGTGTGGTAATGGTTACTTATTTGCAGTTCTATGGCCTGAGTGCTTTACTAATTTACCAAGGAATGTGTCGTTCGTTGTTGAAATATTATAAATGGGCTGTGCCTGATCTGGATCGGAAAAGATGTCTGATCTGGGCGTCAGATCACCAGGGGTAAGGAGGCCCATAAAAGATTACAAAGGAAGATAAGGAGGTCCTCCTTACATACTAGTAAAGAAAGATAGTATGGTCCTTAGTTTAATTAGTTTGGATTACAAAGGCGTTCAACCTGGAATGGTCGCTCAACCTATGAGAACGAGGTAAACCTCAAAACAAACCAAGTAAAAAAGGGCTGTGGCGCAACTGGGAAATGCTAACCTGAAAGACACGAGAAGAAGTAGGTAAAAACGCATCAGAGTGTAGATGCATGTTGGTTCATCAAATAGACGCATGCTGAAACATAGTTAAGAACTGTCAAAAGGGCAAATCCCACGCACCTTGCACACACATAAATAAGTTGGACAAGTTGGAAACGCAGGGACAACTGGAGTTTGAACACAAGTTTGAGACTACTGAAACTGGTCTGTTTAACCTACTGCACTGGTACAGAACTGGTACTGAAACTAAGCATGGATTAACTGTTGCTACTGCTGAATCGTGGTGCCACCATCTCCCCACATACTGTGTCGACCGAGTTCTGGTGGATGGGGCAGCTGCAGGTAATGAATAAGAGCAAAAAAACACTTTGAACTGAGTCTGTGCTTCAAAACTACGAACATGTTGATGGCGTCTAGTGTTCAAGTGCATGGCAGCAGCTGGAAATGTAGTGTTGATTCAGTGCTATAGATGCTGTTCCTCTGTGAGGCTAGGTGCTGATGTGTGCAAGTGCTGTTTCCATGGTTTCCATCCATCCCCATTCCCGCTGCAAACTCAAACGTCCTGGGGCCCTGTTGAATGCTGTATGCTGTATGCTGTATGCTGATTCTGTAAGGATTTCCGTCTTCCCCTCGTCGATGCTGTGCAAGGCAAGCGGTCATATGTGAGTTAGTGCTGTTTGCATGGTTTCCATCCATCCTCATTCCCGCCTTGGCCAATGACGTCCTGGGGTCTCGGTGTGTGCTGATGCTGTAGTATGCTTGCTGTTTACAGGGTTCCCGTCCCTCCCTCGAAAGCTGCAAACTCAGCCGTCGAAGGTCCCTCTGGCGCTGATGTGTGCTTTGCTGTTTAAAGGGGTTGCTGTCCCACTACGTGCTTGTGTGATGCTGCTGTAAAGCTGCTGTGCGCGTGCTGCTGCCCCGAACCTGATTCGCTGTTTGCCTGAGATGGTTCGGCCCCCCCGCCCAGCGGACGAGCGAGGGGGCGAGTAAGAATGTGTTTTAAGGTAGCGCTGAGTAAAATATATATATCCGCGCTCTAAACCCTAAGATGGTCCTTAGATGGCTGCAGAGAAAGATGCGGAGGTCCTCTAAAAATGGAAAGAAAGATAAGGAGGTCCTAAGAAAATATAAGGAGGTCCTTACGGAGGTCCTTAGGATAGATAAGGAGGTCCGTAAGGAGGTCAGCCAAATATACGGACCTTCATAGCTGTCTTTCCCACAGAGGCCTTTAAGGAGGTTATACCCCCCGTACGGGGGGTGGACTCCAGTAGGGGTATCACAGACCTTCATTGCACTACTACCGGAAATTTTGATGTCAGCGTCGCTTTCTAAGGTTATCACTAGCCCTTGGATAATCAATGCCCTACAGATTAGCTTGCTATACAGCTCTACAGACAAACAATGCCCCCAGGGTGGGGGCCAGACGAAAAGCGTGCCAAACTAGAGACAAGGCCAAGTGGATGTACTTTAAGGTTTACATTCCTTAAAAAAGCCTCGAACTTTTACTAGGGTACAAGATAGGGTAAAAAATTTGACTTCCACAGCACAAGCTGTATGTGCCAAGACCGTTCCAACTTAAATTCAGTTGCAATTGCCTCCGAAAACTCAAGAACTTTAGCATGCTGCAGAGCACTAAGCAGGTTTACATTCCTTCTTATGGGTGCAGATACAGGATTAACCCTTCTGAACTTGCTTTACAGGCATTTGTGAGTTGTCTTCTGGATTGCCCGCCAGTGCGTGCCAGACAGGTGGGGCCTGCAGAGGGGCTGTTTTAAAGCACCCAAGTTTTCTGCGATGCAAGCCTCATGCAAGCCCATTTCCGTCAAACCTGCTGTTTGCTGATGGTACTAGGGAAGTGCCGCACTAAGTTTCCAGGGCTACGGGGTGTTATAGCGGAGGACTTATGCACTGTCGACAAGCTGACGCCAGAAAATGCTTATAGCAGAATCGAGGCTCGCCGCGTCAGCCCACAAGGCCATGCGAGCCGGGGAGTCGACACCCAGGCAGAGAAGCATGCAGCACTTGCAAGACATGTTGAGACAGATCTGAATGCTTTTCAATGTCTCGGCAAACGAACAGGGGCACGCACAGTGAGATCAAATGGCACTGCAAAAAGAGTGGTACGTTAACTTGTTGTTTGTGTCCTGTGGGTTAAATCCCTCAACATCTCTCCACACTGTCCGCAATCTATGCCTGAGATCATTCAATAAAAATGGGTGAATAGAAATGGAAGTACCCTGCCGCATTGCTTGCACAATTGAATCACAATGACGCAACCCTTGAAAAGCATCTAAGACCTAAAAAAAAAGCAGTCCAGCGGGAGGGGTCACGTGAATGTATGCTCAGATCCGCTTTCAGCGCCCTGCTTAACGTCTCACTGTTCAACTTGAGCATGCTATTATATTACGTGGCAACAGACCTGAACCAGTAAAACTGCAGTGGCTCGTGTCCACACTCCCACAAGACAGCCCAATTCGTGGTGGTACGCTTAACACCAGCGTGCCCTTCAAAAACCTCATATAATGTCGCACTTGCAAACCACTCGTGAAGACCTTCTCCTCTTTAATAGACACAGTGCCCCACACCTGGCAAGCATATATACCTGCTGGGAGCACATACGTCTTCCCAAGCCACAGAAACACATATGGCCTATTCACCAGCGAGTTCTCACGTACAAACTGACAAACCCGAAAGTAAGCAGATGCCATTAAAGTCCAATCTTGACGAGCAGCTTTTCCTTTAACTACACCTTCATCTCCTTACTCCCTATGCGTTGGCACTCCTACACAGAAAAATACTGTGTAGTCCACGCACACCATATCAAGTAGGTTGCCAAGTAGGCTCCCTACTTTTTTGTGTGAATAATTGTTCAGATTAATTATGATCCTGTAGCTACGTTCAACGCTAGGAATACTATGGAACTTCGGTACCGTCATATGCGAGCTTTATGAGATTTTAACTGACATCAGCCGAAACTCGTAACATTTTCTTAATTTTCTTCATCATTTTATTCCTCCAGTTAGGCCCGACCATAAGAGGTCACCCTATGTGGGGGACCAAAAGGCCCATATAGGGGGACTTTTAGCACAGTCCATCACAATTGCTGAGACTTCTT
>Ga0307968_1001170_pt1:0-10000 | contig 21030 bp, 22 predicted proteins | sample OrgLakmetagen650_FD_201834 | JGI IMG/M metagenome (GOLD analysis project Ga0307968, IMG submission 201834) | Saline water microbial communities from Organic Lake, Antarctica - #650 | ecosystem: Environmental > Aquatic > Non-marine Saline and Alkaline > Saline | place: Antarctica: Organic...
CAGACTCCTCAAGTTTGTGTCAGATTTAGTTTCAATTTTCGACACTGGTTGATTTTGTTTCACCAGCCAATTGCCATCAGCCAGAGACTCGGGCTGTAGGCCATCCTTGTAACCCTTGTAACCCTTAGCCAACCCAACTGGCCTATACGATGTTATGTGTGTCTTTTCTCCTTAATTTTTATCAAGGAGCATAGTTTATTTTCCAAGCCTCTGCCAATAAACGACTCGCCGGAAGACAAGCTCAGATGAATAATTACAAGTTTTTCCGTAATCAGAGTTGTGTGAGAAACATCAATGCTCACGAAGCATGAAGATAATCCAAAAAAGCAGACCCCCTTTTTGTTGAGTAACTCACGCTCATACACCAGCTCGCTGCCACACAGTGTTGCAAAACATAAAACATAGCTCAACACCGTATGACCTTTTTTGACATCAAGCTAATACATATCGAACAACGACGTGGGATCATAGAATCACACTTATCTCTCCTCCCCCCCTCGATTTCTAGACTGTGTATCGCTCATTAAAGCGGTCAACGCAAAGGGCAATGTTAACGAAAAACAGAACCAAAACTACTGACAACAATGCCATGCTAGGGTGGTAAGCTTGCCACATTACATTACAGCCTGACTTGCACAATTTCTCAGCATTTATTCCTGTTCAAACTTCCCTCATCCCTTTCTGACAAAAAGCAACATCATAGACAAAAAGAAAGAGACCCCTGGAAACAACACTAAATGCTTTTGTGCGCGTAGTGGCCATAAGCATCTATGAAAAAGTGCTTTTGACACAGCAGTACGATAGTAAGGCCTCTACGCCCCAGTGGTGCCTCGTTAGTTTCGCTTCGTCGACTTTTTAAGCATCAAGCACATTTCCTTGGCTTCCTTGCTCTTAGCTCTTAGGTCAAGAACTATCTCTACCCTTCACAGTCTTCTCCTCGCTTCAGCATTCTTAATTGACGTGCTAAGGCATTGCATCGCATGAATGGTGCGCTCAAGAGTGTGGTGTGTATTTGTAATTGTTTTATGATGTGGATGACCATGAGCTGGATACAGTCATGTGAATGGGGACGATGGACGCATGATCTGAGCTGCACACCTTTGTCTCTTATGAGGCTTTGAAACAAAAACCACGTTGCTTCCAACACCATTTTTCTTCCTTAGTTGAACACCATTGCTTCGACCTGATAAGCTACATTGCTTCATCTCTCCTGCGCACATAATAGGACGTGGAGAGGCTGCGTGATATCAGGAAAAGGAGGGGTGCGAGTGTGGGCCTGGCAGTGCAAGCATCCTGTATAGGCAGCAATTGCTGAAAACATGAAACAGAAAGTCTTTTAGTATTGACGAAATGTTATTGTACACTGATTATGCGCTTTCCAATTGCCTCCCCTATGGGCACGGTTACAGCATCCTGCTATACTCCGCACAGACAGTGCCCTGCGACACTTTCTATGTATTAGCAGCTCACACATAGAAATCAGGTTGCCCACGTGGTTCCTAGAGTAGCTGCAGGAAACACAGCTTTTGCAGACTGCTCTATAGGCGACGCCCCACAAAGCAGCCCTAGCACCTCGCGCGTCATTTATGTCAAACATGGAAGGCTGGAGCCAGGACCACATATACATTGTATATAATTGTGCCTATATCTATATATATTTATATATCATTGATTTCTGAGGTGTGCGTGCTGCCAACTTAAGCAAGGTGGCGGCATCAGTAATGACAATGTTGGGGCTGTCGACAACTGTGCCCATACTTTTTTAGCAGGGAGGCTCCCACATGCATACGTTCCCTCATGGCGTACATGTGACTGATATGCACATACAATATTGGCCAAACCTACAACCGCTATGATTGATGTCGACAGCCCCAACATTGTCATTACTGATGCTGCCACCTTGCTTAAATTGGCAGCACGCACACCTCGGAAACCAGTCATTTGATTAGGCCTATTTGTGTCCTATTTGTGTCCTATTTGTGGCTCATTTGTGGCCTATTTGTGTCGCCACATTGCTTTTGGGTTTCAATGTGTAAATTTGTGACACTGAACATACAGCTAATTGTAATGATTGAAAGCTATGATATTTTAGTGGCGACACAAACAGTCACTCATCAAAACACTGTCGATAACACCAGCATTGACACCTTGCCATGACTGCTTTTAACAGCATAAACAGTACTGCTTGCACCTTGCCCATCACCAAGTGGGCCTGCCTCTGTCCCCACATCCACATTTACCTTTGCGTCTTCCCCCTCACATTGCACCTGATACCTCATCACGCCACTCTCGACTCCTCCTGACCCCTGCTTTCACCATTTTTCCTCACGCTCCCTTCAATTGGCTGCATCTGTTCCTAATCACGCCACTCTCAACTCCTCCTGACCCCTGCTTTCTCCACCTTCTCCTTGTGCATTTCTCAAATTGCACCTGCACCCCTTCACGCCCTCCTTTCGCTAACCCTGACCACTTGCTGTCATTCAATCATTCAATCATCCAATCATCCAATCATTCAATCAACATCCCTGACCCATTCAATCATCCAATCATTCAATCAACATCCCTGACCCATTCAATCATTCAATCATTCAATCAATATCCCTGACCCATTCGATCATTCAATCATTCATTCAACATCCCTGACCCATTCGATCATTCAATCAATATCCCTGACCCCTTGCTGTCATCCATACACAACCCCATGCCCAACCTCAACACTAGCAACACTCGTTACCTCAATGCTTCACAACGCACTCAATCAACACATTTTAAGAAGCTGTTCTGTTATATTGCCCACACATGAATGACACACATGACAACCCACACAAGCTTCACACCCACCTTGATTTCAGCTTGCTCGTTCTTGTGTCTGTTTGCAAAGTTTAACGACACAACAACACACGCAGCAGCACACGGCAAACACCACACAACTCTTTTGCCCACCTTTATTAATAGTTGTCCATGGAGTTTGCCATCGAGGCCACGTACTCAGAAAGTTTGGGTCCCATTTTGAACTGCTTCACGCCTTGGGCCATGAAGCTCTCATCAATTTTGGCGTCCACCTTCAGCAGCAAGTCCTTAGAAATCTTCCAGCCCAGCTTCGTGCGCACCTGCAGCATCAATGTCGGACAATTCATAACTGTTTTACATGCATTAATGTGTGTGTGTGTGTGTGCGTGTGTGTGTGTGTGTGTGTGTGTGTGTGTGTGTGTGTATGTGTGCACGCGCATGTGTGCGTGTGCGTGAGCGCATGTGTGCAAGCCTCCTTGCCCTAGGAGGCCACCATTCTGCTGTTGTAAATTGCACTATTTCAGGGAATTCCTAGGTTGACCACAGTGGTGCGGCAGCCCACAGGGGCTCCATCCGCACAGATACACAAAACAGCTCATTGCGGTGACCAACCAAACATACCTCCTTGCAGTGGCCACACAAGCATACAATTTTCTTGCAGAGACCATCCTTGCAGTGACCACACAAACACACGATACCCTTGCAGTGACCATCCTTGCAGTAGCCACACAAACACACGATACCCTTGCAGTGACCATCCTTGCAGTAGCCACACAACCATACAACCTCCTTACGCTGGGTCAACTACTACTGTGCAGATCTGAACACGGTACCTATATTGCTATCTTGTAAACCAGCGGTCTCACTGGCTGGCCATACACTGGGTCACTTACCGTCTGGCCTGGCTTGGAAACCTTCCTCATCGAGCTGGATCGCTCATTGATTACGTCACCACCCCTGTGTGTGTATGTTTGCATGCATGTGTGCGTGTATATGTGCACGTGTGCATGCACGTTCTTATACACCTACATGTGTGTGTATATGTGTGTATATGTGTGTATATGTGTGTGTGTGTGCGTGTGTGTGTGTGTGTATCAGCAGAGACAGCGATAGTCATAATCTGGCAGGGCACAGGTCACAAGCTCTTCCACAAGCAGAGAGTCCTTCGAACACAAAATCATGTGACGTAGATCCTCCATTTTGTGGCGTTACAATGGACGCGCACACACATACACACACACACATTGCAGAGAGCTGGGACACGAGCCAGCACTGCTCCTCACTTGCACGTACCTAGCTTGTTATGTGTTCAACACGCACAACGCGCGTGCATGCACAAACACACAGGCACACATACACACATATCCACATGCACGTGCAACACATGCATCACAGCAACTTACTCTTCACGTGCAATCCGCTCATCCTCCCTGGCAGCATTGATGGCTTCCACAAAGCCACACACCTGAGTGTGCGTGTGTGTATGTGTGTGTGTGTGTGTATATATGTGTGTGTGTATGTGTGTGTGAGCGTGTGTGTGCGTGTTTGTGTGCGTGTGTGCGTGTGTTTGTGTGTGTGTGTGAGTGTGTGTGTGCGTGTGTGTGTGTGTGTGTGTGTGCGTGTGTGTGTATGTGTGTGTGTGTGTGTGGATCGAAGGGGTCACACGTGCGCAAACGTAGGGTGCCACAGATGTGTGACGTGACTGACTGATTGTAGGTGGCGTCAGACGTGACGTGACATGACGTGACATGACGTGACTGACTGTCAGGACCAACCAACACAACAAATCCTCGGAGCCACAAGTTTCAAGCACCAATTATAAAATGGCTAGCACTTCTGGCCAAGCGCCGTAGGCTCAAGCATGTTTTCACATGAGCATGGTATGCACGTATACCTAAGCATTCATACATGCAACAAATGAAGGCACACACACACAGACACACACACACTCCAGGCTGGAGACATGAAGAGGGCAGGCACTGCATGGATACACGCTGGCTTGGGCACACTTGCTTGGGGGACAACCAGTACACACTTGAATGAGCATTGAATGAGCATTGGATGTGCATTGAATGAGCATTGGATGAGCATTGAATGAGCATTGGATGAGCATTGGATGAGCATTAAATGAGCATTGAATGAGCATTAAATGAGCATTGAATGAGCATTGAATGAGCATTGGATGAGCATTGAATGAGCATTGAATGAGCATTGAACAGCCAGCTCACTTTGGGAGCTATCCAATTGCAATTTGTCGTCACCCTTGAGCCTATTCATGCACTCCATGCAGCTCACACATTAAAGCGATGTGCAGTGCTTCATACCACAACACACACGCACACACACATGCACACACACACAATGTATACACATACGCACACACACACACACATACACACACAGACGCACACACAAACACACGTGATCCTATCCTTTCAAATGTGATGCCTACAGTCAAGCTCGTACCGTCTCTCCCTTGATACCCTGTCGGGTCTCCACTCTTGTGAGTCCAACTTGGGCCAACTTCTCCATGTCCGTGCTCGTCCTTTCATCAGCCTGCACACAAACGCGCACAAACACACACACTGGTACTTCAAACAGTCTCCCTTCTAAATTTTTGCTGGTGCTTTATACTATAAGCATACTAGTATACTAGTATACTAGCTGCATACTGGTATACTAAGCATACTAGTATTCTTAGCATACTACTATACTATCTGTATCCCTTAACCTTAGCAATCACACTTACGTTCTCCTACATGCACGCACGGAGGCACAAAAACAAGCGCGGTCTCATTCTATAGCCTGTCTCCAGCTTCATGCCGGCACATCAAAATGGGCTAAGCAACCACATACCGTGCTGGCCTCAGGGTCGTCTGTGATGACAGGTAAGAGTGTCTGAACAAGGCTCTTTGGGTATTGGGGATCAAGCCACTTGCCACAGGGGAAGTTGAGGGTCACGCCTTTGTGTGTGTGTGCGTGTGTGTGTGTGTGTGTGTGTGTGTGTGTGTGTGTGTGTGTGTGTGTGTATGTGTGTTTGTGTGTGTATATGTGAGCGTATGTGTGTGTACGTATGTGTCTCCTTTGAGCTCACAAATTACACTCAAGCTAAGACTAGGGTTGGCGATAATTATATAAGTATATATACGGCCGTATAATTCTTTTCAAGCTTTTCTAAAGCTTAACACAATTTCCCAGTATTTATGCAGTTGACAAATTTATATGGTGTACGATATATACGCCGTTTATACGGAATATGATATATACGTACACAGAATCCCATGTACGGTCCTGGCCATCTCTACACGTATGTGTATATGCGGTGTAGATGCGGTAATTTAAGCAGGGCATGTACGGTCCTGGCCATCTCTACACGTATGTGTATATGCGGTGTAGATGCGGTAATTTAAGCAGGACATGTACGGTCCTGGCCATCTGTACACGTGTGTGTATATGCGGTGTAGATGCGGTAATTCAAGCAGGACATGTACCATACAAACAGTCATATGCGGTGTATGTGTATGGTTTGGTTATCCTATATTTGAGCATAGACAGAGCTCGTGACCATCATCTCCTTACGCTGCACAGGTGTGCTTTCAGCAGAGGGCGATCTCCAATCATATACATTGCTTTTGTATATACATTGCTTTTGTAAGTGCAAAAGTTCAATGTATGACGCACGCGTTTTGCCCACGCCCAGGCAGAAGGCACCATTGGACGCGCACTGACGTGCAGCACAATGCTACTTTTGCAGCACAATCCCTGCTGAGAAATAGCTGAGAAATAAACGTGCCTCAAAAAGTGACTGTGACTGTGACGTATTTGCGTACTATCGCAGCACAATCGCTGCTGAGTAATACACGTACCTCGAAAAGTGTCTGTGACTGTGACGTATTCCAGATGCCAGTAGCCCATCAATCCCGTGCCGCAGCTTCGAATCTGGAGGTGCAGTTTGTTTGCACGCAGTCCATTGTTTAAGGAGCAAGTGCAGACTCAAATCTGGAGGTGCAGCTGCTAGTATGCAGCTTAAAGTTGTCGTCTCTCATTGACAGAAAGTGACTGTGTACAAAGACAGAAAGTCATAGACTCATAGACTCATAGACACTCATAGACACTCATAGACAGAAAGTGACTGTGTACAAAGACAGAAAGTCATAGACTCATAGACACTCATAGACTCATAGACACTCATAGACAGAAAGTGACTGTGTACAAAGACAGAAAGTCATAGACACTCATAGACTCATAGACACTCATAGACAGAAAATGACTGTGTACAAAGACAGAAAGTCATAGACTCATAGACACATAGACACTCATAGACACTCACAGACACTCATAGACAGAAAGTGACCGTGTACAAAGACAGAAAGTCATAGACTCATAGACACTCATAGACACTCATAGACAGAAAGTGACTGTGTACAACAGCGCAATTGCACTTAAGGTGGTGCACCTAAAGTGGTGCTACATAACTACAATATCACTCTCTCTCTCTCTCTCTCTCTCTCTCTCTCTCTCTTTCTCTCTCTCCCACACACATACACACACACCCTTACCCACCTACACCTGACGGAGTGTGAAATTCTCACGTAGTTGCAGACCAGTCATCCACGTTCCATAAATGGCAGCCATTGCACAATAGCGCACACCTGAATGTGTGAGATGGTGCCCACATCCTTGCAGGTGATGTCGTACTTGTCCAGCTGGTTGCGTTCGAAGTCATCTCCTGCGTTGTCTAGGTGGTGGTTTCCCGAAGACACCATCTGCGATTCCAGAAAAAACATGACACGATAATAAACAATCAGTCCCGTAGGCTTGTTAACCAGGTGGTAATTTCCTGAGGACACCACCTGCAATTCCAGCAAAGAATTGACATATTGAATTACAAGCGGATTAATATGCTTGACCCTTCCTGTTGCTTCCGTATCGTCAGGTGAGCTTCTGGATAATATGGGCCGACCCTTTTTAGTTTTTCTTGTCATACGCATGTGCATGCTGGACAGGGCTGTGATGTGAATGTCAATGATAGCAGAGAGAGGAAGAGAGAGAGAGAGAGAGAGAGAGAGAGAGAGAGAAAGAGGTTGCTTGTGCGCAATCTTTTTCGCAATCAAGGCAAGGTGTTACGGAGGCAATACACGAGTCCTCAATGCATCAAACACGGGGACAGTACCACTGAGAGAAGAGTTTGTACTACCAAGGGAAGAGTTTGTTGTTGCGTGATGATGGTGTGACCTGAAAGGCAGCACATGAGTGGAGCAATCAGTAAGTAGTTGCAGCCCTATAAGTTGGGCAAACAGCCCCCCTAAAACTTGATATTGTTCTCATAGAAATTCAACTGCCTTGTGTTCTTTTGCTAAACGGAAAGAAGGGAAAGAATAGATTGAAGCAAACGGCACTCCCGACCTCTATTTATTGCCCAAACGCTCAGAGAAATTCAACTGCCTTGTGTTCATTTGCTAAACAGAAAGAAGGGAAATAATAGACTGAAGCAAACGGCATTCCCGACCTCTATTCATTGCCCAAACGAGTTGAATTGTTTGCAGGCAATCGTCGCCCCACCCCTTAACCAGGTGCCCGAGTGGAAAAACTGCAAGTGTTTAAAATGTACTGGTACGATGGCAATGTTTTGGTACTATGGCAGGCTACTACTACAGCACATTTTGACGCTTTCCTGTAGGAGTATCAAGAACGCACTGGACTTACATAGTCGTCACTTTTTTGATAATTACAATACGTTCATGGTTTGATAAAGCTCATGGTTTATTGAAGCTTGCGGACCCGGACTTTCGACCGAACTCTGAACTGAACAACCTTGATTCATGCTGTTACGTGTGTGGAAGTATTGAAGCACGTACTGTCAAAGCAAGGAGTCAATCAGTGTTTGAGAAATCATAAAAATGGGAAACCTTTCTGAAGGCAATCACTACCATTTCAGTCTTGGACAGGTGTTCGCAAAATGACACGTGTTTGTAGCCATGTTTTACAATGTACTATAGAGCAGTGAAGCATCATTTCATATTTACACCTGGCATTACGTACGATCCAAAGCCACTCATCACAAGTGCCTCCAAAGGATATGTTTGCAAATGCCTGCAAATTTTGACAGCGACAACACTCGCCTCATGGCGCCTTCAGCATAAGCACTCATTGCAACACAAATAGACACTCATTACAAGACCCAAAAGGGGAAGCAGATGCGCCCAAACTCTTTGCCGTTCTTTGTGCCCAAAGATGGAAGTCGTCACTTTAGCGCCTAACCCACCCCCCACCAAATTTGGTGTCTCCAACGCCAAAGCGATGAGTCACTGGAGATATCAAAGCGATATCAAAGCAATTTTAAAGCGATATCAAAGCGATGAGTCACTGGAGATATATCATCAGCATTGTGCACGCACCTTGCCGTCCTTTGTGCCATAGCCATAAGCCACTGGAGATACATCATCAGCACCGTGCACGCACCTTGCTGTCCTTTTTGCCAAAGCCATTAGTCACTGGAGATATATCATCAGCACCGTGCACGCACCTTGCCGTCCTTTTTGCCAAAGCCATTAGTCACTGGAGATATATCATCAGCACCGTGCACCCACCTTGCCGTCCTTTGTGCCAAAGCCATTAGTCACTGGAGATATATCATCAGCACCGTGCACCCACCTTGCCGTCCTTTGTGCCAAAGATGGAGATCATCACGTTTGCGTCTGTGCCCGCCCCCCACAGGTCAGAGGTCTTGACCAGCACAGTATAGTTGGTCATCACCTCCTCCAGCCGAACAGGCACCTGAAGACAAGCAAACACCACGCGATGGATATTAATAGGGTTGGCCAGAACCATATATATACGGTGTATATACGGTGTTTTCGGCAGGGAAATCACCAAGAATACGGTCATGTACGGTGCATGTGTACGGATCTGGCCAACCCTAGGTATCAAGCAATCAGAGGGTAAGTGCTGCAAGCAGCACTGGGAAGGGTGCCGTCAATCACAAAAAGGTAGGGTTGGCCAGAACCATGTACACGGTGTACATACGATCTTCTTGACAGGAAAACCACCAAATGTACGGTCATATAAAGTTCTGTTTAACTCCGTGGCGTCAAGGGGGCCTTCCACGCCACCAGCTCGGTGCAAAACAAGAAGTGCTGAGCGACACCTGTTTGTTTGTAGCGGTAAAAAGGAGGAAGTGCTGAGCGATACTTGTTTGTTTGTAGCGGCA
>Ga0307968_1001170_pt1:15000-21030 | contig 21030 bp, 22 predicted proteins | sample OrgLakmetagen650_FD_201834 | JGI IMG/M metagenome (GOLD analysis project Ga0307968, IMG submission 201834) | Saline water microbial communities from Organic Lake, Antarctica - #650 | ecosystem: Environmental > Aquatic > Non-marine Saline and Alkaline > Saline | place: Antarctica...
CATGTTTAAGTAAGTACAGAGGGAAAGACAGATGAACACACAGAGGCTGTGTATGTTTATGTATGAAGGCAAACAGTCTTGCGTTACAATCACATGTACAAACACACAAACACACACAAACACGCACATGCACACGCAGACACAATGGCATACACACAACCACACACAGAACCACACACACATGCACACACACGCACACACACACGCGCACACACACACACACACAACCACACACACACACACATACATACACACACACACAACTCCTTCACCGCACCTAGGACGAGACGTGGCAGCTGGGCATCGAAGCGGGTGACGTACATGAGCTGCGTGACCGCCCAACGGTCGAAAAGGCTTCCAATAATAAACACCAGCACCACCACGCCAGCACACAGGGGCATGCCACTGCAGAACAGCAGCGCCACAGACACCTGCGTGCATGCCAGCAGCAGACGTCCATTACACTGATAAGCACCAGCACCACCACGCAAGCACACAGGGGGGCATGCCATTGCTGAACAGCAGCGCCACAGACACCTGTGTGCGTGCTGAAAACATGATGCTGTTTAATCATAATGATAGACACCAGCAGCACTACAACAGCACACAGGGGCATGCCGCTCCAGAACGGCAGCGCCACAGGCACCTGAATTTAAACCAGAACAAGGGTCACTTGCTGCTCTTAGGACACACAGGGCATACCACTGCAAAGAAAAAGCACCTGCTTGAGGATAGTCAGCGGTCAGACCTTAAACTCACGTGGATTTCCCGTGCGACTCCCAAAGAAATGTTGTGCAAGAATTGGCACCGCATCTTATTTCTGACGAGCCTTAGCAGGATGGACGCTTAAGGCGTTCTTCACATAATCTCATATTGCATTCTTTCATTCCTTGTGTTACTCAACATGAGCATCATGACACGCACACACATTCACATTGAGCATCATGACATGCACGCGCACTCACATTGAGCATCATGACACGCACGCACACTCACATTGAGCATCACGACACGCACGCACATTCGAATTAAGCACCACTACACGCACGCACACTCACATTGAGCATCATGACACGCGCACACAATCACATTGAGCATCATGACATGCAAGCAAACTCACATTGAGCATCACGATTCGCACGCACATTCGAATTAAGCATCACGAAACGCACGCGCACTCACATTGAGCATCATGGCACGCACGCACACTCACATTGAGCATCACGACACGCACGCACACTCACATTGAGCATCACGACACGCACGCACACTCACATTGAGCATCATGACACGCACGCACACTTACATTGAGCATCACGACACGCACGCACACTCACATTGAGCATCACGACACGCACGCACACTCACATTGAGCATCACGACACGCACGCACACTCACATTGAGCATCACATCAGCTATCCGCTGTTGCAGCAAGAAATCAGGGTAGCTGTATGCGGAATCGTACGCGTCCTGCGTGTGTTTGTGTGTATGTATGTGTGTGCGTGTGTATGCGTGTGTGCGTGCGTGCATGTACGTGTGTGTATGCGTATGTGTGTGTGCGAAGTTGCGTACTTTACAGTGACATACTAGATCATCAGCACACACTGCACGCTGCATAAAGGTACACTCGCTTATCCAGCAAAACAATTAGATGAAAGGGCAGGTGTACACATGTACGTTGTTGATTTATGAGCACCCAGATGAAAAGGGCAGGTGTACACATGTACGTTGTTGATTTATGAGCACCCAGATGAAAAGGGCAGGTGTACACATGTACGTTGTTGATTTATGAGCACCCAGATGACAAGGGCAGGTGTACACATGTACGTTGTTGATTTATGAGCACCCTAGTACAAAACCAAGTGGCAAGAATGAATCAGGTCAACTTAAGGCACCCACTCCCACATACATATAGGGTTGGCCAGAACCGTATATATACACCGTATTTGACCGTATATTTGGTGATTTCCCTGCCAAAATTATCGTATACACACCGTATACATGGTTCTGGCCAACCCTACATATATACCATGTGCAGCATCAAACCTGGTCTGATTCGCAGCATGTGATGGTTGTAGGCGTGGGTGCATACGCTGAGCAAACTGGGTGCGTATAACCTATTTATATATTATATACTATATATAGGGTTGGCCAAAACCATACATACATGCGTATATACGGTGTATATACAGTATTTTAAGCAGGGAAATCACCGAATATACAGTCGTATACGGTGTACACATACGGTTCTGGCCAACCCTCTATATATAGTATACCTATATACCTTGCGCACCAGCCGTTTATGCAGCATCACAGCTGTGTGCTTAAATAAATCCTAGCAGGTGCTAGTTTTTGGGGCGTGCATGCACGGGGGTGCACGCGTTGTGCGACGTGATGCTCAACGTGCGCTGCATCCATTGCAGCAGTCCATGTGCGCCTTTGGGTGTGTTGCGCGGCTTTGGGTGTGTTGCTGCTGCAATGGATGCAGCGCACATTGAGCAAGAGGCTATCTAGTAGCACATGCCATTCTTTTGGGGGCGCGCACAATGGGTGCAAGTGATGAAAGCACATGAAAGCCTACAAGCCTATGTATGCTCAGAACTGCAGAGCCACACATGCACGCTAATAACCGCTCAGAAGCAGACACACATGCCTAGGTATGCTCAGAACTGCAGAGCCACACATGTGCGCTTATGCACGCTCAGCAGCAGACACACATGCCTAGGTATGCTCAGAACTGCAGAGCCACATATGCACGCTTATAACCGCTCAGAAGCAGACACACATGCCTAGGTATGCTCAGAACTGCAGAGCCACACATGCACGCTTATAACCGCTCAGCAGCAGACACTCATGCTAAGGTATGCTCACAACTGCAGAGCCACACATGTATGCCAGCGTACGCTCAAAACCACACACACGTGCACACGCATGCCCTGAACCACGCATACAAGCCCAAGGAGTGCACACAGCTACACACACACACACACACACACACACACACACACCTGAGTGGCATCTTGCTTGAATTTCAGCAGGAGTCTTTTGGCCCATTTTATCCCAACCTCAATGAAAACATTGACTAGGGGGAAAATGGTCTGGATGAACAGCAGCACGATCAAACTCCCCCCCACGTGCTTGTACCAGTCGCTGTTGAAGTCGTCAAAGGAGCCGCCCAGGATGATGTACCTGTGTGTGTGTATGTGTGTGTGTGTGTGAGTGTGTGTGTGTGTGTGTGTGTGTGTGTGTGTGTGTGTGTGTGTGTGTGTGTGTGTGTGTGAGTGTGTGTGTGTGTGTGTGTGTGTGTGTGTGTGTGTGTGTGTGTGTGTGTGTGTGTGTGTGTGTGTGTGTGTGTGTGTGAGTGTGTGTGTGTGTGTGAACGTGCGCGTCTTTCATGGATGATTTGCACAGCGTCACGTCATAAAATTTACCAGCACATTCCTCAATGTATTATGTATGGACTAATGCGCTCTAAGGCACATGATTTATGGCATATGTTGCGCTGCCATGTGGCTGGGCATATGTTGCGTTATGTTGTGCTGAAGCGCTCTAAGGCACACATATACACACACGTGCGCACGCACACACACATGTACACAAACACACATGTTTTATCAGAGAGACGCAGGCACACACATTCGCTTCTCACCTCAGCCAAGAGGCGTCCTCCTCATCTGTAGTAGAGTTGGCCAGAACCATGTATATACGGCGTACATACAGTAATTAAGGCTGAAAAATCACCAAACTTACGGACATATACGGTGTACATATACGGTTCTGGCCAGCCCCATAATAGAGTGTGGGAGTTATAAGTCAGGCAAATTGTCTTTCCTTATCCAGTGCCCAACTAGCAAGTAGCGACACATCACACCTGAGCCACGAGACGTCCTCCTCATTCACGCGCTCCCCAGTGTCTGTGCTTCTTGCATTCACGCGCGCGTTTACAAGAATGATGACGAGCACAGAGTTCAGCAGCTGAGAGATGTAGGCCACCACGGCAAATGACTTCTCCTGCAGACAAGAAGAAGAGGCATGTCTCAGAAGGGCCATAAGGATAATTACTTGGTAGAGCACAGGGCTCGGACGCTGCAACATGCAGGACACTACGGTAAACACAATATATATCGATATACATAATACGCATATATATTATTGGTACGGTATATATATTATTGCAGGCGAAGAAGAAGGATTGTTAAGACAGAGGGGTGGGAAAGAAAGTTTACAGCGTGTGGGTTAAAAATCATGACAGGGTGAGCCACTTTGCCTGAGCCACTCCGCTTTTGTTTAGAACGCACGCATACATTTTTGCGGTTAAGGTTGGCCAGGACGATAGGTCCACACCACGCATGACCGTAATGAGTCCTCCAAAACGAGTGTGAATACACCGCAAACAAGAGAACAGACAGACCTTTTTTGAACCAACATTACAGCTGTAAGGGCTGCAAACTATAGTGCACACAGCTCTACATGTCTGGAATTAGTTACAAGAGCACACATTGTCGTGTGTGTTGACGTGCACTGCAAGAAATGTATCGACGAATTGAAAATACGACTCGGCTGTATGTATGCACACATTTATACGAATGAGTGACGTAGATGAGTGAATAAATGAGCGCGCGAGAAAACGTGGGTGTGGGGGAATCAGTGTACCCATCACTGCTCCCTTCTGGACGCACTCACGCGTGTGAATACACATGCTCCACACAGCAAAGAACACACTGAGCGTGCACAACTCAAGTCCCACGCACCATAGCAGATCGTGTCCATTGCTTCTCGTGTGCTGCATGGCAGTGGGCGTGAGTGTACTTGAGAGTGGGAGTGTGTGTGTATGTGTGTGTGTGTCTGTGTGTGTGTGTGTGTGTGTGAGTGTGTGTGTGTGTGTGTGTGTGTGTGTGTGTGTGTGTGTGTGTGTGTGTGTGTGGCAAATGTGCGTGCAAATGTGTGGGTGGGCGTTTTTTGTGTGCCCTTCCTACTTCCTATAGGTTGGTGTGCGCAGAAATCATCATACACTGCGATGACCATAGAACTTATTGAACTTATTGATGCCTGGGTCATGCAGCTAAGATATTGAACTTCCTGATGCCTTGAACAAGCAACTGAGATGGCACGCACATTGACTGTATATAGAGTTGGCCAGAACCACATATATATACACTGTATATGACCATATCATCGGTGATTTCCCTGTCAAATATACCGTATAAACACTGTGTATATACATATGGTTCTGGCCTACCCTAACTATATACTATATGCTCTTATCTGCACCTTCACAGCAACACCGAACCAAGGCATCAGTCCATCACTTTTCAAAGTTTTTATAGGGCTGTTCATAAGCGCCTCTGACTCACAGGCGAGCAACCGGACGAATTGCTTCAGCGATATGTTGAGCACTGAGATGACCAGGGCAATGCCCGTTTCCGTTCCACTCTCCGGCAGGACACTGTGTGTGTGTGTGTGCGCGTGTATGTGTGTCTGTGATATGTTGAGCACTGAGATGACCAGGGCAATGCCTGTCTCTGTTCCACTCTCCGGCAGGACAATGTGTGCATGCACGCGTGTATGTGTGTCTGTGATATGTTGAGCACTGAGATGACCAGGGCAATGCCCGTCTCCGTTCCACTCTCCGGCAGGACACTGTGTGTGCGCGTGTGCGCGTGTGTATGTGTGTCTGTGATATGTTGAGCACTGAGATGACCAGGGCAATGCCTGTCTCCGTTCCACTCTCTGGAAGGGCACTGTGTGTGCGCGTGTTTTTGAATGTATGTATGTATGTATGTATGTATGTATGTATGTATGTATGTATGTATGTATGTATGTATGCTATGTATGCTATGTATGCTATGTATGCTATGTATGCTATGTATGCTATGTATGCTATGTATGCTATGTATGCTACGTATGCTACGTATGTATGTATGTATGCTATGTATGCTATGTATGCTATGTATGCTATGTATGCTATGTATGCTATGTATGCTATGTATGTATGTATGTATGTATGTACCGCACCTTGCCACCTGGAA
>Ga0307968_1001173_pt1 | contig 21024 bp, 27 predicted proteins | sample OrgLakmetagen650_FD_201834 | JGI IMG/M metagenome (GOLD analysis project Ga0307968, IMG submission 201834) | Saline water microbial communities from Organic Lake, Antarctica - #650 | ecosystem: Environmental > Aquatic > Non-marine Saline and Alkaline > Saline | place: Antarctica: Organic Lake...
GTAGCGATGTTACCTTACCTATGGCTGCATTATGAGGGGGGAGCAGCTTCCGCTGAGATGCCCTTTGAGGCGTATATAGCGATGTTACCTTACCTTTAGGCAGCACTGGTGGAGCAGCTTCCGCTGAGATGCCCTTTGAGGCGTATATAGCGATGTTACCTTACCTTACCTTTAGGCAGCACTGGTGGAGCAGCTTCCGCTGAGATGCCCTTTGAGGCGTATATAACGATGTTACCTTACCTTACCTTTAGGCAGCACTGGTGGAGCAGCTTCCGCTGAGATGCCCTTCGAGGCGTATATAGCGATGTTACCTTACCTTACCTTTAGGCAGCACCAGTGGAGCAGCTTCCGCTGAGATGCCCTTTGAGGCGTATATAGCAATGTTACCTTACCTTACCTTTAGGCAGCACTGGTGGAGCTGGTCTATCCCCCAAGTCATGCACCATTAGGGGCTTCCATGGGCTAGCACCTAGGTGCTCCTGAGGATTCTCTATTATGATGGATGGTAGTGCTAGCAGTCGCACGTTTTGACTAGGTAGTGCTAGCAGTCGCACTTTTTGACGATGGCTTCATCTGTTAACTCTGTGAACTCTATGGGCTAGCACCTAGGTGCTCCTTTCCTCTATTATGATGGACCCAATAACCAACGTTGCTGCCATGCTATAAACCTGCTTACGTCATGCAGACTTAAAACCAGCGTCGGGGAAAGCTACACACATATCAATTCCTTTTGTACTATCCTAGCAGTTGCACCTTTGACTGATGGCTTTATCTGTAGAGTCGGCCAGAACCATACATATACGGTATATATACGGTGTTTTTGGCAGGAAAACCACCAAATATACGGTCATATACGGCGTATTTTTAGGGTTCTGGCCAACCCTATTTATCTGTAAAATCTGTACCATCCTATGAATTTTATGTACAATAAAAATTGCCTCCCTCATTCTTGGTACCCTCATTGTGACATGACAATCCATGCAAAACACACAAATGATGTTGCTGGCGTATTGGTAAATCCCCCTCTTTGGTTATTGGACCTACACGGACGGAAGCTGCATAGGCAAGGCCGAAAAAATTCTAGGCGCAGGGGTATACTGCCCTCAAACCACCAAAGCTGAAAGTTATGTGGACTCAGGAGGCGTGGGAATGACAAACACCATCAATAGAGTTGAGCTCACAGGGATTGCAGCAGCGCTCAATAAGTATACCCAGATTGCAACGGACAGTGCATGCTCCCTAAGCCAAATTAGAAAACAGCTACTCTCCCCTGAAATGCAACGAGACCTTAACACTCAAATCTGCAAGAACAAATTGTATCTATGATGTACGCTTCACCAGAACCTATCTGCTTCTATAAAGTGAAAGTCCATAGTGGCATTGCCGGAAATGAATGTGCAGATGCAATTGCCAAACACTCTGCCTTACATGACGAAGGTCATGACATGAACTTTCAGCCTCCAGCTCCAGACGGTAATGCATACACACACCTTTACTGGCTTGCGGCTAACGACAGCAATGAGAATCCCAGCGGAAGAGGGACAACTACACCTAGGCTTCGTGCACTCTCTGATTTTAAGGCCAAGCTGAAAACAGAAATGTGCAAATCACACAGACTGGGGAGTGCCAAAACAAACACAGGGTATTACAACTACTGGAAGACCTTTGGTCAATAAACAAACCACAAGTGCGTTCTGAAACAATAATAATCTCAAATTCTACTAAAAGCGTAATGTTATGAGGCACCGCAGTGGTACAATTATTATAATATATAAAACACGGCTTCTCTCCCAATGCAAACTGCCCCATCTGCCCTTGCACTGATAGTGCGCTTCACATACTCTCAGGTTGCCAACACACTAAAATGAGGAACATGAATATAAAACGCCATAATACGGCAAGCGTGCTGATTGTCCAAGCCCTACAAAAGGGACCATGCGGTGCCAACCAGATTGCCTACACTGACGTAGGCAACGCAGATAAACTATCAGAGCAAGGCCTAGATCTGAGAAACACTGCCAACAAAACACTGCCCTCTTGGTTGCACATGCTTTAAAAGCCTCTTCTTGTCCTGACGCCATCCTATTTCTACCTAGCACTGTGTGCTCCTCTCGCTTAACAACCCGCAACCCAAACTTTCAACAGCTTGGTAAAGACAAGAAATCCAATCCAAACCAGTGGGAGGCTCACCTGATTGAGTTTAAATTTGGGAAGACACTTGGCCTGATCCCAACTCCAAACAGCAAAAGCACAGCACAGCATGCTTATGGCCAACCTAAACAGACAATGATATAGGTAAATTAGGCTTCACGTGATCCTTGTTGGAGCTATGGGGACTATCTACAAAGACTATACAAGCAAACCTCTGGCAGACCTTAATCTGGATTACCAAAGATTTAAAAATTGACACACAAACTGAACGAAAACTCCATCAGACATGCATCTGCATTCATAAAAACAAGATATGCACTGCATTATAACACAAGCAACATCAGTCAAGGATTGGGTCCGGGTGCTACGGCACCTAACCCTTCCTGACCCACATCACTTTCTTTTTGTTTGTTTGCACGGTGGGAAGTTGCCTGGGGCGGGCACCTAAGTAACCCCCTCCCTTAATCATGCTGGCTGTGTCATCACTACCAGCGGAGTCTTTTCTTTTCTTCTTTTTGGTTACTTGCGGTCGGTTGGCCCTGGCAGATGCTTGATTGGTTTTACTGGTTTTATTCAGTAGTGCTACAATGTCACAAACAGCGTTGTGTGTTTTTTACCTTTTTAAGGGTTTAGGTGCTACAAGTCTGGTGTTACAACAAACAATTCCTACAATCTCTACCATGCTTTGCATACGCAGCCTAGCAGTTGCACGTTTTGACTCTCTGGAAAACGCCTTCGTGTGCCTTCTTGCACACGCCCGGAAATACTCGGGAGCCAGCGGCTAAGGCTCATACGGCGGAGCAACACGGCAGCCCTCAGCATGGTAGCCGTGGCAGCAGTCATACCTAGGGTCCAGCTGTAGCTTGCGACCTGCTCCTTGCGAGTTAGGCACCGGCTCCCTTCGCAGCCAGGCATGCCCTGGCTCACGGTTTCAATTGGCAAGTTGTGGAGGACAGCATCGGACTGGTCTGCTGTAGCTGGATGAGCTGGTGGGGTGGGCAGCTAGAGAGGAGAGAGAGGAGCTGTTTTTGGGGGCTGCATGCGTCCTTTGTTCTGACCTCTGCTCCGCTGCACTTGTTATCTTGGCACTCCTGGTTTTGTGAGGCTCTCTCAGCCTCTTGTTTCCTGTTTCTGCGACTTCTTAAACACACATCCTGAGACATATCAACAGCTTTTCTCTCGTTCTCCTTGATGCTTTCTCTTCGCGCTTCTTCAAAACAAACGTTCTCTTTCTCTATACTTTTCTCTTCTACATACATCAGTTTCGTGTTTCCTCTAGCTTTTGTTTCTTTTGTTTAGCCAGGTGTAGTTTCAGGCTTTTTCCAAACTTCCGCTGAGATGCCCTTTGAGGCATATATAGTGATGTAAACTTATTACCTTTGTAAATTCTCTCTGTACTATCCTAAAATTAGCAGCACACCATAGAGAGCCGGGCTTCCATTATAACGGCGTACTTATAGACAAGTAACTTGCGTTGAAAGAAGGAAGAATAACCTAGGATTTGGCTTTCCCTTTTTATCATCTGAGCCTGTGCAGAGACACCAACACAATCTGTAGCAACTAGCGTGACTAGGGAGGCGTTGTGCCTTTTTTCCCTTTTAAGTAATTTTTGAGGTGCTACAAATCAAACGCTACAACAACACTTATCACATGTTTTACATACGCAGCCTAGCAGTCGCACGTTTTGACTGATGGCTTTTAGTACTCTGTAGCTAGGGAGCTTGCCAGCAAAATGTGGGTATGCAAAAAACAACGGCCACACTGGCAGGGCGCAAACAATGCCAGCCGACACTTATGTGTCATGCTAAATCAATGGCATGGACGAATCGTGTGATTTCCCCTGGATTTATAATGTGAGCAACGGTTTTATGGTTATTTGGTTGTTTGGCCAGTTTAGATGGTCCTCTTGTAACAAACTCGCTCTTTTCTCAGACTTGTCTGAGCCATCTCCTCTTGGGCGTTGCTTGAGCCGTCGATTCCTTCTCGCGTGGAGAGGGAGGAGACGTTAAACACACCTTTATGGTATAGCGGGTCGTGACATATGTGTTTCAAAATGCTTGTTGAGCTTTTAGCACACAGCGTGATGCCTCGTTTTGTCAAGCAATGTTTCAGAATGTGTCTACTTTGGTGAACCAACGTCTACACTTTGATACGTTTTTGCCTACTTCTTCTCGTATCTTTAAGGTTAGCATTTTCCAGTTGCGTCACAGCCCTTTTTTTACTTTGTTTGAAGGTTTACCTCGTTCTCATAGGTTGAGCAGCCATTCCAGGTTGAATGCCTTTGTAATCCAAACTAAACTTAGTCAAGCAAGCCGCTTCTTGCCCTTACCCTACCCTGCCTGTCCAAGCGTGTATGACATCCCCAACAACAATCACAATCGTTACATGTTTTACAAACGCAGCCTAGCAGGCGCACGTTTCGCCTGATGGCCTACTCTGTAAACTCTGTATGACGTCCCCTTCTCATAACGTTTGTCGACATCCTCAAATGCCACAAACCATGGGTCAATCTACAGGCGCATGCGCAAAGACCTGCTCAACCTCAGGCCTGCGTTCTTAAACGTACAGAAAGTAATAGATCATCAGCTCATTACAGAATCAGCGTGCTTACAGGACAGACTCATAACTCAGTGCTCACGCTATCCAAAGCCCCACCACGAAAGAATGAATGAAATCATGTACCCTTAATTAACCCTAAAACAGCGAAGCGCGTGCTGTGGACTATATCTTTTATTACCCATACATGTAGCGTACCCCTGATGCATCGCATATCACATATCACACACGCACGTGCGCGCAATTCATTTAAAAAGCACTGTACCGAAGCATGCATTTAGCAGAAGCACGAATTCACCATTTGAAGTCATGTTAGCTAGACACAGCAAAATTACGGCGTGTGGGCGTGCACGCTGAATCGCACAGAATTACACGCACACACAACGCTTGAGGCAATCAAGTATGTAGTCTAGTCAGTACCTCATACACACACACACATACACACACACGCGTACACACAACCCTTGACTATTGCGAGGACTGATCAGCTGCTTTGTGTGTGCGTATTTGTGTGTGTGTGTCCGTGTATGCGTGTGTGTGTGTGTGTGTGTGTGTGTGTGTGTGTGTGTGTGTGTGTGTGTTGTCAACACGTTTTTCGTGGAGGCAGCGGTGCAGCGTGGGGGGACACAACGCCATGGGCTGAAAGCAGCTACATCCATGTATACCATCAACAGTGCTGCATCACGGACGGCCACACAGCCACTCTCCATGCATACCAGCGTGGGGGGACACAACGCCCTGGGCTGAAAGCAGCTACATTCATGTATACCACCAACTGTGAACAGCTACATCCATGTATACCACCAAACAGCTACATCCATGTATACCACCAACAGTGCTATATCACGGACGGCCTCTACACACAGCCACTGAGCGTGCTTGGGCGGCCACGGTGTGAGGCATTAACAAACGCCCTTGACTCGAGCCCCGCTGTGTGTGCATCAGCAGCCAATGTGTGAGGTGTGATTAAAGAAGCCCTTCGCCACCCCACGCAGCGTCGGCAGCGTCCTGATGCGAGGCTGGCTGTGCATATGCCACGATTGGGCTGCCACTGTGTGAGGTGTCAAAGGAACGGCCCTCAGTCGTCCCACGCAGCGTCGGCAGCGTCCTGATGCGAGGCTGGCTGTGCATATGCCACGATTGGGCTGCCACTGTGTGTCCTGCCACTGTGTGTCCTGTGAGGTGTCAAAGGAACGGCCCTTAGTCGTCCCACGCCGCGTCGGCTGCGCCCTGTTGGGAGGCTGGCTGTGCGTTCGCCATGAAGCTATACTTATCATCCACTTTCACAGCTCCTGGCATGGAGCCTTGCGAAGACATCTTGAGGTTGGCTCTGTGTGTGTGTGTATGTGTGTGTGTGTGTGTGTTTGTGTGTGTGTGTGTATGTGTGTGTGTGAGTGTGTGTGTGTTTGTATGTGTGTGTGCGTGTGCGTGTGCGCGTGTGCGTGCGTGTGTGCGTGCGTGTGTGTGTGTGTGTGTGTGTGTTTGTATGTGTGTGTGCGTGTGCGCGTGTGCGTGCGTGTGTGCGTGTGTGTGTGTGTGTGTGTGTGTATGGTTGCAGAGGGGGACCTGAGGCCGTTCCCAAGGTGTGTACCACCTTATTGTTGAGTATCAAACTGCCCTATCATCTGCAAGCTGGACAAGTAGCATTTGGGGAGCACGCGCTCCCAAATGCTCAGTTGCGGTGTGACCATTACTTTTTTCTTTATTTCAAGCACCGACAGCTACACTACGTTTCAAGCACTCATAGCTACACTGCATTTTCAAGGTGTGTTAAACACGGATCGACCTAGCTTTCAAGCGTCAATAGCTACACTACTCTTACAAGGCGACCTACTTTCAAGCACCAGCAGCTACACTACTTTTACAAGGCGACCTACTTTCAAGCACCAGCAGCTACACTACTTTTACAAGGCGACCTACTATCAAGCACCAGCAGCTACACTACAGCTCTCAAACACCAGCAGCTACACTAGTTTTCAAGCACCAGCACTAGGTTAACAAAGTATTTGTTAACAACACTACACTTCAATTCTCAAACACCAGCAGCTACACTAGATTTCAAGCACCAGCACTAGTTTAACTAAGTGTTTGTTAACAAGCCGTGACCTGCTTTTCCACCACGACTACCACGGCTTCACTACTTTTTAAGCACTATTTTTTAAGCACTACTCTTTAAGCACTACTCTTTAAGCACTACGTTTTAAGCACTATCTTTAAGCACTACTTTTTAAGCACTATCTTTAAGCACTACTCTTTAAGTACTACTTTTTAAGCACTACACTACTTTTTAAGCACTACACTACTTTTTAAGCACTACACTACTTTTTAAGCACTACACTACTTTTAAAGCACCAATGCAACAGACCTCTGCTAGGGTACGACATCCAGCGCTTTTTTGCAGGGTTGTTTAGTTCGGGGTCAAAATGGGGTTTGCAAACGTTCACGCATTTTAAGAAACCCTTGCTCCAAAAATAATCGATCTGAACAACCCCGTTTTTTGCGTGTGTTTTGGAGTCCTTGCAATGCACGCAGCTGTGCTTGCGTTAAGGATGAAGGGAAAAGTCTTGTGGGATGTGAAGAACACAAAAATGTGTGGAGTGCACAAAAGGAACGTGCCATTTGCCCATGGAAAGTCAAAAGGAGCTCCGTATTGCTCATCAGCAAAAAAAGGTTGCGCAATAGTAGGGTTGGCCAGAACTGTATATATACACCGTATATGCCCGTATATTTGGTATTTTCCCTGCCAAAATCATCGTATATACACTGTGTATATGTATGTATTGGTTTTGGCCAACCTTACTCAATATCAAGTACACAATTCAGCCCACCAGCTTTCACCACAACTCACACCCACACCTGGATGCATACTCACGCGATTCCAGTCCTTTGCACAGCACATAATCGATCATTACCAAATACTCGCTTCCGCCCACCAACTTTCACCACAACTCATACCCACACCCGGACGCATACTCACGCGATTCCAGTCCTTTGCACAGCACATTCACTTTGCACAGCCAATCACTTTGCACAGCACATCCACTTTGCACAGCACATTTACTTTGCACAGCCAATCACTTTGCACAGCCAATCACTTTGCACAGCACATCACTTTGCACAGCACATCACTTTGCACAGCACATCACTTTGCACAGCATATCCACTTTGCACAGCCAATCACTTTGCACAGCACATTCAATTTGCACAGCGCATTCACTTTGCACAGCACATCCACTTTGCACAGCACATCCACTTTGCACAGCATATCCACTTTGCACAGCCAATCACTTTGCACAGCCAATTACTTTGCACAGCACATTCACTTAAATTGCCACGCAATCTTGTTCTGCTGACATGCAGACTAGACTGACTGCTGGCAAATTACGCCTTTCCCCAAACACACACACACCTCCCGTGCACACACACACACACACACACACACACACACACACACACACACACACACGCACACACACACACACAACCAGCCAGCACGCTCACTTGAATTGCTGCGCCATAAGCTTCTCCTCCTGGCGTGCAGACTTGCCACTAGCAAAGGCGAACTGGTTGCCCTTCTCCACTTCCGAAATCGCAGTCTGCGCGTGCAGAGCACAAATAGTTGGAGACATGCTCGCACGTGCAGACACAATATACAGCACAGTATACAGCAAAAATAGTTGGAACATGCTCGCACGTGCAGACACAATATACAGCACAGATAGTTGGGACATGCTCGCACGTAAAGACACAATATACAGCACAAATAGTTGGAACATGCACGCACGTGCAGAGCACAAACAGTTGGGAGACATGCTCGCTACATTGTATTTAGAGCAAGAACATACGACACTGGCCGCTTTTCTCCACCTCAAAAAGGTTGAGTGTGGTTTGTAACACAACTCAGGGGGGACCTATGCAGTGTCTATGGTCTTTGCTTACTTGCACGCTGACTTGTCTATGGTCTTCGCTTACTTTGCAAGGCAACTCAGGGGCCTATGCAGTGTCTATGGTAAAGATAACACGAAAACACATTATGTTTAAATGCTCCCGCGCAGGCACTCGATCTACCCATTCCTCACACAAGAGGCACAGAAAAATGACCGATCCATAACCCCTCGTGGTAAGTCTACTTACCATGGAGACAATGACATACACACACGCACACACACACGCACGCACGCACGCACGCACACACACACACACACACATACACACACACACACAACACACGCGATCATCACAAAGCTGCCCTATGGTCAGCGACAATAATGACCAACACAAAAGACCACCGACAATCACACTATACCTCTCAGCGACAATTACATAAACCGGTAGGCGTTTTGTACCTTGATTTGGGCAACTAGGAAAGAGTCCCGCTCTCCATATAAGCTGGTAGCACGCCCTCGTAAGCCTGCTCGCCCTGTATATGTGTGTGTGTGTGTGTAGTGGGTGTGAGGTGCACGCGTGCGTGTGAGAGTGTGTGTGCATGTGTGGTGTGTGTTTTATGCAGGGTTGTTTAATTCGATTTTTTGAGAGCAAGGGTTCAATAAAGTTCGTGAAAGTTCTAGAACCCTTGAATTGTTCGAGCAGTTCGATGTGCAATTTCGAAAATGGAGGATTTTGCTGGTTTCTGAAATCATACTTGTCCAAAACATGCTTGAATTGTCTTCAATTCATAAAATTTATCATACGGCCATCTAAGGCTTTTTCCTGAAATTTTGGACCCAAAATTTTGAAGTTCGACAAACTTTTAATAGCTCTTGAACGGCATTTTTAGGGTTCGTTAAAGTTCGTGAAAGTTCCCAAATTCTTGACCGAACCCCGAACTGAACAACCCTGGTTTTATGTGTGTTAGCGTGTATGAAATTTTAATCACCCAAACTTAGCCCTTCCTGCACAGCCCATTCAATGCATCCACTCACTCACCCTCCTGCCCCCATCCCCCCTCCCCCCCACAAAAAAGGGCCCTTGCAATGCACGTAATCCTCAAACATGTTTTGCAAATCCACGTTGCTTACCTGTCCGGCCCATCCTATGCACGTAATCCTCAAACGTCTTTGGCAAATCCACGTTGCCTACCTGTTCGGCCTATCCTATTCCACATTATCCTCAATTGCCTTAAAACACATCCACGTTGCCTACCTGTCCGGCCTATTGTATGCACGTAGTCCTCAAAAGTCTTTGGCAAATCCACGTTGCCTACCTGTCCGGCCTATCCTATGCACGTAACCCTCAAAAATCTTTGCCAAATCCACGTTGCCTACCTGTTCGGCCTATCCTATGCACGTAGTCCTCAAACGTCTTTGGCAAATCCATGTTGACCACATGGCCGATGCCCTTGATATCTAAGCCCCTGCTGGCCACATCTGTCGCCACCAGCACCTTGACCCTGCCCGCTGAGAAATCACTGAGCGCGCTCTCTCGGTCGCTCTGCACACAGGGAAGCAAGGAAGCACAAGTTGAGTTGTGTCATGTGCATCGCTTGTTGCACCTTGACCCTGCCCGCTAAAATTCACTGAGCGCGCTCTCTCGGTCGCTCTGCACATAAAGGAAAAAAAGAAGGGTGTGACTGAGCAGGCACTCACTATAGCCGTAAGAATGCTGTGACCCTGCCTGTTGAGGAATCACTGAGCGCGCTCTCTCGGTCGCTCTGCACACAGGGAAGCAAGGAAGCACAAGTTGAGTTGTGTCATGTGCACTGCTTGTTGCACCTTGACCCTGCCCGCTGAAAAATCACTGAGCGCGCTCTCTCAGTCGCTCTGCACATAAAAGGAAAAAAAGAAGGGTGTGACTGAGCAATCAATTACTATAGCCTTAAGAATGCTGTGACCCTGCGCGCTGAGGAATCACTCAGCGCTACTTCTTTCTCGCCCTGCGCAAAGAGAAAGGGTGTTAGCGTTTATTAAAGAAATAACTTAAGAACTTAAAACCTGTTGTAAGCTGGTACAGAACCCTCTCCAGTGTACTTGTGCCGTTAATGATAAGCCAATTAAACTAGCCTACTCCCCTGCTTTTTTTGTATATAACTCCCTTGCTCAGTCCGCGTAGGATTCTACAAATCGCAAGTTCCCTGTCCAGAGGATGTCAGTTAACCATCTTGCACACTCTGCCCATAGCAGAAGTCAGTGAACTGTCTTGCCTTGCACACTCTGTCCATAGCAGAAGTGAGTGAGCTGCTTTGCCTTGCACACTCTGCCCATAGCAGAAGTCAGTGATCTGCCTTGCCTTGCACACTCTGCCCACAGCTAAAGTCAGTGAATTGTCTTGCCTTGCACACTCTGCCCATTGCAGAAGTCAGTGAACCGCCTTGCTTGCACACTCTGTCCATAGCAGAAGTCAGTGAGCTGCCTTGCCTTGCTCTGCACACTGGCAAGTACTGAGCGAGACAGTTCACTGTTGCCTCAACTGTGGCATAAGCACACAACTGCCAACAAAACACACACACATACAAACACACACGGCCTTTCATGCACACACCTGTCCTAAACCCCCATGCAACGCTGCTGCTGGAAGGCGCTCCTGACACACACACACACATGCATACACACATACAACCACACACACACACATACATACACACATACAACCACACACACATACACACATCCCTATATAAATAGGCACAGACATGCCACAAGCAACACCTGCCAACAGAACACACACACAACACGGCCTTTCATTCACACACCTGTCCTAACCCCCCATGCAACGCTGCTGCTGGAAGGCGCTCCTGACACACACACATACATACACACATACAACCACACACACACACACACACACACACACACACACACCACACACACCACACACACACACACACACACAAAACACGGCCTTTCATGCACACACCTGTCCTAGCCCCCCATGCAACGCTGCTGCTGGAATGCGCTCCTGACACAGCGCAGCCGCCACATCGTCACACTTTGCTTTTCGCTCCACGAATACAACCGTGAGAGGCATAGGGGGTCCACCGCTCTCTGCTACTGCTACCTCCTCCGCCAACATGCCCACCTGTGTGTGTGAGTGAGTGTGTAAGAACGTGTGTGTGCGTGTGTGAGTGAATGTGAGAGTGTGTGCGAATGAGTGTGAGAGAGTGTGTGTGTGTGTGTGCAAGAAAGGGTGAGGGTCAGATAGTATGTGTGTGTGCGCACTTTTACGTGTCTTTTATTTGCACATGCCTCAGCTTTAACTAAACACAAACGCAACATAAAACCCTCTCACCAGCACCAACTTGCGCAACCACAGTCTCAAAACCCACCAGTAAATCTAGTTTGTTTGCATCACCGTCGCACTTCTCCAGTGCTTGCGAGACGTTGGCTGTGGGTGTGCTCACCGCACCAACCTGTGTGTGTGTGTGTGTGTGTGGGTGAGAGTGTGTGTGTGTGTGTGTGTGTGTGTGTGTGTGTGTGTGTGTGTGTGTGTGTGTGTGTGTGTACTCACCGCACCAACCTGTGTGGGGGTGTGCATTGGCATAAATTAAAAGTTATACGTTGGCACAAGCTAAAAGTTACAACGATGGCTGTGGGTGTGCTCAGCGCACCAACTGGTGGGGGGGTGTACATTGGCATAAATTGACACATGTGTGTGTGAGAGAGTGTGTATGTGTGTGTGTGTGTGTGCATATGTATGTGTATGTGTGTATGTGTGTGCAATAACCGCACCAACCTGTGTGGTGGTGCATATTTTGCAAAATGGACGTTGTGTGTACGTGTGTGTGCGTGACAGGATGTGTGTTTTCGTGTATTAAGCCTGTATGTGTTTAGGCATATATAGTGTGCGCGTCTAGCAGCGACAAAGACAGTTTGTGTGCCTGGTATTCACGCATAACACACACACAAAACACACGCGCAACATACGCACCACACACACAAACACACACACACACACACACACACACACAACACACGCACAAGGCGACGCACCTTAACAGTGACGGGCTTATTCAAGTAGACCTGCGCAAGGACCTCAATCTCTTTCGGCATGGTGGCACTGAAAAGGAGGGTCTGGTGCCGTTGAGGAAGTTTAGACATAACGTCTTTGATCTGCGCACGCACGTGTGTGTGTGTGAGTTGTGTGTGTTTGCATGTGTGCATGTGTGTGCGTGTGTTTGTGTGTGTGTATGTGTGTGTGTGTTAATGTGTGCATGTGTGTGTAGCCTCGACATAACGTCTTTGATCTGCGCGCGCACGTGTGTGTGTTGTGTGTGTTTGCATGTGTGCATGTGTGTGTGCGTGTGATTGTGTGTGTGCGTGTGTTAATGTGTGCATGTGTGTGTAGCCTTGACATAACGTCTTTGATCTGCACGCGCACGTGTATGTGTGTGTTTGCGCGTGTGTGTGTGCATGTGTGTGCGTGTTTTATGTGTGTTTTATGTGTTTGTGTGTGTATGTGTAAGTGTGAGCGACTTGAGGCCTTTGCCATCCGCGCATGTGCTTGTGTGTGAGTGTGGCATTCGTGGCATTTGTATATGTCTGCGGACTGTTTGCCAAGAATGGCATGAAAATTTGAAGTGCTGTGAGGCGGCACCGCACAAATGTGCTCTCTCACTCTCACACACACACACACACACACACACACACACACACACACACACACACACACACACACACACGCGCGCACACACACGCGCACACACACACACGCACACACACACCTGTGGCTCAAAACCCATGTCCAACATACGATCAGCCTCATCCAGAACCACAAAGCTGATGCGGTCTAGTGCAGTGTTGGCCTGCTGCAAGTGATCGATGAACCGCCCTGGCGTGGCTACAACGACCTGTGCGTGTGTTTGTGTGTGTGTGTGTGTGTGTGCGTGTGTGTGTGTGTGTGAGTGTGTGTGTTTACATGCAAGGTGTGCACCACTTCAAAGGTGTGAGCCACTCCAAAAGGAGTGTGCCACTGTAGTAAAGGAGTGTGCCACTGCTGCAGCGGGCCACTGTTAAGGAATGGAGTGTGTCACTGTAGTAAAGGAATGGAGTGTGCCACCTCAAAGGATTGTGCCACTTCAAAGGAGTGTGCCACTGTAAAGGAATGGAGTGTGTCACTGTAAAGGAGTGGAGTGTGCCACTGTAAAGGAATGGAGTGTGCCACTGTAAAGGAGTGTGCCAATTCAAAGGAGTGTGCCACTGTAAAGGAATGGAGTGTGTCACTGTAAAGGAGTGGAGTGTGCCACTGTAAAGGAATGGAGTGTGCCACTGTAAAGGAGTGTGCCACTGTAAAGGAATGGAGTGTGACACTGTAAAGGAGTGTGCCACTTCAAAAGAGTGTGCCATTGTAAAGGAGTGTGCCACTTCAAAGGAGTGTGCCACTGTAAAGGAGGGTGTTACCTCAAAGGATTGTGCCACTTCAAAGGAGTGTGCCACTGTAAAGGAATGGAGTGTGCCACTGTAAAGGAGTGTGCCACTGTAAAGAAATGGAGTGTGCCACTGTAAAGGAGCGGAGTGTGCCACTGTAAAGGAGTGTGCCACTGTAAAGGAATGGAGTGTGCCACTGTAAAGGAGTGTGCCACTGTAAAGAAGTGGAGTGTGCCACTGTAAAGGAGCGGAGTGTGCCACTGTAAAGGAGTGTGCCACTGTAAAGGAATGGAGTGTGCCACTGTAAAGGAATGGAGAGTGCCACTGTAAAGGAGTGTGCCACTGTAAAGGAGTGTGCCACTTCAAAGGAGTGTGCCACTTCAAAGAAATGGAGTGTGCCACTTCAAAGGAGTGCGCCACTTGCTGCTTATATGGTGTGCACCACCTCAAAGGTGTGCGCCACTCCAAAAGGAGTGTGCCACTGTAGTAAAGGAGTGTGCCACTGTAGTAAGGGAGTGTGCCACTTCAAAGGAGTGTGCCACTGTAAAGGAGTGTGCCACTGCTGTAGTAAAGGAGTGTGCCACTTCAAAGGAGTGTGCCACTGCTGTAGTAAAGGAGTGTGCCACTGCTGCAGCGGGCCTGCCCTCCCAGCTGGAGTCAGAAAATGGCTGGCTACAGACCTTTTTATATGATGGTTGCGCGTCAAATAGCATTGAATGGTTGCGCATCAAATACCATTGGATGGTCGCGCATCAATACCACAGTCGCGCATCAAACAGCATTGGATGGTTGCGCGTCAAATAGCATTGGATGGTCGCGCGTCAAATTGCATTGGATAATTGCGCATCAATACCATTGGATGGTTACGCGTCAAATACCATTGGATGGTCGCGCGTCAATAGCATTGGATAATTGCGCATCAATACCATTGGATGGTTACGCGTCAAACAGCATTGGATGGTCGCGCATCAAATAGCATTGGATAATTGCGCATCAAATAGCATTGGATAATTGCGCATCAATACTATGGTCGCGCGTCAAATACCATTGGATGGTCGCGCGTCAAATAGCATTCAATAATTGCGCGTCAGATACCATTGGATGGTCACGCGTCAAATAGCATTGGATGGTTGCGCGCCAAATAGCATTGGATGGTCGCGCGTCAAATAGCATTGGATGGTCGCGCGTCAATAGCATTGGATAATTGCGCATCAATACCATTGGATGGTCACGCGTCAAATACCATTGGATGGTCGCGCGTCAAATAGCATTGGATGATTGTGCATCAATACCATGGTCGCGCGTCCAATAGCATTGGATGGCTGCGCGTCAAATTCCATTGGATGGTCGCGCGTCAAAACTCAAAGAGTGAGTTTTGTCTTTCTCTGCTCCCAAGCATTTCACCACTAAGCGCATACATAGAGTTGGCCAGAGCCATGTGTATATATATACAGTGTGTATACGGTATTTTTGGCAGGGATAGCACCAATATACGGTCAAATACGGTGTATGTATGTATGGTTCTGGCCAACCCTACGCATACCCCTTCAAGTCCTGCACCTAAATTGCCCCCATACCGTGGGTGTCATGCAAGAGCACACCACCCACACACACACACGCACACACCCCCTTGAAACATGTTTTGGAACACAGTATGGAGATCTTGGAAGCTTGTATGACACAGACGTACACAAAAACGCACATGCGCATACGCACACATGCGCACGCCCAACTCAAGCGCCGCTCTTTTGTTGGGCTGCTAGTCCTGCATCACACACACACGCACACACATACACACCACACATACACATGCAGACATACACGCACCCACACACACATACACACTCACACGCACACGCACACACATACACACACACACACACCACACATACACATGCAGACATACACGCACCCACACACGCACACACACCATACACACACATGCAGACATACACATGCACCCACCTCGGCACCCGCTTTCAAGTCATGCCGCTGGTCCTGCATGGACACACCGCCCACCACGATACACGAGCGCACGCTTTTCGCGCTGGTCACGCTGAACGCGCGGACCTCCTTCTCAATCTGCAATGCACAGGTGTGTGCACGTGCCACGATTTTAGGATTGAGTGACCCACCTGCAGTGCACTCTTGTAGCATTGGCCAAAACTGTATACATATACACGGAAACTGACCGTATATTTGGTGATTCCCCTGCCAAAAATACCGCGTATACACCGTATGTACACAAACATATGTATACATTTACATATGTATGTTCTATCTATATATATCTATATATCTATACAGTTACATATGTATGTTGTTGGACAACCCTACACTCTTGTGATGGCATCCTTGTCAAGAACGTGCTTTTTGCATGCAGTGTATTGGGGGCACAAACACCTTTGGTCAGCTGCAGAAGTGTTAAAGCCAATACACAGTGTAACTTACAAAATTCCCGGCTTCAACACGTGCATTGAAACCAGGGAAAGATAGCATGCGGGCAGGAGAAAAAAGACTGACAGAATGCTTGCATTGGACACAATAGAAAATCAGGACACGCCTGCTGCACTGGGCGCTGGACGAGCACTGAAAACCGTGCTTTCAGTCAATCGTGAGGTACATGCATGAGCAGATGAACTGTGTTGTAATGCATGTGGGAGCGTTTGATATATGGATTGTGCATCTGCAGCTTCAATTCATGTGCACATGGACATGTGCATGACAGTAAGCCTGCGTCATGTGTTTGAGCGTGCATGCGTGCATGAGTGTGTGTGTGTGTTAATGTGTGGATATGTGTGTGTGTGTGTGAGTGTGTGTGTGTGTGTGTGTGTCTGTGTGTGCGTGCGTGTATGTGCTTGTGCGTGTGTGTGTTGTGTGTGTGTATGTGTGTGTGTGTATGTGTGTGTGTGTGTGCGTGTGTGTGCGTGCGTGCGTGCGCACGCGCATGTGCTGCGCATGATTAATTTGGGGGCCATCACTGTTCTGGATTCCAATGCAAACCTAAAATGTGAAGATGCACAGTGTTGATGCACATAAGATGCTTGTTTTTTGAGGTCACCTGCTGTGCCAGTTCCCGGGTGGGCGCCAGCACGAGTCCGATGGGCCCGTCTCCTGGTCTCAAGGGGGGCTGGGCAAGGGCGTGATTGATCATGGGAATTGCAAAGGAGGCAGTTTTCCCGCTTCCGGTCTCGGCGCAGCCCAAGATGTCCCGGCCGGACAGGGCGATGGGAATACCTTGCGTCTGAATGGGCGTGGGCGTCTCGTACTTGTGTAGCTTGATGTCTTGAATAATGTTGGGGTGCAGGTTCTGCAGGAAGAGAGGGTAGGAGCTGTGTTCTCCAGTACCATTTGGAGAATATTCAAAGGGCAGACCTTCCTCCTCATTTCCTTTTCCCTTTAAAGGTATGTGTAGTGCACAGCAAGGCCAAGCAAACCCAAGGTGTCTCTCCTCAAAGGTCTCAGGCTCACCATCTCCATGAAGGACTCAATGGGCGGGGGTGCAGCGGGCTGGCTCCCTACTTCCACAGTCACATTTAGGCGCTGCTTAATCTCAACCTTCTGGCTCTCCGTCAGTGCTAAGATTCGGTCTGTGGGCTTCCAATCTAGGAAAACTGGTTCCACGGGGCCTCGGGGGCCTCGGTTCCCTGTTTACCACATATGGTGTATGTGTACGTGTGCGTGTGCGCATGCGTGCGTGTGTATGACTTGTGCATGTGTGCATGTGTGCATCACAAGCAGAGTGTATAAGTCTGTGCATGTGCATGTCCACATCGACGTGCTCGAGCATGAACATGTTTACAAAAAGGCAAGCGCATGCAAGTGCAACAATGAACTGAAGTTTGCGTCGAGGAAGGCGCACGATGCGTCAGTTGCCACTGTACTGACCTCCCACGTTGCCATAGCTGCTGCTGCGCGGCATGCCGCCTCCACCCCCACCGCCTCCCCAATCACCTCCTCTGCCACCACCGCCAAAGCTTCCAGAGCTACTGATGGGTGGGGGTGCAGCTGGGGTAGAAGCCCCACCTCTCAAATGCGGCGGGACATAGCCTCCCATACTTTTAACTAGGTTGTGAGTAGGTTAAAAGATTTGTATTTGGACAAGAATAGAATGGAAGTGATGAGAAACTGCAGTACGTGTTTTGAATAAAGTAGGTAAGTTAGTTATGCAAACTCATTGAGTAGGCACATAACTGTTTTTGAATTTAATAATAAAAAGTTTTATGTTGGCACATAGAATCAGCAGAGCTCCACTCTCCAATTTTCGAGGACTAGGAAGAAACAAGATGTCTGTCATTGCCAAGCTAGAACCAACTCAATCAATGAAGCAGTTTGGCGGATGGAACAGGAGGTGAGTTGTTGTGTGTGGACCTGTGAAGTTGGGCGTGAAGAGTTTGCTCTGGGTGAGGACTTGCTTGTGCATGTGTGGGCCCCTCGCCTGCAAAGGAGCAGTTGTAGCAGATAGCAAGCTCTTTTTTGCACAGCTAAGGCAGAAGGTACTCGTGTGTGAGAACCTAAAATTGCCACATCACACAGGTACAAAGTGAAGAGCTCTTCTCTGGACAACACCGAGACGGTGCGTGTTGACAGGCTCTGGCTGCATGCCTTCCAAATGCGGCACAAGATATTTCACGGATCAAGAAAGGGTGTGCAAGACATCGGCATTCCAGTTGAAGTCAGTGGACGCACCACAATTGACTGTCATGCTGCTCACCAGTGCCTGGAGCTTGCCAGCTACTCTTGCCATGCTTGATCAAGCTAATTCAGAGTTTGCTGCAAACCATGACCAGTTAGATGCGTACCTGAGGGAAGCACACCGTTGGCAGTAATGCCCGTGATGGCCAAAAAAGGGTGTGCAAGGATGAAACCCATGTTTTCATACGTAATACGTGCATTTGCTCGCTTCAGGTTGTGTAATTCACATGTCCACTCCTGTTTTCATTGCAGGTGTTCACTGTGTACTTCCCACCGCAAGCGGAGAAGCAGGCTGTCCCTGTGGTCTACTATTTGGTATGCTCTTTACGACCTTGCGCATGATCGTGTGTGTGTGTGTGTGTACTTCTCTAACTTGCGACCTGCTACTAGCTGCTTTGCCCTTCCCCCTGCTCGCACGTGTCTACATGTTGGGCCTGCTCTGCAATCATGCTGTCCACTTCACGCACCATTTCGTCCCTCCAGTGAGAGCAAAGCGCACGATTGGCTTTCTGCAACTTGTGCTCACCCGATCGCTCAGACTGAGCGTCTGGCCTGTATCACACATTTTTTCGCACCTGTGCGAATTATGTAGTTATAGTGTTGGCCAAAACCATGCATACACACGTATATGCGGTGCACATACGGTATTTTTAGCAGGGAATTTACCATGCATACGGTCATATACGGTGTACGTATACGGTTCTGGCAAACCCTATGTAAAATATAGTCAGCAAGTGCGATGGCCACAAACTTCTGACCTGACCAGGTTTCAGCTTTGCATGAATGCGGAACTTCGCCATGTTTCCTACCTGGGTTCAAACCTGACCCTATCTCTAACCTGAGCAGGTTGCGAATCTGATTGAATCTCATACTTGCAGGTTGGTCAGAACCGTATAATTACACTGATTATTTGGTGGGTTCTTCGCAAAAATACTGTATGTACATGTATAGATGTGGTTCTGGCCAACCCTGCAAACTTGACCTGGTCTCCATTCTGGCAGTTTTGGTAAGCTCTCAAATTTTCACGAGTGAGGGGTGTACTAACTAAACCTCAAACCTGAGCTTGTTGTGGATCTGCCCAAATCTTGAACTTAGCCTAGTCTCAAACCAGACCAGGTCGTCTTCACTGATTTTGTGATTTCAATGGTGTTAGTGGGACGTGTGCGTGCGGTGCCTGTGGTCAACATCGGTAAATTGTAGTCATACCCAAGATTTGCAGTAAAAAACCTTTATTACCGTACCTTTTTGATATCACCCCGCATAAATGTTGTTTTTTGCTCTGCGGGGTGAGTGCGGTAACGTTGAATATATTTTTATCCTGCGGGGTTGACACGGGATCGGTTTAAATAACGTTTTTGGTCGCTGCCAGTGATGAGCGAGACAGCCACTGATGAGCGAGACAGCCACTGCCAGTGCAACGCCTTGATAAGGATGAGGGGGAAGCTGTGTGGGAAGAAGGCGTAGGGGCCGAGGAGGAGGAAGGTGCAGCGCTTGAGGCAGCCGAGCAGGTCAGAGCATCCCAGCAGCTAACAGATGAGCAGCTGGGGCAGCTAATGCACAAAACAAGATCACGCACCAAGGCTGCTCGTACCCAAGCAGCACCATCAGCTGGTGCAAGCACAAGCACAGCACGCAACAGCAGCAGCAGAAGCAGCGAGGAGAGCGAGAGCAGTGAGGACAGCACCAGCAACCAGAGGATAAGAGAGCAGCAGAGGAAAAGGGAGCAGAAATGAGGGGGGGGGCAGCAAAGGGGTAGTAGAACAGAGATGATTGATTGGAGATAGTAAACTGACATGCAAACAAACTGACATGCAAACAAACTGACATGCAATCAAACTGACATGCAAACAACAGCATGCAACTGACCGGTGATTTTGTTTTTGACCTTTTGTGGCATTTTAACTCTCTGGTAAGCTAAATTGGGTCAGAAACCCTGCGGGGTTGATGCGGGAAGGGGACAAAATAGTTATTCTTGGGGTGCGGGGAAGGTCAAAATCTAATAATTTTTTTTGGGGGGGGGTGCGGGTGAGTACGCAAAGGAACGGTATACGGATGTTTGTATACTTATACGGTTCTGACCAACCTGAAATTGTTAGCATATGGCATTTTCTGCAGCAGGTGTAGGCTGAAGCCTGCATATTCACGTCCGCATTCTTACTCTCATTCTCACCCCCCCACACACAAATATGATCACACAAATATGATCACAGTCATGCCTGAACTGCACCCACATCCACACTCCCTCACTTTGACCCCTAGCACACAACAACTCTCTCTCTCTCTTCTCTCTCTCTCTCTCTCTCTCTCTCTCTCTCTCTCTCTC